>ERZ859738.176-NODE-176-length-47912-cov-7.104896_pt1 | contig 47912 bp, 38 predicted proteins | sample MGYA00510122_ERZ859738 | MGnify/ENA primary metagenome ERZ859738 (study PRJEB30046, sample SAMN00715139) | human gut metagenome | study: EMG produced TPA metagenomics assembly of the A metagenome-wide association study of gut microbiota in type 2...
GGGAGTGGGAATGAAAGTTAAGAACAAGCCTTGACACAGTTTAAATTACACCCCCCTTTAGAAACCTCATTCCCAAAGCTACGTACGCCAAATTGAATTTTTCCGTTTCTAAAACCTCTCCTTATGTTTTATGGGTATGATGTTTGTTATCTGATGGGCTTTCTCTAATCTTTATCTCATAGGTTGGATAACTATATATCTAGTTGATTTAGTCCTTTCCTCTTTGAATCCGATACTGCATTCATACAAATCTTCTTTCTTGGGCTTTCGGGTGATTCCACACCCTTTATAAATACTTGCCATCTTCTCTTTATATTCCTTTATTGTCATTCTGTCCCCAATCTTGAAAACCTCTTTTATGTAATAGCGTACCTTATTGTAAGTTTTTCCATAAACATCTAACAATTCTTTTGCTCTGTCTTTTCTTTTCTGCAACTTCTTAAACTTCTTGTAATAGGCATCAATCAGCTTATAGTTATCAGTTGCCTTTTCATCTTCTGAAAAAGTTATATCTTCACCATTATTTATTTTCTCATATTTCTCAATCAGTGATTCATAACTATATGGAGATTTCTCTTTATCCACTACAATTTTAATCGGCACATTATCACTTTCTATTTCTCCTACAACATCAAACCCCTTTCTGTATTGTTCGTGTGTTACCTCTATAAAGTACTTATCAGCATTGAAAACATTCTCATTAATTAGCCATTTCCCTTTGTAATAGAATACATACTTTTTAAACAGTCTGTCTTTTGAGAATGTTACTAGATTTGATTCGTGTCTGGTATCTCCTTTCTCTATCTGTTCATTGATAGTACTGCAATTATCTTCAATTCGTTTTCTGGTTTTATAAATGATTTCAAGAAGTTCTTCTTTGCTTTTCTCAAATAAATTCTGATTAAATATAAAGATGAAGTGCTCATTGTAATCTCTATTTCTTGATACGCATTGTTTTAAGTCTGTAGCTAAGTTTAGCATTTCGTTATCTGCTTTGGTATTAGAAACAACAATGCTAATAGCTTCTTTATCATATAAATCAATGCCATCAAAACCAGATGAAGTAATGAATGTAAATCTAGTTAGTGCTCTTGGATTCTCAACTCTGTTATAATTATATATCTTGGCATCATTGCGAATAGAATCGCCACATATTATACCAACATCTTCTTTCTTTAGATTGCAATTTTCTGCTACATTGCAAATACCTTGAACAGTATTCATAAATACTATTACCTTTTTAAATGTATGCTCTTTTCCATCTTCATCTTTTATCGTGAAATATCCATCTTGGTTTAATGGTCTGATAATATAGTCTTCTAAGTATTTGTTTGGGTGTGCCACTTGTACCAGAAAAGGAGTTGATTTAGTTACATTCTTAAATTCAAACTTTATATAGGGTAAATCTTGCATAAAACTTGGCATATATTCAAGTGGAATAGGTGTAGCACTTAGAAATGAAAGCTTCTGTTTATACTTCTCCAATGTATTAAGCATCATAGTGTAGGCATCTATCATTTCAATTTTCTTTCTCTTATCTGCTTTCATACTGCAATTCTGTAGTAACTTCTGGGATTCATCAATAATAATACTATTACAGTTTTCAAATAAGTATTCAACTTTACTTATAGAATCATAGCAGACAAGTAATTTATATGGTTTGTGTGCCATCTTCATCTTTGCAACATATTCCCTAACATCATTCTCTTTTATACCACAATAAACACCAAATATTTCTTTATCACATCTTTCATTTGGATATTGCGCCACTTTATTCTTAACTAAGTTTTGTGATGGCATAAGTATAATTGTATCTGCATTGTTTTCTATAGCTATAGTTGTAGCACCACACCCACATATCTGTTTATCAATATATCCATAAGGTAATTTGTTGAATCCTTTTTTCTGACTTACATATTTCTCTGTTTCAAATTTTATAATATCCATAGTCTTAAATATTTTATTAGTTGATAAAATAGTATCTGTTATCTGTATCTTTATATCTGAGTATTGTTTTTTTATTAATTTTCCTTAGTGACAAAAGTAATATATCCTATATACAAAAACATTCCAAAATTTGTCACCGCATAAGGTAATGTATATTTTTTCGGAATTTTAGCTAATTAGTTAGTATTCATTCCAATTAGTTAAGGTTATTGGTTATGTAATGTTATCTTCTGTTCTGATTTTGTTTTGATTCTCTTCTGGTAAATCTAATTATTTAAATTATTGTTTGAAAACTGTCTTGTGACAAAATAGGTTTATCCTATATATGGTTGATTGCCATTTTTTGTCACCACATAAGATAAAAATATAGTTGCAGTATATTAGTTGTATTCTTAGAATATAGTTCAATGAATCCCAATATTTAACGCAATACTGCAACTTTATTCAGTCAAGAAAACAAATCTAGCTATATTAGTTAGGCATCTTTTAATATATTAACTTTGATACTTTTTAATTGCTTATCTTATGATTGTAAATCTATCTTCTTAAAGGTGCTTAATCTTAGAAATATTGTGCTTTACTGCTAGTTTAAATAAGCTAGAGCAAACACGTATGATAGTGTGGATAAAATTAATAAGAATGTCATTTGCTTTCTTTTTAATATAATATATATTGATGATGTTGTCATAGTTAAATAGATTCTGTAAAACATTATACTAAGAAGTGCTTATATTTAACATTTAATATATTATTCTTTTACTTCTTATTACAATTAGATTTTTCTCTATATAACCAATAATTAATATCTTTATTTCTTTTCGCATTTTACTTTTCACTCTTCATTATTTAAAAGATATAAGAAGATAATTCATTTATTAATATTCCTCTTTAACTATTCGCCATCTATCTTTAATTCCATCAATATATATTCTTTAGTTAGTATATATCTTTTGTCCTCTAATAATCTTACTATCTATAATTTACAATATTGATAACTCGCAATATAACTATTATCTGTTTATGCTTAATGAATCGCAATAATACAAACTAGTTACCTTTTAGCTAATATTCTTATAACGGTATATTTATTATTAACTATAAAAATAGCGATATAAACATTACTTAAATCATAAAAACGTTATAATGTATTAATAGCTAGTTAGTTATAGAAATATCTTTTTCATATTAATTAAATTATAAATATTATCTTATATATAAAACATTTGTCTTATTCTTCTCTTTTATATATATCTTTTCATAGTCATTTAATTTTGCATATATACCGACTTCAATCTGACTATTATTCTTTGATTCTCGGCGCATATCTTCATACGTGCGCACATCAAACCCCTTACTTTCTAATAAATTCTTGATTCTTTCTTTCATAGTTCTTTATCTTTTCGTTCAAGCCTATTATATACACAACTTAGGTACGAGCAAAATAAAATAATAAGAAATATTTGATTCCGATAAAATTATTCATTTTCGCTATTATTTTACTAACTCGGCATCCGCTTATATACGTGTTGAAAAATATAAAGCCATCTTACTGCTCGGTTTGCTGATTTCTCGGAAACAGTATTTTATAGGGATATAAAAAACACCTACCATTTATTTATGATAGGTGCTTAATCTCAATTATTTGAAGTAATCTGCATATTCTTCTGGAGTAATTCCAGCCATTTTCATTTTTTCAAGAAGCTTCTCTTTGTCTTCTTTTTTCAGTTCTTTTACTCTTTTATTAGCTGCTTCTATAATCTTATTCAATTCATCTATCTTGTTTCGATTTCCAATGAATGTTAAGACTTTCGCCATAGTAATTTGTTTGGCTCTTCCCTTTGTCACTAAATCGAACGCATTTACTATCGTTTGGTATTTCTCTAGTTCTTTGTCTTCATTCTCTGTTCTCTCCTTAACCTTTTGAAGTTTTTTAAGTTTAGAACCAATCATTGAATAAACTTTAGTTAAGAAAGTTTTTCTTTTATTTCTTTCTTCTCTAGTCACATCTTTAGGAGTGTTGAAGCTGCTGAGATATTCATCTTTTTTTGGTAAGTCTTCATTATTACTTACTTTCTTCTTGATGTTCTCAGCAATATTTAACAATATCTTCTCACCCTCTTGATAGTCTTTTTCAATAGACCACTCTTTAACTTTGTTCTTTGTTTCTTCCATATCAATCTATTTAAATTAATAATCGGTACAAAGATAAAATGAAGTTTTGAAACTACCAAATATTTATGGCTTTATTTTTCTTTTTGCGCTATTTTTTTTCGTAACTTAGCTATTTATCTTCTTCATTTTTGCCGAATCTATTCTGGTAATCCAATTCTTCATTTGCAATTTCTTGTTGCCATATCATATCTAATTCTTCTTCTGTAAATGGCTTGATGGATAGAAGCCCTAACTTATTTAGCTTGTACTGATACATCATATACAGTTTGGTATCTGCAAAGTATTTGCCCATATCCCAGATGAATCTTTCAATAGAGCATACTTTCTCCTTAAATGCTTCTATCTTTTCTTTATCGGTATCTTGTCGCATCTTGATAACTTTATCCATTGTTGAGCTACTTACAGACTTCTTTATGATAGCCATAGCCTTTTTAAGTCTAGCATCATCATAGATACTAATACCTGACTGCTGCATATCCATCAAAGCTTCAATATCATCATAGGCAAAGAAGCCATTAATTACAGATGTTTTCTCCTTTGGTTTGATAGATACAGTTTCTTGGGTGTGTTCAACTTTCTCTTTTCCCTTACTAATCATATCTATATAATCGCCATCTGTCTTCTTGTTATAGATTTCTTTAACCATAGTATCATCTGTATGTCCAACCATCTTTGCAACTACCATTTCACTATAGCCTTTTTTCCACATAGAGCGTATAAATGTATAACGAGCGCAATGTGTTGATACTACTTCATACAATGGCTTACTTACAGACTTGCCTAAACTGTCTTTACGTGTTATTGTTCTGTCAAGATTCGCCATTTTGCAGAAACCTTTCAAATTGTAGTTATATGTATCTTCTTTGAAATCCTTTGCACTACTATTTCTCACATAATTTAACGTGTTAGATAGTTCTTCTGTCACTAATACATAAGCTTTCAAGTTCTTTTTCTCAGTCTCTACTAAATAAAACTTGTTAATTTTGCCATCTATTTCGTGCTCTCCTACTTGATAGTTTCCATCTATCAAAGTATGCAAGTCTGATACTCTTAAACCGCATAATGTTTGCAGTCTGAATAATTCTCTAAAATCTATTTTCTTTTTTTCACTTTTCTTACTTTCATCAAATTGCAAGTTGAAGATGGCATCCAATTCATCTTGGTTTAGTTCAAAGTGTCCAATGTCTTGTTTCTCTCTAGTATCTTTTAGTTTTGCCCATTTTACAACCTCTACTTTGATACCTAGATTACTTTTCTGATACAAGACTTCATTAATTAAATTCTGTATCAGTTGTCCATAGGCATTAACTTGTTTGATACCAAACTTGATTTTCTTATCAGCGCTATCTTTCATCTTTTTCAATAAGAACGCACGCCATTTTAGAAAGCCCTCTTTACAGAATGCTGACTTCTGATTCTCTTTACTTAAACTTTCTAAGAGGCTAACATAAAGATTTAAAATACTTCTGTTCTGGTATATGCTAGATTCCTTAGTGTTTGGCTTGTTGATTTTGTAATACTCATCGAAAGCATCTTGAATCAACTTACATACATCAACGCTCTTTTCTTTATTCTTTATATCCATATCTTTATATATAAATTGTTTGAGCAAATCGCCCATATCCGTGATGTCGTTATCACAGTTGCAAAGGTACGAAATAAATTCCGAATAACGCTTCTTTAAAACTGTTAATTTTTCATTTGCGATTTTATTATTCTTATTGTCTCTGCTACAAAGGAGATTGCTCTCCTCGGCAACACCTTTGCGCCATTGTTGTGGGTACACTTTTACACCACTAGAAAGTTTGTATTGTCTTCCATCAATACGTACAACTAAGTAAACCATTTCGGGCTTCTTAGTCTTGTTGGTTCTGAGATTGAAGTGGGCTTCAATTTCCTTATAAAACTTCTGTTTGTTCATCATATTGGTTCACGTTTCTGGTTCACATACGTTATTTTAACTCTCAATGTGCTGTGAATTAATTGGCGTGAAACCCTTTGTAATAGCCTATTAACAAAGTTTTTCATCATTTTTTTTGTAGTCTTGTATAAAAAGAGTATCTTTGCCGAAAATTTGAAAAAAATAAGATTTAATCATGGCACAGGAAGATGTTTTTAAGAAAATTGTAAGCCATTGCAAGGAATATGGCTTCGTGTTCCCAAGTAGTGAAATTTATGATGGCTTGGCTGCCGTTTATGACTATGGTCAGAATGGTGTTGAGCTCAAAAACAATATCAAGCAGTATTGGTGGCAGAGTATGGTATTGTTGCACGAGAACATTGTTGGTCTCGATGCAGCTATCTTCATGCACCCTACAGTATGGAAGGCATCTGGACACGTTGATGCTTTCAATGACCCATTGATTGATAACCGCGATTCAAAGAAGCGTTATCGTGCCGATGTGCTCATCGAGGATCACATGGCTAAGTATGAGGAGAAGATTGCCAAGGAGATTGCCAAGGCTAAGAAGCGTTTCGGCGATAGCTTTGATGAGGCTCAGTTCCGTGCAACTAATCCTCGCGTTCTGGAGAACCAGAAGAAGTTTGATGATCTCCATGCCCGCTATACTGAGGCTATGCAGGGTCCTAACCTGGAGATGCTGAAGCAGATTATCGAGGATGAGGGTATTGTTTGCCCTATCAGCGGTACCAAGAACTGGACTGATGTCCGTCAGTTCAACCTGATGTTCTCTACCCAGATGGGTGCTGCCAGCGATGCTACAAGCAAGGTATATCTCCGTCCTGAGACAGCTCAGGGTATCTTCGTAGATTATCTGAGTGTTCAGAAGACCGGCCGTATGAAGTTGCCATTCGGTATCTGCCAGATTGGTAAGGCTTTCCGTAACGAGGTTGTAGCCCGTCAGTTCGTATTCCGTATGCGTGAGTTCGAGCAGATGGAGATGCAGTTCTTCTGCCAGCCTGGTACTGAGATGAAGTGGTTTGAATATTGGAAGAAGGTTCGTCTGGCTTGGCACGAGGCTCTCGGTATGGGTAATGAGAACTACCGTTACCACGACCACGAGAAGCTGGCTCACTATGCCAACGCAGCTACCGACATCGAGTTCAAGATGCCATTCGGTTTCAAGGAGGTAGAGGGTATCCACAGCCGTACCAATTTCGACCTTTCTCAGCACGAGAAGTACAGCGGCCGTTCTATCAAGTACTTCGATCCAGAGAAGAACGAGAGCTATGTACCTTACGATGTAGAGACATCTATCGGTGTAGACCGTATGTTCCTCAGCGTAATGTGCCACTCTTACTGCGAGGAGAAGCTGGAGAATGGTGAGACACGTGTTGTTTTGCGTTTGCCAGAGGCTTTGGCACCTGTTAAGTGTGCTGTGTTCCCATTGGATAAGAAGTATGGTTTGCCAGAGTTGGCTCACGAAATCGTTGACGAACTGAAGTTCCACTTCAATACTCACTATGGCGATCCTAAGGATTCTATCGGTAAGCGTTATCGCCGTCAGGATGCTATCGGTACTCCATTCTGTATCACCGTAGACCACGAGACTCCAAACGATCATAAGGTAACTCTGCGTTATCGTGATACCATGGAGCAGGAGCGCGTAGCTATCTCAGATCTTCGCAGCATCATCGAGGAGCGCGTAAGCATCACTAGCGTATTGAAGAAGCTTGGCAAGGAAATCAAGAACTTCTAATTAATCAAATACATTTAGATGAATCTTAAGAGTTTGAAATATTTCTTCTTCCTCATGATGGCAGTGATCACACTGTCATCATGTAGCGAAGATGATGATAATGTCTCGGAATATGCCAACTGGCAGGAGCGTAACGAGCAGGCTTTTGCCGATACATTGGATTATGCCAGAAAGATGGGTGAAGCTAACGGCTGGTACGTTTATAAGAACTGGACGTTCGAAAACCAGACTCCGAACAAAGATCAGAATGGTAATTTAGCGACCCTTACTTATAAGGATTGCGATAAAATCATCGTTCATGTTCTGAAGAAGGGAGAGGGTACAACTTCTCCAATCCTTACCGATTCGGTACAGGTGAGCTATCGTGGCCGTTACATTCCTACTGATAATTATAAGGAAGGTTACGTCTTCGACCAGAGTTTTACGGGTACTTTTGATGCAGCTACAGCTAATCCTACCCGTAGTGTAGCCGGTGGATTTGTCGATGGCTTTACCACCGCATTGCTCAAGATGCATCCGGGCGATCATTGGCAGGTATTCATTCCATACCAGCTGGCTTATGGAGCGAGCGGTAATTCTTCAATCCAAGGCTATTCAATGCTCCGTTTTGAGATGGTGCTCAAGAGTTATAAGAGAGTTTCTGGCAAGAAGTGGATTACTGAATAAGAATAAAGATTAAGAGAAAAAGTATGTGCATATGTTTGAAATGATATATGCACATATTTTTTTGTATGAGCGATATATGAGAAATTAATTTATGCTTTATAGCAAGAAGACAGATTATTTGATGGAGTCGATTCGCCTGGGTAGGGAGATGAATCGGCGCGAGAAACTCAATCTTATTGTAGGATTGAGTATACCTTCTATGTTGGCTCAGATTTCTACGGTGATGATGTTCTTCATCGATGCTTCTATGGTGGGTCATCTGGGAGCAGAGGCTTCTGCCAGTATCGGATTGATTGAGTCAACTACCTGGCTTATAGGTAGCTTGCTCAGTGCAGCGGCTACTGGCTTTTCAGTACAGGTGGCTCATTTTATCGGAGCCAATGATTTTGCAAATGCCCGTCAGGTGTTTCGCCATGCGCTGATTTGCGGTGTGGCGTTCAGCATTTTTGTTTCTCTTCTCTGTGTCGGCATTCATTCTTATCTGCCTTATTGGCTGGGTGGAGGTGCTGATATTGCCACCAATTCCTCTCGCTATTTTCTGATATACGGTCTGGTACTGCCATTCGTTTTCCTTTATCATATATCCGAAATGATGCTGAAATCGGCGGGCAATATGCATACACCTAGTGTGATGGCAGTATTGATCTGCATCTGCGATGTGGTGTTCAATTACCTGTTTATCTATATCCTGAAATTGGGTGTTGTGGGGGCTGCCTTAGGAACGGCGATGGCTTATGTCTGCATCTCTCTGCCTAATCTTTATATTGCAGGTTTCAAGAATAAGATACTGAATCTCCGTCAGGACCATGTCCGTTTCCGTTGGGTCAGGTCGTATGTTCATAATGCCTGTAAAATCAGCATTCCGATAGCCATACAGAACATATTGATGAGCGGGGCGCAGATAGTGAGTACCATGATTGTGGCACCTCTTGGCAATATAGCTATTGCTTCCCATTCTTTTGCTATTACGGCAGAGAGTCTTTGCTATATGCCGGGTTATGGTATTGGTGATGCGGCTACCACTCTGGTGGGACAGACGCATGGAGCAGGGCGAGTAGGGTTGTGCAAGAATTTTGCTTATATGACAGTAGGACTTGGAATGGCTGTGATGGCTGTGATGGGAGTGGTGATGTATGTCTTTGCTCCTGAGATGATTGGTGTTCTTTCTCCGGTAGAAAGTATCCGTGAGCTGGGAACCATCTGTTTGCGCATCGAGGCTTTCGCAGAGCCATTCTTTGCAGCCAGCATCGTGACCTATTGTGTTTGTGTAGGAGCGGGCGATACCAGAAAACCGGCGATGATCAATCTCGGTACCATGTGGCTGGTGCGCCTCACTCTGGCTTATGCGCTTTCCAAGAGCTATGGCTTGGAGGGAGTATGGATAGCAATGGCTACCGAACTCACATTCAGGGGAATCCTCTTCCTTATCCGCCTCTTCAGAGGTTCATGGATGAAGAGTTTTCATGTAGGTTAGGATTGTTTTTCTGTCTCCAATGTTAGTTTTAGGTTAAGATTTGCATACATCGGAAAGATATTCTCTAAAATGTTTGCAAATCTTTTTTATTTTTCTTAATTTTGCATCGCAGACGGTAACCATGTCACAGGTTTTGTCGTTATATATAGGCGAACTTGTTAAGTAGCATGATATATATATAATAAGGTATAAAGAAAGAATGATATAGAAAACAATAAATACATAAATAATTAAAATCAGATGAAACTAAGAAAGATTTTTGCAGCAGTTGTGCTGTTCCTTTCTGCAGGTACAGCGATGGCACAGCAGATGCCAGCTATTCCGGTAGACAAGAATGTGAAGATAGGTCGTCTTGATAATGGATTGACTTACTACATTCGTCACAACAGTTATCCTGAGCATGTAGCCAGTTTCTACATCGCTCAGAAAGTGGGTTCTATCAATGAGAATGATGACCAGCGCGGTTTGGCTCACCTCTTGGAGCACCTTGCCTTCAATGGTACCGACCATTTCAAGGGCAACTCTCTGCAGGACTATCTGCAGAGCATCGGTGTACAGTATGGCCGTAATCTCAACGCCTATACAGCAGTAGAGAAGACTGTTTATTACTTCACAGATGTTCCTACTACCCGTACAACAGCCGTAGACTCCTGTATGCTTATCCTCAAGGACTGGAGTAATGGTATCAGTCTTACAGAGGATGCTATCGAGAGCGAGCGCGATGTGGTACACAATGAGTACCGTATGCGTATCGTAGGTCAGCAGCGCATGATAGAGCGTTCACTTCCTAAGCTCTATCAGGGCGAAAAGTATGGCTACCGTTTCCCTATCGGTTTGATGAGCGTTATCGATGGCTGTAAGCCAGAAACTCTCCGTGCTTACTACCGCAAATGGTATCGCCCAGACAATCAGGCTATTATCATCGTGGGTGATGTAGATGTAAATCATATCGAAGCTAAGATTAAGGAACTCTTCTCAGGTATCAAGGTACCTAAGAATGCCGCTAAGATAGAGAAGGTACAAGTATCTGATAATGATTCAGCCATCTATGTTATCGACAAAGATAAGGAGCAGCAGGTTGATCTCTTCCAGATTTATATGAAGCACAATGCTGTGCCTGATTCTCTGAAGAGCAACATGAGCTATCTCCTGAAGGGATACATGGATAACGTGATTTCTTCTATGATTGCTGCCCGTTATGCAGAGAAGGCATTGGAGCCAGACTGTCCATATCTCCAGGCAAATGCCGGTGACGGTTCATACCTGATTTCAAGCACTAAGGATGCTTTCACCCTTACCGGTGTTGCTAAGCCAGGAAAGATTAAGGAGGCTTATGCTGCTGTTCTCCGCGAGGCACAGCGTATGCATGAGTTCGGTTTCACAGCTACTGAGTATCAGCGTGCCAAGGATGAATTCATGAGCCAGGTTGACAAGGCGCTTGCCAACAAGGATAAGATGAAGAACGAGCAGTTTACCACCCAGTATGTGGATAACTTCACTTCTAACGAGCCTATTCCGTCAGTAGAAGAGGAGAGCCAGATCTGGAAGATGGTAGTTCCAAACTTGCCTCTTGAGGTTATCAACAGCTATGCCAAGCAGTTGGTTTGCCAGAGCGATACTAACCTTGTATCATTGGTTATGATGCGCGAGCAGGCTGGTGCTGTTTATCCTACAGAGCAGGAGCTCTCTGCCATCGTAAAGCAGGTACGTGCTGAGAAGCTCGAGGCTTATGTGGATAATGTTAAGCAGGAACCTCTCATCGCTCAGGCTCCTAAGGCTGGTAAGATTAAGAAGACTGTAGAGAACAAGAAGTTGGGCTTCAAGGAGTTGACTCTTTCTAATGGCGCTAAGGTGGTATTGAAGAAGACCGATTTCAAGGACAATGAGATTGCTTTCGCAGCTTCAGCCAATGTGGGTTATTCTACTTTCGGCAAGGAAGACTTCCTGAATGCTGCATTTGCAGCAGATGTGCTCGATGCTAGTGGTCTTGGCGATTTCTCAAGCAATGAGCTTGATAAGGCTTTGGCTGGTAAGCAGGCTGGTGTTTCGTTCAGCTTCAGTCCTTTCAATCATGGTTTGAAGGGTAATTCTACTCCTAAGGACGTCGAAACCCTGATGCAGCTCATCTATCTCAAGATGACCGCAGTAAGCAAGGACCAGAAGAGCTTCGACAATATGAAGAGTATGATGGCTACTGTTCTTGCCAACAAGAGCAACAACCCAAGCCTCGTATATCAGGATTCTGTTCAGAGCACCCTCTATTTGGGTAGCAAACTTGCCCGTGTGCCAGAGGCAAGCGATATAAAGGATATCAACTACGACCGTATCCTGGAGATTGGTAAGCAGTTCTACGGCAATGCCAAGGATTTCACCTTCTATTTCGTAGGTAACTATGATGAGAAGACTCTCCTCCCACTCATCGAGCAGTATATCGCCAGTCTGCCAAACAATGGCTTCAAGCTGAAGAACAAGCAGATTCCTTATGCTAATGGTAAGGTAAGCAATGTCTTTACCAAGGCAATGGAGAACCCACAGAACCAGGCAACAGAGATCTGGTATACCAAGGCTCCATTCACCTTGCAGTATATGGTTCTTGCTGATGTTTCAGCCCGCCTTTTGGAGATGAAGTATTTGCGTACTATCCGTGAGGAACTCAGCGCTGCTTATCATGCAGGAGCAAACTATGGTTTGCTTCGCGATTATGATAATAAGGCTGCCATCTCTATTACAGCCGTGGCTCAGTTGAACCCAGAGAAGTCGGATATCGCTATTCCTTACTTCTTCAAGGGTATGGATGAGACTATCGCCCAGCCAAATGCAGAAGACCTTCAGAAGGTGAAGGAGATTCTCCTGAAGCAGGCTGCTGTTAGCGAGAAGTCTAATGGTTATTGGCTTGGTGCGTTGAGCACATACGAGCGTATGGGTGTTGATACTCATAGCGATTACAAGGAGATGGTGAAGAATCTGAAAGCATCTGAGATTTCAGACTTCCTGAAGAATGTCATCTTGAAGAGTGGTAATCACTTCGAGATTATCATGAAGGCAGTGAAGAACGAGAAGTAAATCTCGGACTTGATATAATAAACGTAAAAATCCCGTTGTACAAGCCAGATGGCTGACAACGGGATTTTTTCGTTTTTTTCTTTTCCCAAAATTTTTGAAACTCATCATTTAAGAGTCGTTTAGAAAAATCTCTCTTTTAAAAGAAAGGATGCGTCCTTAACTATATATGTATAAGAGCATCATCTTTCCTCCTTTATTTCTTGTTTCTGAAGAGTATTAACCTCTTCTCTTTGCCTTAGAAGCAAGAGCCTCGCGGCGATCCTGGAGAATCTGTTGGCATCTATCGATAGCCTGATTCTGATTTTCTGAATTTACCTTAATTAAATCATTCATAACCTATTGTTATTTGTTAACCGCTTGCAAAGATAGGGGTTTCTACCTATTTCTAGGTACAAAATGCATGAAAATGCGTGTTTTATTCGTTATTTTTTGATCTATGTCAAAAAAATGTGCAATCGTTTGAACAGTTCCCCCTAGAATGATAATTGGTATTTCCTGAACGTTTTTTTCATTATCTTTTAAACGAATTGTCATCGCAATCGTCTATAATAACGTAAAAAGAGCAGAAATGCTGAGTTTTTAGGGAGATTCATACCGCGAAATAGGGATTTTTCTTATCGTATTTCCGATTTTTTTGCGAACTTTGCACCCGAAAGAACAATAGGATGTATTGGGTATATATAAATAAGAGTGATAAAAATAAATATATAGAAAGCAATGAAAAAGGTATTTCTTTTGGCTGCCCTCGTGCTCGCATGCACAGCTGGCAGCAACGCAAGCGCTATGAACGAGGCAGCGCTCAATGCCTCAATGTCTGAGATGATGCCGGTTAAGAAAACGGCTAAGAAGACAGCAAAGAAGACTTCAAAGAAGACTTCGACCAAGAAAACTTCTACAAAGAAGACAACTTCTGCAGCATCTAACACAACAGCAGCGACAACAACAACTGCTGCAACAACAACCAGCAATGCCGCCGCTTCTACCAGTGCAACCAGCAATGCAGGCTCAGCCGTTGCAGGTATCTTGGGTGCTGTACTGGGTGGAAACTCTAACAGCAGCAGCTCTGCAGGTAGCAGCATTATCAATGGCATTCTGAATAATGTGATCGGTTCAGGTACCTTCAGCAAGCAGGATCTCTGTGCCCATACCTGGAAGTACAGCAAGCCGGGATGCGCCTTTACCTCTGAGAATCTCCTGGCAAAGGCTGGCGGTGAGATAGCTGCCAACAAGGTAGAGGAGAAGTTGGGTGAGTATTACAGCAAGTTTGGCTTCAGCGGCTCAAACACCTATTTCACCTTCAAAACTGATGGAACTTTCGCTGCCAAGATAGATGGCAAGTCATGGCAGGGTAATTATACTTTTGATGAGAAGACTCATGCCATTCAGATGAAGGGCTTGCTCTTGAGTATGTCGGGCTATGCTACGAAGACTACCAACGGCATCAGCCTGCTCTTCGACCAGACAAAGTTGCTCAACCTCATCAAGACCATGGGTGCCCTCAAGGGCAGTTCTACGCTCAGCGCTATCGGTACTATCGCCAATAATTACGATGGTATGCGTGTAGGTTTCGAGATGACTAAGTAATCCTGAAGGATAGAATCCATAACTGAGCCTTCTGTTGAAGTTGGCTCAGTCAATAGGAATCGCCCTGTAAGAAGTAAAGCATCTTTCAAGCTATGCTTTGCTCTTTACAGGGCGATTTTTCTTGTTTATTTCACGTTCAGTTTCATTGTCTTTACATCCTTGCTGTTGGTTCCTATCATAATCTGGAAGTCGCCTGGTTCTATCACGTGCTTCAGATCTGCGTTGTAGAACTTGAGCATATCTGGGGTGATATCAAAACTTACCTCCTTGCTTTCACCTACTGCCAGATGGATGCGCTGGAAACCTTTCAGCTCCTTTACAGGACGGGAGATGCTGGCTACCATGTCACGGATGTAGAGCTGCACAATCTCGTCGGCATCGCGGGAGCCGTTGTTCTTAACGGTGACGCTAGCTGTAATCTTCTTGCCATCCTGCCATTCGGTAGCCTCCTCATTGCTGATGCCGGCCTCCTGGCTGCTCAGGCGGAAGTCGCTGTACGAAAAGTTGGTATAGCTCAAGCCGTAACCGAAAGGATAGAGCGGACCATTGCTTACATCCAGACAGTTGCTGGCAAATTTGGCAAACTTCTCATTATCGTCTGCTACAGGGCGGCCGGTGTTCTGATGGTTATAGTAGAGAGGCTCCTGACCGGTGGTCTTAGGCATCGAAGTGGTGAGCTTACCCGATGGCGATTTGTCGCCAAAGATGACATCGCAGAGTGCATCGCCCATCTCTGAACCTCCAAACCATACATTCATGATGGCTGGTACATGGGCTTTCTCCCAAGTAAGGACCGTAGGACGGCCCGCAAAGTTGAGGAGCACTACAGGCTTGCCCGTCTTCAGGAGTTCGGCAAGTAGTTCGCGCTGTACGTCCGGCATCTCCAGGTTGGTACGGCTACCGCATTCGCCGCTCATCTCGGCACTTTCGCCCATAGCACATACTATCACGTCAGCCTCTTTAGCTATCTTCAGTGCTTCAGCCTTCATTTCAGCCTCGTTGCCCCAGTTGATCGGTTTACCGGATTCGCCGTTTTGCTGCAGTTCCTGATTGCGCCAGATATTGCTTCCCTGGGCATATAATAAGGTGGCTTTTCCGGCAAGAGCATGCTCCATCGCTTCCTTGATGGTGGTATATTTAGATGGTACCTGTGCCACGCTCCATGTACCGGCTATATTGTTTCGGGTGTCGGCAAGCGGACCTATCAGGGCTATCTTTCCTTCCTTCTTCAGTGGCAGGATATTTCCTTCGTTCTTCAGGAGCACGAAGGTCTCTGCTGCTACATCGCGGGCTGCCTGACGGTTCTCTGCGGTATAAATCTCGCTCTTGCTGCGCTTGGTGTTGCAGTAGCGGTAAGGGTCGCTGAACAGGCCCAGTTTATATTTCGCTTCCAGGATGCGGCGGCAGGCGATGTTCACATCCTCCTCGCTCACCTTTCCTTCTGCTATGCTCTTTGCCTGATGCTTTACGAAGGCGTTGGAACACATGTCCATATCGGTACCCGCCTTCAGTGCCTGTTCTGAAGCCTCCTGGATGTCTTTTGCCGTTCCGTGCTGCAGAATCTCGGCGATAGAAGCGTAATCGGTAACCACGAAACCGTTGAATCCCCATTGCTTTCTCAAGACATCGGTCATCATCCATTTGTTGGCTGTAGCAGGTATGTAGTCGATGAGATTGAATGAAGACATCACGCTGCCTACGCCAGCCTTCACCACTGCCTCGTAAGGTGGCAGATACTGGTTCATCATGCGCATGCGGCTCATATCTACCGTGTTATATTCCTTTCCGCTCTCAACGCCTCCGTACAGGGCAAAATGCTTCAGACAGGCCATGATGCGGTTGGCTCTCAGAATCTCTTCTGTGCGCATATCCACGCCCTGGTAGCCCTGAGTCATCGCTGCTCCCATCACGCCGCTCAGATAAGGATCCTCGCCATTTCCTTCGCTGATTCGTCCCCAGCGGGCATCGAGTGCGATGTCTACCATAGGAGAGAATGTCCAGTTGATACCGTCGGCACTTGCTTCCTTGGCCGATACTTCGCCTACTTTCTTCAACGCCTCGGTATCCCATGAGCAGGAGAGGGCGAGAGGGATAGGGAACATCGTTTCGTAACCATGAATTACGTCCATACCTACGAGCAGTGGGATGCCCAGACGGCTGTTCTTGATGGCGATTTCCTGCAGAGCCTTGATCTTGTCGAGCCCTTTGATATTGAAAACTCCGCCCATGTTGCCCTGGGCGATATCGCTGCCTACCTGAGTATCAAGTGCGCCGCCGGTGGTGATGTCGCCAGCTACCATCAGGTTCAGCTGACCAATCTTTTCCTGTAGCGTCATCTTCGCCATCAGTTGGTCGATATACTCCTTCATGGGTAGAATCTTGCCTTTCTTGGTTGTGGCAGTTACTTTTTTCTTAGGGGCTGCGGTATGGGCGAAAGCAGGTGCTGCCATAGAACCAGCCAAAAGAAATGTGAGTGATAAAAGTGCTGTTCTCATTGTTTATTATGTTAATTGTTATTTTATAAAGTTTATCTTCTATTTAAGACCATGCAAAGATAATAAAAAAGATGATACGATGCGCGATAGAAATGTTAAATTGTGGATGAAATTTTCTTTTTTTGAAAGAGATGTATCTGATAATGAGATGGATAAGAAAAATGGAGGATATATAAAAAGTGGATGCAGTATAGACAAAAATGCGAAGAAATCTACATTTCTTCTATATCAGATTTTGTCGTTTCCGATTTTTTTATTACTTTTGCACATGAAACCTCATGAAAATGAATCAATCTTAAACGGAATCAAGTTGATGTATCGCGTAAATGAATTATGGGGAAAGGCATTCTTCTTCCTGCTCTTTGTCTTGATGCCTCTTTCTCTTGCAGCAAAAACAACAGATAATATAGAGCAGCTTTTTCTGAGTCTGGACAATGCCATTGCCCATTCGGCTGATTATGTGAAGGTACGTGAAGCCCGAATTTGCGATTGGGAGCAGAAACTGAAGACCGCCAGGCGCCTAAGCAGTAAGTATGATGCCTGCTTTGCGCTCTTTGAGGAATACCGCTCCTACAAGAACGACATGGCGCTGAAATACATCAATCAGTGTATGGAACTTGCTATCAGAATGGGCGATAAAAAGAAGGTGGAAAATGCCAAGGCGCTGCTTGCTTTCCAGGAATCGACCACGGGCGATTATGCCGAATCATACGACCTGCTGAAGTCTGTCAATATCGCTGATCTTGATGCTGAGGGCAAACGCAACTACCTCTGGGCTTGCCAGCACCTGTATGGCGAGATGGCATATTATTCCAACGTTCCTTCCTTGAAGAAATATTATGCCGGCAAGCATAATGTCTATCAGGCTGCAATAGACAGCACATTCAGCCATGATGATGACCTTTATCTGCAGATGCAGGAGGTGAGGGCACGCGATGCGGGCAATATGAAAGAGGCTTTGCGATTGAGCGATAAGCGGCTGGCGATGACGAAACCGGGCACCCATCAGTATGCCATTGTACAGTTTTATCGCGGCTTGACCTACAATCAGTTTGGTGATAAAGAACAGTTCCTCCGCTGCCTCTTGCGTTCTGCTATCTGCGATGTCCAGTTGGCTGTGATGGACCAGGGGTCTCTCTGGGAAGTTGCCAATCTTCTCAACGCCGACCCGGGCGAGCAGAAGCGCTCTCATGAGTATATCAAGTTTGCCTGGCAGTCGGCTACCATTTTCAATACGCCTAGCCGCAGCCGCCAGATCATGCCTGTGCTCACGCAGATTGAGGAGGGCTATCAGAAAGAACTTTCAGCGAGCAACCAGCATCTGCGGCTCATGGTAGCGTGTTCAGCCTTGCTTCTCTTCGTGGTTATGGTCTTGCTCTACTATGTCAACAAGCAGCGCAAGCGCATTGCTGCGGCCCATCATAAGCTGAAGGAAACCAACCATGCCTTGCAGTTGGCAAATGAGCGTCTTAACGAGATGAACCATTCTCTCAACGAGAGTAACAAGATGAAGGAAGTATATATTGGTCGCTTTCTGCGCCTTTGTGCCATCTATGTCGACAAGATAGAGACCATGCGCAAGCGAGTAGTGAAACTGGTGAAGGCTAGAGAACTCAACAAGTTGCTGGAGCAGATGCAGGCTGGCGAGGCCTACATGGGCGAGCTGTATGAGTATTTCGATTCCGCCTTCCTGAAGCTCTTCCCTGACTTTGTTGAGGAGTTCAATGCCCTCTTGAAGCCTGAAGAGCGTATCGTGCTCGAAGATGACAGCCATCTTTCTACCACCCTCCGTATCTTTGCCCTTATCCGCTTGGGCATCGAGGACAGTTCTAAGATTGCCGAGTTCCTTCACTATTCTGTGAACACTATCTATAATTATCGCGCCAAAATCAAGAATAGTGCCATCTGTGACAGGGAAGAGTTCGAGCAGCGCGTGAAGCAGATTGGCATGAAATAAGCCTTTCTGGGCGTGATGGCGCAAACTTGCGAAAATTCAGGAGTAAATGCTGCAGATACCCATGCGCCCTGTTTTAGGGTGTCAAGTAGGTTAATCTTCTGATAATCAGGATATTGATATTTTGGAAAATCCCCGTTTCTACGAGCTTGTCGATAGGATGAAAAGCAGGGGAAAACAATAAAAGTTTGTTACGGCGTTTCACCGTAACAAACTTTTATGCATTATATTTATTTCTTCCCTCCGTTCAATTTCTCAGAATCGAATCATTCTTTTTAAAAGAGCTCGAAGGCTTTCTTGAGCTTCAGGTTATCGGCTGCATTACCAACAAGAGCCTCAAACTTTCCGGCTTCAGCCTTCCAGGATGAAGATGCCTCATCGTAGAAACTGAGGGCCTCTTTGCTGATGGTGATGCTGATATCCTTGCTCTCACCTGGCTGGAGATAAACCTTCTGGAATCCCTTCAGCTCCTTCTGAGGGCGGTCTACTGATGACTTGACATCGTGGATGTAGAGCTGAACCGTCTCGGCTCCGGCACGCTTTCCGGTATTCTTTACGTTTACGGTAAAGGTGATTGTGCCGTCCTGCTTCATCTGCACCTTGTCGCTGCGCAGATTAGAGAGGGCAAACTGGGTGTAGCTCAAGCCGTGACCGAATGCGAAGGTAGGCTTGATGCGCTCCTTATCGGTCCAGCGGTAACCTACATAGATGCCTTCCTTATATTCCTCATCAATGATGTTGCCCTTCGTGCCGGCTCCCCCTTCCTGACGCCAGGTTCCCGGATAGGTATTGAGTGCATGAGCACCTGTTTCCTTCAGCGAGTTGACCCATGTAAACGGCAACTTGCCGCTAGGGTTTGCATCGCCTGTAAGGATGCTTGCAAGGGCTTCGCCGCTCTCCGAACCGATGAACCAGCCCTGTACGATGCCGGCAACCTTAGCCTTCCAAGGCATAGCTACCGCATTGCCCGAGATGTTGACATAAACGAAGTTTCTGTTTGCCTTAGCCAAAGCCTCGATCAGCTTATCCTGATGGTATGGCAGTTCATAATGCTTGCGGTCGTGACCCTCACAGTCCTGGAAATCGCTCTTGTTCAGACCACCAAACATGATGACATAGTCGGCAGTCTTGGCTTTCTCTACGGCTTCGGCTATCAGTTCAGCCTCGCTGCGCTTGTCTTCCAGGTTCTGACCGGTTGTAACGCCATTGTAGTTGCCCGTTACATCGCCCACATATCCGCGGGCATAATCTACCTCGATGCCGTCCTTGCCCAAGCGCGTCTTCAGACCATCGAGAGGCGAAATCTCGCGCTGTACCTTGAGCGAAGAAGAGCCTCCGCCTACGGTCATCATCTTGATGGCATTCTCGCCTACTACCAGTACGCGCTTAGCCTTCTGGATGTTGATAGGGAGCACATTGTTCCTGTTCTGGAGCAATACGATACCTTCCTCAGCAATCTGTCTGGCTGCTGTATAATGGCTCTCGGAACAGAGGAAACCATGAGGGCGGTTCGGATTCATCGTGGTGCGATAGAAGAGGCGCAATACGCGGCGCACCTTATCGTCCAGCTCCTTCTGGGTGAACTTGCCTTCCTGTATGGCCTTCATGTAAGGCATGGAGAGATAATAGTTGTCGTAGGCATTGGTAGCGCCCATCGTAAGGCCGTCTGTCCAGGTGCCGAACTCCATATCCAGCCCGTTCTTTACAGACTGCTCCAGGTCGTGGGCACCGCCCCAGTCGCTCACTACGACACCATCATACTTCCAGTCGCCCTTCAGAATCTTGTTCAGGGTCCACTGGTTATGGCAGTTGTGCTCATTCTTATATAGGTTGTAGGCTCCCATGATACCCCATGTCTTACCCTTCTCAACAGCCGCCTTGAAGGCAGGGAGATAGATTTCGTGGAGAGCACGGTCGCTGACGATTACGTTCACCTGATGGCGGTATTCCTCATCGTTGTTCAGGCAATAGTGCTTTACGCAGGCTGATACGCCCTTAGACTGCAATCCCTGTATATACGGCACTACCATGATGCTTGCCAGGAACGGATCTTCGCCCATATACTCGAAATTGCGGCCGTTGAGAGGCGTGCGGTATATATTGACGCCAGGCCCCAGAATCATGTCCTTGCCGCGATACAGGGCTTCTTCGCCCAATGCTTCGCCATAGATGCGGCTCATCTGCGGATTCCATGATGCGGCAAGACAGGTGAGGGCAGGAAAGGCTACACAGGAGTCGTTGGTCTGACCAGCCTGTTCCCACTCATCCCACAATACGTCAGGACGCACTCCGTGAGGTCCGTCATCCGTCCAGAAGTCAGGAAATCCCAAGCGTGGTACACCGGCTGATGAAAACTTGCTCTGAGCATGGATGATGCGTATCTTCTCTGCCAGTGTCATGCGGGAGATGGCATCGTCGATGCGCTGCTCTACCGGCTTGGTCTGGTCGAGATAGACTGGCAATCGTCTGGTAGTCTGTTGTGCCTGAGATGGAGCGATGGCTGCAACCGACAGGACACATGATAAAATGAACTGTTTCATAAGTAATGAATTTATTATGGTTTGTTTATTTCTTGCAGTTGTTTGTTTTGCACACCGCCTCTCACGTTTTTTGTGCGTTTAGGCGTATATGCTCATTCATCTGCAAAATTACTAAATAAATAATGAAAAAATGATGTGTGATAAGTGAAAAGTGGATGGGTGCAAAAGTATAACTTTTGTAAGTTGTTGATAATGAGAAGTATAATGAGCGATGTGCGTTATTGAAAAGTGGCAGAGTGTGAACACTGAAATATACTAATATAACGTTTCAGGGGTGTTCTAGCCTCATTTTCTCCATTTTACCCCATCCACTTTCGTATAGTTATTAAAAATAGATAAGTATCTGAAAACTAGCGATATAAGTTGTTTGAAGCAAGTATTTTTCCCACTTATCTGTTGAAGGGGCTAGGAATTATCAAAAAATCATATTATATTTGCAATCGGAAACACGGCTTAACGCATTTTAGGAAATGCACAGCCGCACAGTCTTATACATTATTATAATAGAGTGAACTAACAAACAGATATTTTTCTAAACTAATAATCGAATATGAAAACAAAAAGTCTATTGCTGGCGACTGCATTATTGATGTCGACGTCAGCGCTCGCACAGAAAAACACCTTTAAGGGTGTCGTGTTGGATGACCTGGGTGAACCCGTTATCGGAGCCACCGTACAGGTTAAAGGCGTCAAGGGTGCCGGTGCAATTACCGACCTTGATGGTAACTTTGTCATCGATGCAGATGCTAACCAGACCTTGGTTATTACCTACATTGGCTACAAGGATGCTGAGATCCGTCCTTCAGCCAACATGAAGATTACTCTGAAACAAGACGACAAAGCTTTGGACGAAGTGGTTGTTGTAGGTTACGGTGTTCAGAAGAAGAGCGTGGTAACTGCTGCTATCGCTAAAGTGAGCACCGAAGATTTGGCTGGCAAGAGCCCAGTGCGTGTTGATAACGCATTGAAGGGTCTGGCTGCCGGTGTCAACGTAACCTCTTCTTCAGGTCAGCCTGGTGCATCTCCTAAGGTTCGTATTCGTGGTACAGGTACTATCAGCAATTCAGATCCTCTCTACATCGTAGACGGCATGCCTATCGAGGGTGGTCTCGACTATCTCAACCCTAGTGATATCGAGAGTATCGAGGTGTTGAAGGATGCTGCTTCGGGTGCTATCTATGGTGCCCGTGCTGCCAACGGTGTAATTCTCGTAACCACCAAGAAGGGTAAGATGGGCAAGGCACAGATCAGCTACAATTTCTCTTACGGCTGGCAGAGCGCATGGAAGAAGCGTGATGTAACAAGCGCCACTGACTACGCCATCCTTCAGAACGAGCGTGCAGTGAATGGTGGTCAGGCTCCTATCTATGCTGATCCATACAAACTGACTGACTCTAATGGCAATCCTATCAATGGATTTGGTACTGATTGGCAGGACTTGGTATTCAACGACAATGCCCCTGTACAGAACCATGAGGTAAGCATCAGTGGTGCATCCGATAAGATCAACTACTACCTCTCCATGGGCTACTACAAGCAGGAAGGTATCGTAGGTGGTAACTACGGACAGAGCAACTATGAGCGTCTCTCTATGCGTAGCAACAACATTTATAATGTATTGGATGCCAGCAAGGATCGCAACTTCCTCAACAAGCTCGATGTAACCGTCAACATGGCTTACACCCGTGTAAAGAGTACAGGTATCGATGCTAATAGTAATGGCTCTGTATTGGGTAGTGCCCTCTATCTTGCTCCAACATTGGCTCCTACGGTAACCAATAGCAATGTGGCGAAGAAGTATTATAATACCTACGAGGATCCTAATACATACGATGCAGATGGTAATATTACAGGTACTCGTGATACTTACGAGCTTCTTCGTGATGCCAATGGCAACTATTATACCATCCCAGGTATGGGAGGTACCTATCAGGAGATGAACAACCCTCTTGCCATGATGGCGCGCCCAGCAGCTAAGAACTGGTCACATAAGTTTGTGCCTAAGTTCTCTATCGACCTCCAGCTCTGGGATAACTTGAAGTATCATTTCACTTATAGTGCAGACCTCAGCTTCTGGGGTTCAGATAGCTACACCGCATCCAAGTATTACCTCTCTGGTAACGTCAAGGCTGAGCATACCCAGGCTTACAAGAGTTCTGACAAGGGTATCAACTGGCAGGTGGAGAATACTTTGACATATGATAAGACTATTGGCAAGCATAGTTTTGCTGTTGTCTTAGGTCAGAGTGCAATGAAGAATAAGAGTGATTATCTGAACGGCAGCCGTTGGAATCTTGTGAATGTAAACAAGCCTTCTATCGACTATGCTACTGGTAAATATAGCCAGACCATCGTGAAGGATGCTGAAGGTAACATCATCTCTGTAGGTGCTCCAACCATTGAGCATGCTGTATCAGGTGGCAATAATGTAGTGCATGCTATATCTTCTCTCTTCGGTCGATTGAGCTATAACTATGATGAGAAGTACATGCTTCAGGCTACAATCCGCCGAGATGGTTCAAGCCGTTTCGGACCATCTCATAAATATGGTACCTTCCCATCTGCCTCTATCGGATGGAATATTATGAACGAGAAATTCATGGAAAGTACTCGCGATTGGTTGAGCAACTTGAAGTTCCGTGCCAGCTGGGGTAAGAATGGTAATGATAACATCGGTGACTTCCGTTATACCGTATTGACCGCTATGGGCAACAACGTGCTCTTCGGAAAGAATGCAGTCAAGTTTAATGGTTCTAAGGCGAATGCCACAGCCAATGAAGACTTGAAGTGGGAGGAGAGTGAGCAGACTGATATCGGTTTCGACTTCGGTTTCTTCGGCAGTGCGCTGACATTCTCAGCTGACTATTATGTAAAGAAGACCAACGGTATGTTGATTACTATGCCTATCCCAAGCTACGTAGGTGAGACCAAGCCAATCGGTAACGTGGGTGACATGAAGAACTCAGGTCTTGAGTTTGAGCTCGGCTATAAGTGGCACATCTCTGATGCTCGCTTCAATGCCAAGGCTAATGTTACCTATCTGCACAATGAGTTGACCAACCTCGGTAATGATACAGGTTACATCGACCTCGATGGCTTCCTGGGTATCTCTGGTGGTGGCACTCGTGGATCTAACGGTCAGCCTTTCCCATACTTCTATGGTTATAAGACAGCTGGTGTGTTCCAGAATATGGCAGAGGTTCAGGCTTACGTCAACAAGGATGGCAATATGATTATGCCAGATGCCAAGCCAGGTGATGTACGTTTCGTAGATGTTAATGGCGATGGTGAGATTTCTCCAGACGACCGCACCAATATTGGTAATGGTACACCAAAGTGGACCTTCGGTTTCAACTTCAATGCAGAGTGGAAGGGCTTCGACCTCAACCTCTTCTTGCAGGGCGTAACGGGTAATAAGGTATTTGATGCAACCTATCGTACAGATGTGTTCTCTGGCAACTTCCCTACTTGGATGCTCAATCGATGGACTGGCGAGGGTACCTCCAATAAGTATCCTATTCTGAAGAATGGCGATGCTACCAACTGGCAGGTTTCAGACCTCTATCTTTGCGATGGCTCTTACTTGAGATTGAAGAATATCTCTTTGGGTTACACCTTGCCAAAGCAGCTTACACAGAAGTTGTCTATCAGTCACTTGCGTTTCTACGTGATGGCAGAGAACCTGATTACCTGGACCAAGTATTGGGGCTTCGACCCTGAAATCTCATCAGGTGGAACTTCTCTCGGTGTAGACTATGGTGTATATCCACAGGCTCGCACCTACACCATCGGCGTAAACCTTTCATTCTAAAATAAGAACCTTTAAAATAAAGACTATTATGAAGACAATAAAATATATAGCTTTAGGAGTGTTGGCAACCAGTATGACACTGGCAAACACATCTTGCAGCGACAGCTTCCTAGAGGTGGAGAACCCATCAGGTGAAAACCTCGAAGAATATTATACCACAGATGCCCATATCAATGAGGCTCTGAATGCGGCTTACGATCCTATCCACTGGCCAGACTGGGGATTGGGACAGTATAATGCTCTCAATATCGATGCCGAGATAATGGGCGATAACTTCTGGGTAGGCGGTTCTAACAAAACCGATCAACAGCACTGGCACATGCTTGCCAACTATGAGGCAAATGCCAGCAATACCCTTAGCTCACTTTGGACAGTGGACTACTCAGGCATCAAGCGTTGTAATGACCTCTTGAAGTATTTGGGCTGGGCAGAGGCAAACTTGAACGAGAAAAACAGGGCATCTTATGAGATGCAGGGTAGAGCCCTCCGTGTATATTTCTACAATAACTTGTGGCACTACTTCGGCAATATTCCTTTCTATCTGGAGAACTTGTCTGCTCCTTACACAGCCCCACAGCTCAAGGCTGATGAAGTATATGACAAATTGATAGTAGAGCTTGAGGCTGTAATTGACTCCAAGGTCCTGCCAATGCGTTGGGACGATGCCAACTGTGGAAGAATGTCGCAGGCCATGTGCTATATGATGTATGCCGAGATGGTGATGTATCAGAATGACAAGACTCGCTATCCTAAGGCTCTCCAGTATATGCAGGAGCTCATCGCCGACAAGAGTGACTATGATATAGTAGACGATTACGCCTCTATTTGGAAAGAAAGCGGCGAATGGTGCAAGGAGAGCATCTGGGAAGTAAACTATGAGGATGGTAACAACGAGCGTGGTTGGGATTCACCATTGGCTATTGGTGGTACAATATTGCCTACCTTGATTTCTCCAAACTCTTGGCCTGGTGGCGATGGTTGGAACCAAGGCGGTGACGGTTGGGGATTCCTACCTGTTCGTACCGAAACCTATGCTCTGTTTGCTGACAACGACAAGCGCCGTGATGCTACTGTATGGGACTGTCGTGGCGTGAAATATACCAAACGTTATGAGGATACTGGTCTTTGGCTGGCCAAGTATCGTCCGTTCACAGAGAACAATGCTGACGCAGGTTTCGATAATAACCTTAACTATAATAACAATCTCCGTGTATATCGCTTGGCTGAGGCTTACCTCAATGCTGCAGAGCTTTTGTTGGAGACAGGTGGCGATGCTAATCAGGCTAAGGATTATGTGAATAAGATTCGCAACCGTGCAGGAATCGCAGAGCTTGGAGCCGTAACTCTGGATGATGTTATCAATGAGCGCCGCTTGGAGTTTGTAGGTGAGGGTAAGCGTTACTTCGACTTGGTTCGTACAGGCAAGGCTGCCAGCGTATTGGTGCCAGACAGCTACGGCTATCGCACCAACTCCTGGACAGAATCCAAGAAGTATGTTCCTATCGCTCAGGCAGAGCTTGACTCTGATCCTGCTTTGGTTCAGAATAATTATTAAAACTTATTAAGGTAGAGGAACAATAGTTTCCTCTACCCCCTAATAAAATATTAACTTTAAGATTTCAGCAATATGAAAAAGATATTTCGAAATATGGCTTATGCTCTTCTGGGTGGATTGATGCTCAGCGCATGTTCTGCAGAGGAGTTCTCTGGCGCCAACGGTGAGTTGCCTAATGTAGCCGACTTTGCCGACAACTTCAAGATTGATGTAGACCAAGAGACCAACACAGCCAACTTTTCTTTTGGTGGTGCAGAGGGAGTAAGCCCGGTATGGGTGATAGATGGTGCCTATTCTTCTGCTTTCAACCTCTCTAAGTATTATCGCAAGAAGGGTACTTACGATGTGGAGTGCTTTGTGAAGAACCGTAATGGTATTAGCAAGGAGAGCGTCAAGAAGCATTTCACGGTGGAGAAAACCAAGATGAATGGCTTCGCAGGTTTCGTAGAGGACAGCGAGTTTAATCTCTTCAAGAGAATTACCTTCCCTGAAAAACCTTCTGCTGGCTATTATGCTCCAGGATGGACCCAAATTGCTGACCCGGTTTGTAGCTACAGCAAGGGATGCTATACATTGAAGCTCCCTAAGGCAACTACCGAACGTTGGCAAGCTCAGGTTCCTTTCAAAAACTTAGGTATCTCTACTAGCGCAGATAAGCATTATGACTTCTCTTGCATCATTACATCTGCCAAGGGACATAATGCCGTTAAAGTGAAACTTTGTGATTCTGGAGAAGGTGGTGACAATATCATCCTTTTCGATTCCAAGGATGCAAATACAAAATTGGAAGCAGGTGAGCCTAAGTGTATTTATGGTTCAGACCTCGAAGGCAAGGGCATCAATAATTTGAAGATTGTATTCGACTTTGGTGGTAATGCTGCTGATGACGAAATCATGATAGAGAGCCTGGTACTGAAAGATCATGCCAACGATGATGGTACTGTGGTTCCTGTAGAATTGAAGGTGCCATTCGACTACAATACAGCGGGTAACCTTTGGAAGGATATTGATGCCAACAAGTCATTTACTGAGGAAACTTGGTATGGTGATGCTTCTTGGGCACAGATTGATGTAACTCCTGTTATCAAGCATGAGGGAAGCAAGCACATCATTATCGTGCCTTGTGAAACTCCTGCTGAGCTATGGCACGCACAGTGGAAAATGCTTGGTATTCCTGTATCTGCCAAAGCTGATAGCAAGATTGATTTCTCTTGCAAGGTTACCACTTCTGCTCCATTGCCAATGATGACATTGAAGCTTTGTGATGACGCTAATGATGGAAACCTCTTCTTCCAGGAGTCTACTGATGTTAAAGGCGAATACGTCTTCCGTTATGAGAACCAACCAAACAGTACGAAAGAAGCTGATGGCGGCCCTCAGGATATGAGCAAGATGAAACTCGTCATCGACCTTGCTGGTGCTCCTAAGAATGCCGAGGTAACCATCAGCGACATTGTTTTGATTGTGAAATAGACTTTAGGTTTTATAGGTTTATATAGAATTATACAGGAGCTGCTCCCATAAATAAGTAGGAGTGGCTCCCTTTCTAAATTTTAAATGACATGAAATTCTTGAAAATATTTTCCTTCCTTCTCTCGCTTATGCTGCTTTCTTGCAGCAGCAGCTCTTCTGACGGCGATGGAGAGGTGATGATATCCTGCTCTCCTACGAGAATAGATGTTCCTGCTAAGGGCGGTACTTATAAAATCATGATTGTGGCTTCTGAAGGAGGCTGGGAGGCGAGAGCATCCTTCCCTGGAGAAGGTCCTACGGCAAATGTATACCCTTGGTTTAAAGTGAGTGCCAGCGGTAATAACAAAGCTATGGGTATGGTAACTGTAGATGTGGAAGAGAATAAATCGTCTGTAGCTCTTGACGGAAGTGTCGAGATTTCATTAGAGGATAAGAAGGTATCGGTGCCAGTGCATCAGGCAGGAAAACAGGTCACTCCTATTGAAGGGGGCGAAATGGTGATTCCTGAGGGGTACAAACTGGTCTGGAATGATGAGTTTAATAAAGGCTCTGAATTGAATAGTACCGATTGGCGTCATGAGGTGCAGAAGTCGGGCTGGGTGAATAATGAACTTCAGAATTATGTGAATGGCTCTGCTGATGGCAAACGCGTAACAGAAATTGCAGATAACCGGCTTTATATCAACTGTTTCAAGGGCAGCGACGGCAAGATTTATTCGGGGCGCGTATATGCCCACGAAAGTCAGGGCTGGCTTTACGGTATCTTCGAAGCTCGCATCAAATTGCCTAAGGGTAAGGGCACATGGCCTGCTTTCTGGATGATGCCTTGCAACAATGATTTCGGAGCCAATCCTTGGCCTAAATGTGGCGAGATTGATATTATGGAAGAGGTAGGCGTTAATCCTAACTATACTTCTTCGTCGCTCCATACTGAGAAGTTTAATCACGTGATGAAAACTCAGATTACCAAGGAGCGTCTGACTGCGGGTGCTGAAGACGGTTTCCACGTTTATCGCCTGGAGTGGACTCCTGATTATATCAAGACCTACGTAGATGGTAAGGAACTGCTCAATTTCAACAATGATGGTAAAAATGATGTTGGTTCGTGGCCTTTCAATAAACCATTCTATGTTATCCTCAACCTGGCTTGGGGCGGTGATTGGGGCGGCATGAAGGATGTTGACGAAAGCGCCCTCCCTGTTCGGATGGAAGTGGATTACGTGAGAGTATTCCAGAAAAAATAAGGCTTGATTTTTTTTTACTATATAAATAATAAGGTCTTAGGAGAAGTCGTATCTGCGCTTACTCCTAAGACTTTTTCTTTTACTTTCTTTTGCTCCGAATATCTGTCTTTTTCTTACTTACAATTTGCTCATTCCGAATAAAAGTTATAATTTTGCAGCAAAATTTAAAATAGCAGATAGAATGAAACAGAATAATAGTAATTTGTTATATCATCTTGTGGCTTTTGTCACCGTAGCCATCTGGGGAACCACCTTTGTTTCTACCAAGGTGCTGATGCTGAACGGACTTTCGCCAGCACAGATCTTTACGCTCCGTTTCAGTATTGCATACATCCTGATGCTGATGGTGAATCATAAGCGGATGTTTGCTGACAGCTGGAAGGATGAGTTTAAGCTGGCTATGCTGGGTATAACCGGCGGTTCGCTCTATTTCCTGAGCGAGAACGAGGCGATGAATTATACCACAACAACCAATACTTCGCTCATCGTATGCTCCTGTCCGCTCTTTGCTACCTTGCTGGTACGTCTGGTTTATCGCCATTCTTCGCGTATCAACATGATACAGCTGTTGGGCTCTCTGCTTGCTTTTGTAGGTATGATTATCGTGGTGCTGAATGGCAGATTCGTGCTGCATCTGTCGCCTGTAGGCGATGCCTTGGCGTTTACGGCATGTATGTGCTGGGCTGTCTATTCGCTCCTGATGAAATCGGTATCGGGCGATTATGGCGCAGCTTTTATTACCCGCAAGGTATTCTTTTATGGTGTGCTTACCATCTTGCCTTATTATCTTATTATCCCTGGGTGGCCGGCATGGGATGTGTTTATGAAGCCTCAGGTGGTGGGTAATCTCTTGTTCCTGGGCTGTTTGGCATCCATGATATGTTTCCTTACCTGGAACTGGTGTATCTCTAAGTTGGGTGCCGTGAAGGCTACCAACTGGGTTTATTTCAACCCTATCACCACTATGATTTTCGCCTCTCTGGTATTAGACGAAAAGATTACTCCTTACTTCCTGGCAGGTGCCTGCTGCATTCTGGCAGGTATGTATATTGCGGATAGAATGACGAAGGCGGAATAAAAAATGACGAAGGAGGGATAAAAAGAGGGTGTGTCATAAGTCACATCCCATACGCCCTGAAAGTTCAGTTATATAATATTTATTTAGGTTTTTATTAGGCGTTCCGCCGGATTTACTGTCCGGCGGAGCGTTATGGAGATTTCTTATTCCTCGATGACTGAAATCTGCATAGAAACATCCTCTTTTGGGCGATCGCCACGCAATGTTTCGCAGTTCTGAATCTTTTCTACGATGTCAAGTCCTTCCTCTACTTCACCGAAAACGGTGTATTGGTTATCGAGGAAAGGTGTTCCGCCTACTTCAGTGTAAGCCTTCTGCTGCTCTTCGGTAAACTTAGGATAGCCCTGCTCCTTGCAGCGCTTCTTGGTTTCATCCACCAGTTCGTCCTGGAGTTTCATCAGGCCTTCACGGTCGCGGTTGCGGCGGAAGTTCATAATTTCATCATGATGCTCCTTGGCAAGCTGGTTGAAGATGTTCTGCTCCATCTGCATGCCCATCTGCTTTTCCATCTGCTTCAGTTCATTCTGTTTGTAGGTCTTTCCCCATACAATATAGAACTGGCTACCGCTGCTCTCTCGTTCTGGGTTTACCTCATCTCCCAAACGGGCTGCGCTCAAGGCACCACGCTTGTGGAAAAGTTGTGGATAAACGAACTCGGCAGGGATGGTATAGTCAGGACCACCTGTGCCCAGCATCTTGCCTTTAGGAGCGCCTTTGCTGTCTGGATCGCCGCCTTGAATCATAAAATCCTTGATGACACGATGGAAGAGAGTGCCGTCAAAATATCCCTCCTTTGCCAACTTCAAGAAGTTGTCACGATGCTGAGGTGTCTCGTCGTAGAGGCGCACCTTGATGTCGCCCTCTGATGTCTTTATCAATACTTTAGCCATAATCGTTTAATTAAATGTTGAATGTTGAGTGTTGAATGTTGAATGTTGAGTGATGAATGTTGAGTGATGAATGTTGAGTGTTGAGTTATATCTTGCTTTTGGCTAGCATAGCCCATTGTGCAATTCAACATTCAACATTTAACAATCAACATTCAAAATTATTTATAATACTCATTCCACTCCTTCATAGCCTCCTGCCAGTCAGTCTGTTCACCGCTGGCTACGGCTTCTTTCTGTCTCTCTGCCTCGTCGCGAGCCTTATCTCGGGCACGTTTTGCTTTCATTGCTTCGATGGTGGCATCGTCGAGAATCTGAATGGCGCCACGCTTGATGGCTTCCTGCAACTCCTCTTCTCCGAAAGCCTTGCCGGGCTCATTGAAGTCAGAGATATTAAATTCATAATCCACACGAAGGTCGTGGCGTATCATTTTCTGTTGTAAACGGTTGCCTGCGTTTTTGAGTCGCAGCAACTTGCCGATTTCCTTGATTTCTCCTGCTGAGTATTTGTTTCTTCCCATTAATATGATTTGATATTATTATTTTTGTGTGCAAAATTAAGCATAATCCTCGATAAAACCAAGAAAAGTTTCAAGGAATTCACAAAAGAATCCCTTTCTCCCTTTACTTTCTTGCCCTTTTTGCCCTTTTGCTCTTTTTACTTTTTTACCTTTTTACCCTTTTACCTTTTTACTTTTAAATCACTTCCATGCCTTCTTCTGGTTCAGTTCTATCAGACGGTCGAATTCAAAGTCGGCTTTGATTTTATCCAATATCCTCTTTACGATGATATTCATCACGCTTCCTTTGCTGTAGTTGGCAGAGCACATGAAGTTTACCCGTCCCTCCTTGACAAGCTGGCAGGCAGTCTTCTGTTTATCCTCGTTATCATATACAGCAATCGAGTGGCCGCCATGTTCCTTTACCATCTTCATGCAAGGCACATCGGTTTCTCCATCTCCGAAATATATCATTCGGGGGAAAGGGATAGGGCGCTTTTCGTCGGGGATATACTGGTTCACTCTTCTGTTGTCGCTCACCTGTTTGATACCCTTGTTGATTTTGAAGAGGAATTGCGTTTTGGTAGTATAGTCTACGGCTACGGCTGGCCAATAGGCGATTCCCTCCTTGTTGTAGAGAAAGGAGCAGGCGTAGATGTTCTCAAATTCCTGAGCGATAGGTGTGCCCTCTATCATCTCCTTCAGTCCCGAGGAGTTGATGTAGTGCTTTACGTCCAGTCCGATACTGTTGCCATATTCATTCACGAGCGAAAACCATTGTTTTACGCCGCGGAACAGTTCCACATCCTTGCCGAATTTCTGAAAAGATTCCCGGGTGAGCGAGATATTGTTCTTCTTGGCTTCGTCGAGCATCAGATACATATAGGTCAAAATGCCGTTGGCATCCTTACCCTCTGCAAACTTTCTGTTTTTCTCCCAGAACTCGTCTTTTGTCTTGCCTGTAGCCTGTATGAATCCAAACTCCTGCATATTGCCCGGCGACAGTGTGCCGTCGAAATCATAAACCAGCGCTACCTGTGGTCTCTTCTTTGCCATATCTCGTTCTCCTTTCTTTTATATTTACCCTAAACTATCTATCTCTTTCGGGCGATGTTTTTCTCCCTTAATTTGCAAATATACATAATTTTCAGCGAATTAGCAAACTATTGGGATATAAAAAATCATAATGAAACAAAAAAGGCGTACAAAACTCATTTCTGAGCATTGTACGCCTTTATTATAATATTAGTCTGTATTACTTAACTTCCTCGAAGTCAGCGTCTTGTACATCCTGAGCGCCGTCATTGCCGCCCTGTGCCTGCTGACCACCCTGTGCACCCTGAGGACCTGCCTGCTGGCCGCCCTGATACATCTGCTGAGAAGCAGCCTGCATGACGGTGTTCAAGTTGTTGATAGCTGAATCGATAGCTGCAACATCACCAGCCTTGTGAGCATCCTTCAACTGCTGCAATGCCTGCTCGATGCCTGGCTTCTTGTCTGCTGGAATCTTATCACCGTTATCCTTCAGGAAGTTCTCGGTGGTGAAGATCATACTGTCTGCCTGGTTCATCTTGTCAATCTTCTCGCGCTCAGCCTTATCAGCAGCAGCGTTCTGCTCTGCCTCAGCCTTCATGCGGTTGATCTCGTCCTCGCTCAAGCCAGATGAAGCCTCGATGCGGATGCTCTGCTCCTTACCGGTAGCCTTATCCTTAGCTGATACGTTCAAGATACCGTTGGCATCGATATCGAAGGTAACCTCAATCTGAGGAACACCACGACGAGCTGGAGCGATACCTGTCAGGTTGAACTGACCGATACTCTTGTTCTGAGCTGCCATTGGACGCTCACCCTGCAATACGTGGATGGTAACCTCTGTCTGGTTATCAGCTGCTGTAGAGAATACCTCACTCTTCTTGCAAGGGATAGTTGTATTGGCATCGATGAGCTTAGTCATCACACCACCCATAGTCTCGATACCGAGAGTCAATGGAGTAACGTCGAGCAATACGATGTCACCAACACCCTCTTCCTTGTTCAGGATGGCACCCTGGATAGCTGCACCTACTGCTACTACCTCATCAGGGTTTACGCCCTTAGAAGGCTCCTTGCCGAAGTAGTTCTTAACGAGTGTCTGAACGGCTGGGATACGGCTTGAACCACCAACCAGGATAACCTCGTCGATATCTGATGTAGAGAGCTTAGCGTCACGAACGGCATTCTGGCAAGGTACCAAGCAAGCCTGAATCAGGTTGTGAGCCAACTGCTCGAACTGTGCACGGGTCAAAGTCTTAACCAAGTGCTTTGGCATACCGTCAACGGCTGTGATGTATGGCAAGTTGATTTCGGTAGATGTAGAGCTTGACAACTCAATCTTAGCCTTCTCAGCTGCCTCCTTCAAACGCTGCATAGCCATAGGGTCCTTGCGGAGATCTACGCCTTCTTCAGCCTTGAAGCCATCAGCCAACCAGTTGATGATTACCTGGTCGAAGTCATCACCACCCAGGTGAGTATCACCATTGGTAGAAAGTACCTCGAATACACCGCCACCGAACTCCAGGATAGAGATATCGAATGTACCACCACCCAGGTCGAATACGGCAATCTTCATATCCTTGTTAGCCTTGTCAACACCGTAAGCCAAAGCTGCGGCTGTAGGCTCATTTACGATACGCTGAACGTTCAAACCTGCAATCTGACCAGCCTCCTTAGTTGCCTGACGCTGAGAGTCAGAGAAGTAAGCAGGAACTGTGATAACAGCATCTGTAACCTCCTGTCCGAGATAATCCTCTGCAGTCTTCTTCATCTTCTGGAGAACCATTGCAGAAATCTCCTGTGGAGTATATTTACGACCCTCGATTTCAACACGTGGATAACCACCTTCGTTTACTACTGTGTAAGGCATTGCCTCAGCCTCTTTCTGGCTCTGAGCGTATGTCTCACCCATGAAACGCTTGATAGAATATACAGTGTTCTTAGGGTTTGTGATGGCCTGACGCTTAGCAGGATCACCTACCTTGCGGTCACCATCCTTAACGAAACCTACTACTGATGGAGTAGTACGCTTACCTTCACTGTTAGCGATTACAACTGGTTCGCTACCTTCGAAAACGGCAACACAACTGTTTGTGGTACCCAAGTCAATTCCAATTACTTTTCCCATAATTATATCTTTTTTTATTTTTATCGTTATTAATATGTTATTTATCTCATGAACTTGCTGGCTATTGGAAGTCTGCCGAAGATATGCATCTGTCGGGAACCTCTATATTCAGCGTTCACGCTTTCCGTCATAACAAAGCATGTGCCAAGGGATTGTAAAATTTAAAGTGGCTGACAAGGTGTCAGATAATGCTGACAAAATAAAAGGAATCAAGATATGGGAGGCGATAAAATGTCGCATTCTCCCTATCTTGATTCCTGTAATATGATTGAGAAATCTTTCTTTTCAGATAAAGCTCCTATATATAATTCAGATAAAGCTCCTATATATAATAAGGTGTGAAACCTTATCTGGCTTTATTTCTGTTCCTTAGCAGCAAGTGCTTCGCGAACCTTAGCTTCCAGTTCATCGAGAAGTTCAGGGTTATCCTTGAGCAATGCCTTGCAGGCATCGGCACCCTGTCCGAGTTTAGAACCGCCATAGCTATACCAGCTGCCGCTCTTTTCGATGATATTGTTGGCTACAGCCAGACCGAATACCTCACCGGCACGGCTGATGCCTTCGCCAAACATGATGTCGAACTCAGCCTTGCGGAAAGGAGGAGCCACCTTGTTCTTTACTACCTTTACGCGAACCAGATTACCTACTACCTCATCGCCATCCTTGATGGCTGTTGCCTTGCGGATATCCAAACGCACTGATGCATAGAACTTCAGAGCATTACCACCGGTGGTTGTCTCTGGGTTACCGAACATTACACCAATCTTCTCGCGCAACTGGTTGATGAAGATGCAGGTAGTGTTGGTCTTGCTGATGGTAGAAGTTAGCTTGCGGAGAGCCTGACTCATCAGTCGAGCCTGAAGACCTACCACATTGTCACCCATATCGCCTTCGATTTCCTTCTTAGGAGTCAAGGCGGCTACAGAGTCAACAACTACGATGTCTACAGCAGCAGAACTGATCAGCTGGTCTGCAATCTGCAATGCCTGCTCACCATTATCTGGTTGTGAAATCCACAAGTTATCAACATCAACGCCCAATTTAGCCGCATAGAAACGGTCGAAAGCGTGCTCTGCATCAATGAAAGCAGCGATACCGCCAGCCTTCTGAGCCTCTGCGATGGCATGGATAGCCAATGTTGTTTTACCGGAAGATTCCGGACCGTAAATCTCGATGATACGTCCCTTAGGATAACCGCCTACGCCCAGTGCATTGTCGAGAGCGATACTGCCTGTAGGAATAACTTCGATATTCTCAACGTGCTCATCTCCGAGTTTCATGATAGAGCCCTTACCGAAGTCCTTTTCTATCTTAGCCATGGCTGCCTGAAGAGCTTTCAGCTTGCCTTCATTGGGATTCAATTTTCCCTCTTGCATTTCTTTTGCCATATTCTTATTTTATTTAAAGTTTAGTCGATTTCCAAATCGCCATCAAACACCTCGTGCCATGGCAATCCCTGCTTGTTCAACTGCTCCATGAATGGATCTGGGTCGAACTCCTCTACGTTCCATACGCCTGGTTTCTTCCAGATGCCCTTGAGGAACATCATGGCACCAATCATGGCTGGTACACCGGTGGTGTAGCTTACGCCCTGCATACCGGTTTCGTTGTAAGCCTCCTGGTGCTTGCAGTTGTTATATACGTAATAGGTGCGCTCCTTGCCATCTTTCTTACCGCGGATGCGGCAACCGATAGATGTTTCGCCGTCATAGTTCTCGCCGAGATCCTGTGGGTTAGGCAATACGGCCTTGAGGAACTGCAGAGGAACAATCTTCACCTTGGCAGTCTTGCCTGAACCGTCTGCCACTGGAGCCTCGTATTCGATTTCGTCGATGCGGCTCATGCCGAGGTTCTGGATGCAGTCGAGGTAGGTGAGATACTGCTGACCGAAGGTCATCCAGAAGCGTGCCTCCTTGATGGTAGGGTAGTTCTTCACCAGACTCTCCAACTCCTCATGGTGCATCAGATAGCTCTCGCGAGGGCCGATGTTAGGGTAGGTGAGAGGCTTGTGGATAGAGAGTGGGTCGGTTTCAATCCATTCACCATCCTTATACCAGAGTCCCTTCTGGGTAATCTCGCGGATATTGATTTCTGGGTTGAAGTTGGTTGCGAAAGCCTTGTGATGGTTACCGGCGTTGCAATCCACGATGTCGAGCACCTCAATCTCATCGAAGTGATGCTTGGCTGCATAAGCGGTGAAGATGCCTGATACACCTGGGTCGAAACCGCAGCCGAGGATAGCGCAGAGACCAGCCTGTTCGAACTTATCCTTGTATGCCCACTGCCATGAGTACTCGAAGTGAGCCTCGTCCTTAGGCTCATAGTTAGCGGTATCCATATAGTTGCAACCGCAAGCCAGACAGGCATCCATGATAGTGAGATCCTGATAAGGCAAAGCTAGGTTGATGACAAGCTCAGGCTTGTAGCTATTGAAGAGAGCCTTCAACTGCTCAACGTCGTCGGCATCCACCTCAGCTGTCTGAATATCCATCTTGTAGCCCTTGGCATGGATATCCTTAACCAGCTTATCGCATTTTTCCTTGCGACGGCTAGCAATCATAAACTCGGTGAAAACGTCCTGGTTCTGGACGATCTTGAAGGCAGCCACGGTAGCCACGCCACCTGCGCCTATCATAAGTACTCTACTCATTTTTTATCTTTAATGTTAAGTGTTTAATGTTTACTTTATCTCATTTGCCGAAATTCCCAGGGCATTCATGAGCGAATATCCGAGAATCTCCTGTCTGAAGTTGCCGCCTGGCATGGGCTGCATGGCAAAGAGGGTGATGCGCTTGTCGTCGTCATCTACCTTACGGAGTATCTCGCGGAGTCGGTCGTAAGCATCTCCATCCTCAGAATTTGGGATTACCATCACTCGCTTCACCTCCTTGGCGTTGCATACGGTGCGTGCCACATCTACGAGAAAGTCATCCTTACCTACCATCTTCTCCTCTGTAGGATAAGAAGAGATGATGAATTCTCCGAGCTTATCATCCTTGAAAGCCTGAGCGTTCAGATCCTTCTCATAGTTGGCAGGGCGGAAGTTCTTCATCGCCATCGACTGCTTGTCGTGGATAAGCACAACCTGTGTCTCGTGCTCGCCCTCTCTCAGACCTCCGTCAAGGGCAATGCAGACTGCCCATTGTGCCATATCGGCTGGTTGGATGCGACGGTTAATCATTCGTTCGAAGTTGACTATCAGGTCGAAAGCCACTCGGTCGATATAGTCGGCGTCAGCGATGATTACATTCTCGCTCCATTTTATATTGTTTGTATCTAATGTATTCATTGGTGCAAAAATTAAGCAAACGAGCATGATGAAAGCTTGCTTTCAAATTGTCGAATGCAGATTATTTCTGCAAATTTACGAATAAATTTCGTAATTAAGGCATTTTGGAAATATAAAATAATAAAAAAGATAGTATTTTCATCGTTTCTTCATTTGATGGAATACTATCTTCAGTATTTTATGTGATAATCCGGGCTCTTCTTCTTTCTGTTCTCCGAAGTCTTTTATGCGATAATTTTCGCCAGATAATGTCCGGCGAGAACGGCGATAAGTCCCAGCGCCAGACTTCCGAAGAGATAGAGCATCATATAGACATAATTCTCTTCTTTCATCAGTCCTGCTCCCTCGTTCATAAAGGTAGAGAAGGTAGTGAATCCTCCGCAGAATCCCGTGGTGAGCAGCAGTTTGGCAGATGGCGACATCCATCCCCCTTCCCGCCAGTTCAATCCCGAGAGGAACCCGATGATGAGGCATCCCGCCACATTCACCGCCATCGTTCCGAAAGGAAAGGCAATCACCGTGCAGGATTGCACCAACTTTGAAATCCAATATCTCATGCCGCCTCCGAAGAAGCTGCCAATGCTTACTATCAATACTTCTTTCATCTCCTTATATAATATATGAACTGACCTAATTTGTTAAATGCGATTGGGGAGAGAGAGTCAGTTCTCGCCCCAATCATCTATTGTTCCTGTTTTTGATGAGAAACTGCATCCTATCTTGAATATCTTTCTCTTATCTGATAAATATTCCCGTGCATATCCCATATTTTCTATTTGCAGGAGTGCTTCTCTTGCGCATCCATCCCTCTTAAACTCAAATATATATATGTATAGAGGAGTTTCTATGATGCAGTCTACTCTTCCTTCGCTCTGTTCTTTTTCAATGAAGATGGTATAGGAGCTGATCATCCTCAATACCAGATAGAACGTATATTGGAAATAACGCTCCTTCTCACGTTCATCATCTTTTCTTCGCTGTGAATAAGGGATACTGGCGAAGAAAGAAACCATCAGTTGATGCAACTTTTCGCACTCTCCCTTTCCCAATGCTTCGATTACCTGTAGAACCCAGGAGTCAGGTGAAACCTTTGGCTTCAGATAATCTGCTGCCAGCAAACTGATGAATCCCCTTCTCACTTCATCGTTCGGAAAATCCAACAGATAGGAATTGGTATTCCTTGACCAACCCTTGATGGTCAGATATCCGCTTTGATATATCATTGGCAAAGGGCGTTCTATGGTTGCCTTATAGTCGTCGAAATCCTTGGTAGGATAATATTTTCCCACCAGTTCGTTGATGTTTTCATCGCTATGAGCTAGCAGGCGAACCAGATAGCTGGGTGAACCCGTTTGGAACCAATAGTCGTCGATGAGCATTTCCTTGAAGGCACGCAAGATGCTGAAAGGATTATATACGCCTCGCATCCTGCGACTGAAATGGTAGCCGTCAAACTGGCGTTTCAGTTTTATCAGTATTTCTTCCTTTGTAACATCATATTCCTCAGCCATTTCTGCGATTTGCTGTGAAAAGGTAGAGCGCAACTCGTCTTCAGTGATGCCGAGAAGCGTATCGAAGTGGGCAGAAAGGCTGATGTCTTCGGGTTGGTTGAAACCGCTGAATACGCTTACTTGCGAAAATTTGGTAACTCCTGTAAGCAGAACGAATTGCAGGTCTTTATCGGCAGCCTTGAATACACTGTAGAAACCTTTCAGAATTTCCCGATGCCTATCTTCCAATAGCCGCTCGTTGCCATCTGCATCGGTTGTTTTCAGTGTAGAATCCAATACGTCTAGCAGAGGCTTGTCGTATTCATCAATAAGGACAACGGCGCGAAGTCCTGTTTTTTCGTGGGCATTTCTCAGAACGCCAATGAATCTGTCGCCGAGGGTGGAAGCAAAGGGAGCTTTGCCGTAGATGGCTTCCTGCGATTCTACGAAATCAATCAGCGTATTCTCCAACTGACCTGCTTGTGTAAAGTCCTTGCCGTTGAAATCAAGGTGAAATACCGCATATCGTTTCCAGTCGGTTTCCAGGTTATCAATGGCTAAGCCCTTGAACAGTTCTTTTCTTCCTTGGAAATAGCATTCCAGAGTAGATACGAGAAGTGACTTCCCAAATCGTCTGGGACGACTCAGAAAGTAAATCTTGCCATTTTCTACCATATCATAAATCATCTGAGTCTTATCTATATAAAGATATCCTTCTGTGATGATTTTCTCAAAGCTCTGTATGCCTATCGGATATTTCATATTGTTCATACGCTTATTCCTTATTTTCTGCAAAATTACAAAAAATAACGATACAAGCAAGTTTTTTATGTACCTTTTCTTAATTTTTCCCTCTTTTTTTCTTTTAAGGGATAAAGAAGCAATCAAGAAGCGGGGAAGAAGCAATAATGAAGAAGGGAAGAAGCAGGAAAGTTCCCTCTTCTTGATGAATCAGAATATGAAATAGAAATATGTTGAACAATTAAAATAAATAGGAGAAACAAGTTATGAAACGAGTATTCAATCTTTTGGTAGTAGATGAGAGTGGCAGCATGAGTATTATCGAGCGCCAGGCACTGGTGGGCATCAACGAGACCCTGACCACGATTCAGAAAATGCAGAAGACGCATAAGGACATGGAGCAGCGTGTAACGCTCATCACCTTCGACAGCACCCACAAGAATCTGTTCTATGATAATGTGTCTGCTCATCATATTAAGCCTTTGAAATCAAGGGATTACAACCCATGTGGCGGTACCCCTCTTTACGATGCCATCGGCATGGGCATAGCCAAGATCAATGCCCTGACTACCGAGGATGACAGTGTGTTGGTGACTATCATTACAGATGGTGAGGAGAACTGCAGCGAGGAGTATGATCTGAAGATGATCAAGAACCTCATAGAGAAGCTGAAGAAGCAGAACTGGACCTTTACCTTCATCGGCACCGATGACCTTGATGTGGAGAACATTGCTCATGGTATGGGCATCGACAATCATCTGCAGTTCTCAGAAGATGAGGCTGGCACCAAGGCGATGTTTGCCAGAGAAAACAGAGCCCGAGAGCGCTACAACAAGTGCTGTGCGATGGATTGCAAGATGGAAGCGGGCAGTTATTTTGAGGAGAAATAAAGAACGTACCATCTCATAAATGTCCTGGTTTTATAAATGATGGCAATAGCAGATTATTACTAGGCAATACATTTGTTAAATGTGTATAGTTACGAATTAATATTGTTTATATGTATAAAGATGTTTATATTGGTCTTGCACATGACAAGGCATTTGATTTTGACAAAAAAGGCAATTGGAATGGCTATATGCCTACGTTGCTTTATGGAAAGAACGTCCCGTATGAATATTTGGAGGGAGGCAATGTAATCTACTGGGACTTGGTGAACAATCCGTTGTGTAAGCAACTTGATTGGGGCAGTTGGGGATTGAAACGAACAGCCAAAGATATGGTTCTTTTCCTTGAACAGTATAAGGATAATAAATATGCCAAATACCTAATCGGGAATATAAAGGTGGATTTCATAGATAATGGATTAGAAGATGTTGAACTGGTGCTTGAAGCAGTGGAAACATAGCTTTTTTGTTATCTGGCGATAGATAATGAAGAATAGAAATTTTGGACGCACCAGTAAATCCAGTTTAGAATAACATCTATGTTTGACACAGGATTATGCTGGTGCTCCATAATAATTATTTTTTAATATTCCAAGTTATACAATTCAAGGCTCCGCCTTGTTTAATGATATCTTCACTATCCAACTGGTAGATATTACATGATGGATAGTATGTTCTTATTTGCTCCATAGCTTGCTCATCCTCTTCTGTGTTGATAGCTGGCAGAACGATGTTGTTGCCAACTTGCAGGAAGTTGATGTATGCCCAATTTCGCTTATCTGCTCGCTGAACATGATAATGTAGCTTCTCTATCCGAAAACGGGTGCCAAGCCGTCGCTCGAATTCTTCTGCAAGTTTCTGGTCGTAATCAGCATAGTTGGTCATTAGAAGATGTGACTCGTCTATTGGTTTCACTATTCCATCAGCATGCCCATACTTCTCATATTTATCCCATGGAAGCATGATGACCTCACAATGAAATAGATTCTCCAACTCATTTAATACTTCAGCTTGCGGATATTGATCGTTTTCATGAAAAACTTTCTCTGTCATGATAATGCAATCATGGGCTTTAACCACATTCCCGCCATCTATTACCAAATCGGTGGCTTGGATATTGGGTAGCTTCAAAGCTTTGCACACGCTCTTTGAATCCGTAATATATTGCTTGTCTGATTCTTTCTTTGTGAGATAATCGGGATAATACCGATATTGCAGGAAATCCTCTTCGGCTAATTGAATCGGCATGTAGTCACGACACCAGATATCGGCTGTGTTTGATAACAGAGCCATATTGATGTGGACATTCTTCAGTAACTCTGAAAAACGGCAGAAGAATGCAGGATGAACTTTTTGAAGCCATTCTGAAACGAATACCTGATTCGTATCTTTATCTACTATCATATCTGTATCTTTTTAAATTGCCATGGCCGTGGGTCTTGGATATGCTTCCTGTCTTTTGTCAGGGTGAACCCTTTGTCGAGAAGTTCCTGATGCTCTTTTGCTTGCATCTTCTGGCCGTTTTCATCATATTTCGCCACGTTCTTGCGTACATCAGCTTCTACCTCTGACTTTTCTTCCCCATCAACCCATTTGATGGAGAAGCCATCGAAGATGGAGGCTTGCGAATAAAGCATATCATATAATAAGGTGGAACGACTGTCGGGTGGATTTCCATCTACCGAAAACTCACGTATCAGCAGGGATGCCCTGATGGCATCTTCGGGATGGGTGCCCTTCTCGAACGTGATGTCAATTCCGGAAACATGGTTGTGCAGGATGCCCAACTTGAAGATGCTCTTGGGAGAACCACTCTTGGGGTTGCGATGATATACGATGGGGTCTTTGATGCCACCCTTGACCTCTTCGTGATAATAGAACTCCACACACGTGGGTTGTACTGTTACCTGTTGGCTTCCAGTACTTACCAGGAAGTGACCGGCTAAAGCTATCTGGGCGATTTCCTTGAATTCCGAAGGAATGAATGGGATGCCCTGATTCCCGAATTGGTGGTCTTCGATCAGAATTTTTCTCCGTGAATTCTCACTCAATGAAAATGATTCTAAAGTTTCTTTCAAGTTCTGCATAATTTTTGCTTTTTTCAAAACCTATATTCCTCTCTTTCTTCAGAAAATTACTCTACTAAAGTTTCCTACCCTTGTTTATAGGGCATTTTTGAGTCCTTAATGTTCCATCAATCCCTATAAACAGGGCATTTTAACGGTTACCTAAAAAGTGGCTCTCTTTATCATGTCAACGGCAATCTTCAGTTATTTTATAATCTCTACTTCATTTATTAATTTACGTGTTCCTCCTGTCCTCAGTTCAGGAATATTGATACGTATATCGCAATCTATTACACAAATATGTCCATTAGGAGAAAGAAGAACATTCTCATCATGCATGTCGCTAAGATAAATATCCTTATTTGCAAAGGTCCAATTTTTAGGATTGATAGATTTAAACCCCATTTGTTCCACGAAAGTTGCAATCTCTGAATCTGCCATCATCTTGCCGTGAATAAAAGGTTGTTCTACTATCACCATAAAATCATTGTTGGAATTTCTGCCAAATCCCAATACATTCATTTCCGTTTCTTCAAAATAAGCATTGTGCAAAGAGATTCTATCTAAGGCAAAAATAGGCAGAATGAAATAATCTAATCCAATGGTTTTTAGAACTTTATTACCATTGTCAAACACAATGGCTTCTCCCCCTTGAGCAATTCTCTCGCCCAAAGTTTGTTTATAAGTTTCATCTGTGTTGCTTATCCAAAATCCAGCAGCTTTCGCCCAATCTTCTATTCTCTTCTCTTGGATCTTTCCGAGTTGCTGCTCTCTTTTGAAACTGCCTTCTGGCGCAGAGAGTTGATCTGTGCCAACTTCTGCTCCCGCGAGTAAGGATGCAATAACATGGATTCTACCTCCTTCACAGCACCCATACTGTTCTGACGGTGAAAATCGTTTATATAAGATCTTTCCAGTACTGAATTGTTCTGCATAATCATCTAATTTTGCTAGACCTTCAGATGTAAATCCTTCATTGATTATGTCGCTGATGGACATCCAAAAATCATGATTCGTCATATTTACTTGTTTTAATTGCTACAAAAATACAACTTTTCTTTCATAATACCAAATTTTTGGGGAATTATTTAGCATGTTACATCTTGTACATATGAATCTACCGGCTTTTATAAATCGAACCTTTCTCAAAAAGCGGAAGAACCTTTTTTAGCATCTTAACTGTCTGTAAGATGAATTTCCAAGCAACGTTGCGATTTTCTGTATTGCGAAAATCTGTTCTTGTAAGAATCCGTATAATCTCTCCCGATGCCCTTGAAATTACATGGCGACGCAGGAATCTCTGTGTCCTGACGTAGGAAAGATTACGTTGCCATGTGGTAAAGTCTGCGTCGTGACGTAATTTTGAGGGTATCTATAAGGTTTCATATCAGATACTTTTTAGATTTTCCATCGAGTTTATACGCATATGAAAAAGTTTTTTATGAAAAAAGTATCATAGTATCATCTTTTTGCCTAAATTCTGATGTAAATATCTGATATGTAATAATATACAAGAATGATACTTTTTTAATTCCTTTACAAGAAGTATCATTGAAGTATCATAAAATTGATAGAAGTATCATGAAATCTGCATGAAATTATCACAAAAACATCCTAAAAGCATCACGAAATCGTCATAAAGCATTATGCATAATAGCGAAGTCGCTGATCCACAAGAAGTGCCCAAAAATCGTCGAAAACTTTGGGTACTCATTGCCCGTAGTATGGGCAATGAGTGCCCATCCCATGGTCTGTCAATGCCCGACGCTTGGTCTCTAAGTGCCCACTTAATGGTCCCTAAGTGCCCGCTTAATGGTCTCAGGCAGACCACCTTATGTGCTTTTAGTCCTGATTCAGGTTATCAATCTTTTCTTTTATTCCTAGTTTGTATTGACATTCTTTACATACTGGAATAGTTGACACCAAAGATTTTGTAAAACTTGAATAGTTGACACTCCTTTTTAGTCTTTTAAATCAATTCAAAGCCGTATTTTATGATACTTCTTGCGATTTTATGATACTTCGATGATACTTCCTGTAAAATAAACCGAAAAGTATCATTTGTATATGTCGCAATATATCAGGTGTTTAGGCTGTTTTGTCGCTAAATAATGATACTATGATACTTTTTTCGCAAAAAAAAATTATGCGCAAGAAATTGTTTTCAACACATCTTTCATATCATCTGGCAGATAACTGATAGCCTTGTCTTTCATTTCTTTTGGAATACCAAATCGTGCTTCGGCGATGGAGCCGACGATGGCTCCGATGGTATCGCTATCGCCGCCATGAGAAATAGCTAGGCGGATGGCATCCTCGAAGGATGTGGCTTTAGAAAGAATATAGAAAGACAATGGTACGGCATCCATACAGGTTTCATCGAACTTTCCTTTCGGATAATCTCGTGTATCGAAATCCTCATAATAGCTGCGGGCAATATCCTTGAAGGCTTTCATTGCCTCATCATCATAATCTTTAGATTTCTCATCCTTGCACTCCTTATAATCCTCTGAAAAATTACTCTTGCGGAAATGCCAGATGACATGAGCCACGGCTTTGGCTCCCTTGATTCCTTCGGGATGGTTATGAGTAGGAAGAGCCGTTTTCTCTGCCTCTTCCAACACCTGCGGCAGGTCATTGAAGAGCCATGCCACTGGCGATACTCGCATCGCCGAACCATTGCCAAAACTATGATATGGCTGCGGATCAAGAGAACGAATCCATTGTGCGAATCTTCCGCCATATGCTCCTTTGGGAGAAGGATAGCGGCGGCACCAATCCAGCAGGCTTTCCTGATAACTTCGCCCGTTCTGTATCGCATCGGCTATCGCCACCGTACAGATGGTATCATCGGTGAAGTCGCATCCCTCTCCGAACATCTCGAAATCATAATCAAACGTATTGTTGAACTCATATTTTGAGCCAGCAATATCTCCTATAATTGCTCCTAACATAGTTGCTTAATTATATTTTTTATAATAAGATTTGCCTAATTGCCATAGATATTTATCTATCTCTTTTAAACTGTATGCTGTTAATCCATAGCTCTCTTGGAACTTATGTATGATATTGATGAAAACTGGGTAGTTTCGCAAGTCGGAATTGTTGAAATTGTAGAACTTGTCGCGTCTTTTGAAATATAGTAACACTTTCTCTACATAGTTGTCGTAAATAGCATACATTAATGGTTGATGATGGCTGCAATATTTTGATGCAAATGAGTAAAAGAAATGTTGCTTCTTTTCTTTTCCAACTTCGACGTGGGCAAGTTCATCCACTAATGTTAAATCTCCATTTTTCAGTCTCTTGTCAATATCTGGAATTGATAGTATATGCTTGGCAACAGCATGAATATCAAATATGTTGGTACTATAGAAGTCATTTAGTGTAGAGCATTTTAGCAGAACATCTTCTATGGTATCATTCTTTTGGCATAAGCTGAAAAACAATTTGTCAAGAGCTTTCTCTTGATTTACATAATTGTCTAAGCTATCCCACAAGCGAATGTATTTTTCAACTTCGCTTGGGGATGGCTCATATTCTTGTGGTATAGTTTGATTTCTCATTTTTAATCCTCTAAAAAATTCCACTCTTTTAGTTTCTTTTTGGCCAAAGGATGTCCTTCTGAGTAGGCTAATGAATAGTAGCGTTTAGCTTCTTCTATATTTTTATCTACTCCCCAACCTTTCTCGTAAAACTCTCCACAACGATAGTGGGCGTATGGCAAACCACAGGCCTTATACAATTCAAATGCTTTCTTTAGGTCAACTTCTGTTCCATCTGTACCTTTACGATAGATGTCTGCCAAGTTGCTACGAGCTAAGTCATTGCCTTGAGCTGCAGATTTGGCAAACCAATATTTAGCAAACTCTACATTTCTTTCAACGCATACTCCATCGTTGAAGAAACAACCTAAGTCGTTTTGTAGCTCGTCATCTTCAAGGTCATAATTGTTTGGATCATTCTTAACCAGATCCAAAACATTCAATACTGCCTCCTTTGTGTAACCATAATCTTCAGGTTTTGCATTTGTCTTTTGTACCAATACAAAATTCTGATAATTCTTTGGTATATCAAAATACTTGTCTTTTTTATTTGTCTTCATATCTTATGATGTTTAAATTGTATATTACTCCAATTCTTTACTCTATCACTTCCCAGAAACTCTCCGGAAGGC
>ERZ859738.177-NODE-177-length-47857-cov-3.023200_pt1 | contig 47857 bp, 61 predicted proteins | sample MGYA00510122_ERZ859738 | MGnify/ENA primary metagenome ERZ859738 (study PRJEB30046, sample SAMN00715139) | human gut metagenome | study: EMG produced TPA metagenomics assembly of the A metagenome-wide association study of gut microbiota in type 2...
GTAGATAATACGAAGGATATCAGACAAGTAGTTTATGACATTGAGCAGTTTAATCACATCACAAATCCCGGCCAGCTGGAACCGGGGATGAAAATCAAGATTCCTGTGGATTTATAAAAATATAAATTTCTTAAAAAGCAAACGTTTATTCTTTTGGCGAAAATCTTCTTCAAAAGAATAAACGTTTGCTTTTTATTATGATTTGGAGAAACAGGAGTTTCCATTTTCTCAGCCATCAAATCAGATTCCTGGCTGCTCCCTGTGTATAAAAAATAAACACAAACAGGTATTCTTTTCAGAAGAAAATCCTTGAAAAGAATATCTGTTTGTGTATTCAAGACAGGTGTATCACTTTGGCTGGTTAAAAATCTTATCAATGGGGTTATTGGTAAACAGATCGGCCTCATTGATATAACGCCGGACCATTTCTACCGAACGATGACGGGTCTGCTTCATAATGAGCCGTTCTTCCACCCCCTGAAGTGCCGCATACGTGGCAAATCCATGGCGAAGACTATGAGCACCATACATCTCTGGATTTAAACCAATGGAAGCTGCATATTTTTTTACAATCAGATTGATACTCTTGTCACTGAGCCGACGGGAGGAAACCTTACCATTTTTCAGGAAACTGCGAAACAGCGGACCTGATGTAATACCGGCCGCCGTCAGCCACTCCTGAAGGGCATGGATACAATCCATAGACGAATGAGACAGATAGGGGATGCCAATCTGCTGTCCTGCTGAGGTCTGGTCAGTCTTGGAATGGCGGATGGTGACCACAATGCCCTGGGGATACTTTCTGATATCCTCCACATCAAGGCCTGCCAGCTCGCTGCGCCGGAAAGCACCCATAAATCCCAAAAGCAGAACTGCCCGGTCGCGCAGCGCCTGAAGGGAAGATAAATCCATGCGATGAATCATTTCCTCAATTTCTTCCCAATAAATAGGAGTTTTCCCTTTCTGTACAGTCCCTTTCAAACGAGTAAGACCGATGAGAGCTTCCTTCACAATCCAGGCCCGGCAGGGGTTTTCCACATGGTCCCCGGAAGCATTATAGTTTTCAGAAATGGCGCTGATCCGCCGCCGTATGGTAGAAGCCTTGGCATAGTCTGCTAAATCATTGATATAATTCACAATGGTTTCCGGTTTAGCCGGATAAGAGGTCTGATGATGATACCGGCACCAGTCGCAGAAATCATTCCAGTCCGATTCATAAGCGTCAATCGTATGATTCGCCTTTGTCACCGAAAGAGAATTCATACTTTTGTCAGAGAGGCCCTCACTTTGCGAATTTCTGCTGAAATCTCGCAGAAAAAAATGATTGTCCATACAATCTCCTTACTGATGAAATAGTGTCCATCTTTGCTTTTTTACTATTATACCATCTTTAGAAGAAAATAGGTTCCGATAACATTAAATTATCGGAACCTATTCCCTTATTATCCCTTGGCGTCCCTTGCTATCCCTTATAAGTGCGATAATTACTGGTATTATTCGGTACACTTCCACTTATGAGCATCTATCTTAACCTTGTGAATATCCTGTGATTTGACGAAAAAATGGTGGCAAAAATGGTGGCAAGAAAATTTTCGATTTATCCAGCCACGGTCAATTATTAGAGATTTTCAAAACTTTCTATTTTCACTCAAAAAGCCCCGAAATGCATCGGGGCTTTTTTGTTTGGATCACCTCCGGAAGATTGCCGCTCCCACGGTAATGATAGAGATTCCCGCCCAAACGTCACGCTGACGTTTAGCTATGACTATCTGGTGTTGAAGATCCTCTATTTCTTTCTTCAATTTTTCTAAAGAGTTCCTGGTCTCTTGCAGCTCTTTCCTTGCTTCGGTCAAGGATTCGTTGGCAGTCTGCAAGTTCTGCCTGGCTCTTGTTAGTCTGCTCTGCAAGCTGTCTACTTGTGTCTGCAATGTCATTACTGTCTGCTGCTGCTCCGTCGAGTTCTGACTCAGCACGTCGAGTTTCGTCTGCAGCAGATTCAAGTCGTTCTGCTGATCTATCCAGTCCGTCTTGAGCTGATTCCATTCCTCTTGGGTCGGGAGTCCCGTAGTCTCCGCGCCAAAGGAAATAGCCGGAAATAAGCAGAATAATGACAACAAAAATAGCCCAATAGCGATACTTCTTAATAGTTTCCACATTATTCCTCCAAAGGCACGTCTTCAATTCTTGCCCTCTCTTCCAGAATTTTCAGGTATTCTCCCATGGTATCAGACTGGCTCTTCAGCAATTCATAGGAGCACTTCGGGTGGAACGGGAGTGTGCCAGCCTTATAGCCTTCCAACATTTTGTCCAGCTTTTCTTTCCGGATCTTCAGCTGGAAATACTCGGCTCTAAAGCGTTCGCGGAAGTCGGTGCTAAACATTGGTTTTGCGGTTGCCAGCAACTCATTGCCTTCCAGTTTTTTGTAGGCTTCTTCGAATACTTTCTTCGGGCTCCATGACTCGTAGCCGTCCGGGTAGACAACTTTATATCCTTCTTCGCCTTTGGCGTGCAGGTGATAATCTTTCTGCGCAGTTTCCGGTTCAGCTTTAATTATTTTGACTCCGATATATTCTTCCACAATGATTCCTCCTTAATCGTTCCACCCATCGAATCGTTCCAGGTCATTAGCGCGAATCGTGGATATAATCTTTGATGCATACTCTGGGTCCGTGGCATAAACCGGTGCCATGGCTTCCACGAATTGTTCAATATCCCATGTCTCATGCCAAGTTGCCAGTGCTTCTGCGTAGGCCGGTTCTTCCGTCATAAGTACGCACCAGTCTTTGATTGCTTCTTTCAGAGAGTCATAGGACTGGAATTTGTCTGTAATTGTTACGAATTCTCCGTTGATCCATTCTTTCGTTGGGAGTTCCACATAGTCTCCCCACCCGTTCCACTTCCGTCCAAAGTAGTTGTAATTTCCAATTACATATTTCCCCCATCCAGATTCCAGCGCTGCTTGAGCAATGCAGACGGAAGCGGGGAGATTATAGTCGGCGCAGATTTTCCCCGCTTCGCTACCGATAGATTCGATAAATTCTTCTGGTTCCATTTTATCCTCTCTTTCTTTTGATTAATGCAGCAAGGTCGTGGACGGCAGAGACTCCGGCACTATCCAAGTTTTCGATAATGCTGAGGAGCTCCGACGCCGCCAGATAGGAAACACATAGCGGCATGACAATACCGTAAGAATGGACCTGTACTGTCATCGTGTCCATAATGGACCCTGCCATTACTACTATGACGTAGACGATAATTTTTCCACAAAATTGGGTCTTCATCTTCTTACTCGAAATGATTCCATCTCTATGGGCCTGTGGTATGGCTTTGATGCTTTCCAAAAGGCCCGGAGTATAGCTTTCTGTCTTGATGGTGTTATATGCCAGCTCTATCCATTTGGTAGCCAGGTCTATGACTATGAGTGCCGCGAAGAGAAACATGAGTTGGAAGTGAAATTGTACAGCCGCCATCATCCCGCCCGCCACGATTTTGGCTTCCCAATATTCCCCCAGGCGGCACGCCGCTTTATTAATTGCTGCAGTAAACTGATTTGGTTCCATGTTATTCCTCCAGCTTTCCTTTTAGTCGATTAATTCTTTTGAGCTCTTTCTCGAATTCTTCGAACTGGCCCAGGGCACTCATGAGTTTCTTTATCAGATCTGACTGCAAATCGATTATTTCCATGAGTTTCTCAAAAGCCTCTTCGGTGGAAAATTTACGCATAGTCTTCTCCGGTAATTTCTTTGTACTCGGATTCGGTGATCCAATTGCCTACAACGGCATGGACTCTGGATTTGCTCCAAAGTCCTTCTTCATAATAATCTTTCACTTTGAGATAGTTCTTGCTGTGCTCCATGGTACCCTCCTTATAAATCGGTTCCGGTCATAGCGGAAATGAAGTCAATGTCAGCTTTCTCCTGCTTCACCCGGGAAGCAATATCTTCTAAACGGATTCTTTCGAATTCTTTCCAGGTGAGTTTTCTTTCTTCGTAATCCCAGAGTTTGGTTTTTGAGCCGTCTGAGTTTTCCGATTCAATCTGTGTGATATTTCTTCTCTGGTATACAATTTCACCGGAAGACGAAGTATCAAATTCTTCTGGCTTATCTTCCTGAGAGCCTTGCACTTTTTTCCAGTCCGTCATTTATGATTCTCCTTCTTTCTTTGTAAATAGGCTGCATGAGCCTGCTATGGTTTCTGACTTTTCTTTTCAGGCTTCTTGCGTCAATCCGTGGTTTGATGTGATTCAGGTAATATCTTTTTGTGCTTGTTTCATTGAACCATGATAATCGTGAAAGCATGGAAGCCGCATCGTACCAGGTTACTTTTTCTTTTCTTTCAATCCGAATAGCTTTCCTTCGAATGGCTTTGAGAATTCTCTTTCTCAATGTTACCCGGTTGTGATGTATAACCATTCCCAAGGCGTTGATCGCACGTCCTCTGATTCTCCCGTTCCTGTCTTTGTATTCAAACCGATAGACTTGTTCTGAACGGTTGATTGTGAACGCAAGGTGCTTCCAAAGGTATTCTTTGATGGAGGCAACGGCTCTATGGACCTTCCTTTTATTTGTCCCCATTAGGAAAATATTGTCGGCGAATCTCAAGTATTTCACGCCGTCCAATCCCGCCGCATAGTGGTCGAATTCTTTCAGGTAGAAGTCGAACAGCCACGGAGATGTGTAGTGGCCGAGCACCAGTCCTTTTGTCTTCCTGTTCGGGCCTCTGATAAATTTATCCATGAGTGCTAACCACTTATCGTCTTTTATGGTTTCTTTCAGCTTTTCTTCCAGAATGTTTATGTCCACCGAGTCGTAGGCGTGATGTACATCCAGTTCGGCTACAAATGTTTTCTTCCCATTTGCCCATTTTCTTAGCCGTTTCGCGGCGGCGTGCGGTCCGTATTTCCTGATGTAGGAATTGCCATTAGGCCCCTTTTCTACTGTTGCAGGCAGACATCCATATACCTGTTCGTATAGTCCATCCATAAGTATCCTTTTAAATGGCCTCATGAGAACATGGTGCAAAATCTGTTCCGGGCAGAAGAGAGGCTTTTCAATCGTCCTTCTCTTCCTGTCTGTTCCGTCACAGATAGTGTGCCTGTTGTCTTCTCTTGGGAAATATCCAGGGTCCGTAGCGCACTTGGTGATTATCTCGTAAGTCCTGTCAAAATATTTGAATGCCTTTAGCACTTCTTTTCTTCTGAGCTTTCCTTTTGCTGCGTCGAGCATACATTCTTTCACGGCTTCCGGCGTTATCGAAGGCTCTAGTAAGTTGTCATAGGTTTTCATTCTTTCTTATCTCCTGCCGGGATTTCGGGTTCTACTATCCCGGCCCTATATCGGATAATTTTCAGCATGGGCTGAGGATTATGAAGAGCATTGAATGTTTGGATAAGATAGGCCGCAGCCGTAGTTCCAGTTCGCGTTGGACGGCGCATTGTTCACATTAAACGCAAACGGTCCGCCGATGCCGGAGGCGTTATTCGCGCTGGCGCCGGAAATCAGGAACCGCAGACCACTTCGCTCCGCATAACCCTTATGGGGGAAGTATCCCCCATACCCCCTCGGCGAGCTCTTACGCGCTCGCAGGTTGTTCGCAAGAAAGGCCGCAGCCGTAGTCCCAGTCCGCGTTGGACGGCGCATCGCTCACATCAAACGCAAACGGTCCGCCGAGGCCGGAGGCGTGAGCCGCGCTGGCGCCGGAAAACAGGAACCGCAGCCCACTTCCGTTAAACCAGCTTCCGTCTGCATAGTATGTGGAACTGGAACCGCTTACTTCTGTCGGGATAATTCCGTACTCCGTGCAGGTGCACTTAGAAATATATCCGCCGGAAGAACCGGTTAAGGAAATCCCTGTATTCGTGTAGCCTACAATGTCATTAATTCTGTATCCGTCTCCTTCAGGTGTCATTTTTACGTGGATGTTGCCGTTGTTGTAGATCAGCCCTGCCGTTCTATCCCACTGGTCTCCCCAAAATTTCTCGATGTGGAATACTTTCACCTGGTTGGAACTAGAGTTGTTGTACCCGAAGAACTGTCCTTTATCTTTGAGTGTTCCCGACTGCAACACCGATCCGCTGGAGCCGCTTCTACAGTTGCCGATGCCGAATGCGCTCTGCAGGTCTGTTGTTTTAGCGATGAGGATGAGGAGCGTTCTGATGAGGCTTCTCTGCGACCAGGTATGGATGTACCAATTAGATCCGTTGGCTTTGCAGGCATTAATTTCCTGTTCTGCCGTGAGGGATGAAGCTAGCGTCTGTCCGGAGAGGGAGCGCATTTTTGTAGATCCGCCGGAACCGCCGAACATAGAGTAGTAGAAGAAATCTGCAATAGAGCCGTCTGCTCTTGTATGGGCATAGGCTTTGTAGTTATCATCGTATTTGATGTCGCTTATGATTTCATATTCGTATCCGTCTTTTTCGTAGCGGTTCACGTAGCAGAGAGGAATCTGAGCCATGGCGTTCCCATCGTAGGCGGTGTTGGCTACATCTGAAGATGTCCCGTCTTCTTTGTAGGCATAGTTGTTCGGGTTGAGGTAGTAGTCAACCTTCCCATTGCTCTTGAGCATGCATGGCTTGTTCTTGGTCACGAACCATTTATCTGCCCAGGATCCGTAGTTGAATTTCCCATTCGCAAAGTCCATCTTTGCCGGAGTTAAACCTACGGCATCATAAAGATATTCCACTCTTCCGTAAGGGTCGGATTCATCCTTTTTGATTCTGAATCCGTATCTCAGGCCATGAGAGATTTCTATTTTGTATTCTTTGATTTCTGATACGTCTACAGTGACACTTCTTGTGAATACTCCCGATTTTGTGGCGGTGACTGTCCAAACTCCCAGGGAAGGAATTTCCATGGTGAATTTTCCTGTCGTTCCCTCCTCGGCAGCCGTGACTGTAGTCGTTCCGCTTTTGGCTGTTACCGTACTCCCTGTCAATGTCGTGGCCACGATTTTTGGCAGGATGGCCCATCCGTTTTCTCCCAGGGCTTCCTTTGCTTTGGCTTCTACTTTTTCGTCAAAGTCTGTGATCATAGACGTCTCTGTTTCCGGGTGAATGGTTAAATAGTCTCCCGACGTTTCGTCCAGGGCTTTGATAGGTTCTTTGATGATTGTGGCCATGTTTCCTCCTTATTCAACGGTCAAACCATTTGAGTTGCTGACGAATTTATTCACCGGCTTGATGGATCCATCCGGCATAGAAATTAAATATTTCGGCATGATTTTGATTGATGCTATCTTTTCGTCTACTTCTGTTTTGGTGTAATAATCCGCTACATTGAAATCCAATACCTTTTTAGCTTCGGCCGCAGATTGCTTTGCCGCTTCTTTGCTGGCCTTTGCGGCTTCAGCAGATGCCTTGGCGGCTTCGGCCTGTTCTGTTACCGGAGTTAGAACGTCCGCATTTTCCAGGCCTGTCCCTTTTATGTTCCATACGATGCAGTTCTTAGGCTTCGGGTCCGGCAGTACCAGGTCTCCGGCAAATGGTGAGCTTATAGAAAGCTTCAACGAGCGGTTCAATTTTTCCTGGTTATCCTGGGCAATCATGGTTAATTTGTCCAGGGCTTTTTCGGTTTCATCAAATGGCCAGATATCCCCCAGATCTCTTTCCTGAGTTAAGGGAATGGATCTTGCAATAACGATCTGTTCGCCTTCGGCCAGAACAGCAGGCTGTTCAGACTCTGCCGGTTCTTCTCCGGAAGCATAACCGGGGTAGTTCACATTTTTCGCGGTGGTGTCTATGTAGTAGTCTTTCTCCAGCTGCGTGGTTACGCCGTCTTTGACTATATAGACAGCCAGGTCTTTGCTTTCTATGAAGTTAAATGGGATAGCAAATACTTTCGTGGATCCATCTCCCTTGTATGTGATCTTATTTGTCGATGATGTAATCATGTATTATCCTCCTTTCGTTAAACTGGCAAACCTCTATCCTCCTTTCGCTTCTTTTCTTTGAGTGGCTTATCAAACATGGATTTGTAAATCCAGTCGGTAAGAGTAAGGTTGTCGGAAGAAATCATTCTCATAAAGTTCCAGTAACCGTCCACCAATGTGTCCGGCAGCGTGTATGACGTGACTCTTGTCAGTACTTTGGAGAAGTTTCTTCCGGTTTCAATGGCGTCTCCTTTGTAAAGAGACTGAAGAGTTTTTCCGAAATATTTCACGCTGTCGAAGGCAGGGACGTCCGGAGTAACATCCAGCAGCGCTCCCTTACCTCCTTTGGTGATGAAGTTCACTGTGGGCGGGAGTATGTCTCGCAATATCGGGATACCGCCTAATGGCCCGCCGGATGCGAATGTGTATAAGAGTTTTTTCTTCCATTTATCCGGATCGTCCGAGTCATCCCACATTTCCCTCATACAGGTTTCGAAGAATGAGTTCAGAATCCACCAGAAGAATGTGGCCCTCAGTAAGGGTTTCACCGTGTGATAGTCGTACAAGGCATATCCGGCGCGGATGAACTGGTTAGTTACCAGGTTGGTGTAGCTGAAGAATGTGGTAAGGCCGGCCAGGTTTCCGCCTTTTCTCATAAATGATGTCTGGTCTTTCATTTCTCCGGAGCCGAAGGTTTCTCTCACGGCTTTGTCGGCGAGCCTTATGGCTTCTCTGTCTATTTCTTCAGCGGTGAGTTTGTTTTCTGCCTGCATTTTTGCGGTGGCGCCTTTGTATGTGGCCAGCCATTCAGGGAGGGAAAACATTTCATCTGTTAGGGCGATGATTTTGAAAGCGCCGGAGTTGATGGTGTCTATGCCGTATTTCCCGTGTCTTACCTTTGAGCTCCATTCCCATTCATTCTGTTCTACCTGGATGCGGTCGCCCATGGTCATATCTCTGTCCATGGTGGCGGCGCGTTCTCTCATGAAAGTAGATTTTGAAACGATGAACTGGTATTGTTCTTTGATATTCCGGAATTTATTGGCCCCGCCGCCGAAGTAGAAATCTGATGTGGCTTTGAGGGCATTGTAGGTGCCCATTCTTTCCATCATGCCGAATATGTTCAGCACGTTGAGAAGGGCCGTGGAAACGCGGTATCCCATAGTCGCAAAGACGAATTTATGCCGGAAGCGGTTCACACCCTTTTCCCACTCGTTTATCTCAATGATAGAGGAATGCCAGTTGTCGCTTACCCATTGTCTCAGCTCGTTGGTGGCTTCAGTGCCTATGGTCCTTTCAAGAGATGAGACGACTTCTTTCCTCGAAAGGAGTTTGAACACATCCACGGTAGCTTCTCTCATTGCTACGTGCTGGATGGCTTCAGAGATGTGGGATACATAGACGTCCAGGTCGAGTCTGAGTTTCTGCCCGCCGGAACCATTTTCTCTGGCTTTGGTGCTTCCCATCCCCAAGGAGAAGGCGGATATACCCTGGAGATCCATGCTTGCGATATCATTATTTTTATATTCGCCGGCTTTAGTTGAAGTTTCGTTGTCATACTTAATTGGGTAGTACTGGCCGTTAATCACTTGTCCGGATTTCAGTGTAAACTTGAGCCCCGGCACTTTCCCCATGGGGGTTCCGTATAGATCGTTCTGAATCCTATTTCTTTCTCCCCAGTACTCCCCTACATGCTCCCAGATTTTAGTCACGAATTCCCAATCTCTCTTATCCATGACGGAGTCGAGAAAATTGAGCATTTCAGCTTCAGTTCCGCCGACAGTGTAGATAAGGCGCGCCCTGTTGGACTGCGTCCCCATATTGAGGGCCATAGATAATACCTGCTCTTTGGTGTAGAGGCACCTTGCTCCTGAAGGATCTGCCCCGTATTCGAATTCCTTTTCGCTTCTCATACGGGTCCACTCTTTTCTGGAGTAGATGTCGAAGATTTCCCGGAAGCGCTTGTTCGCGTCCTGCTTCATCTGTCTTCTCCTGGCGGTAGCCCTATCTATGGGAAGGTAGATGTATTTATAGGCAGCTTTCCCCAGACGTTCAATTTGGATTTCCGGAAGTGTAATGTCTCTTACGAGCTTATGGAATTTTTCTCCCGCCCTGGTAAGTTCTGTGGAAGATATTTTTTTGAAGAAGGGGGTGATTTTCTTATGCTGCCAGTTTTTCATGATTTCATCCTGGATCTCATTGGCAGCTTTCTCGAAGGAAGTTCCCAGGGTGTTCCCTTCGTACTCTCTTCTTCCGATTTTGTAGACGGCCTTGATGGCTTTTACAATGGCTCTGTAGTCGTTCATTTTGAGATCTTCAAATCTCATCGGGTTCTTTGAGTCAAAGAGGGATCTCATCCAGGGAGGAATGACGTCCAGCCCTTCATACTTTCCGTCTTTAATTCCTAGTTCCGGATTGAGTTCAAGGCCTAATGCATGCCAGTCAAAGTCCCTGGATAAACCGTTTTCGTCGATAGGTCTTTCTCCGTCGATCTTTGTCATGCCGGCCATGTAGGCCAGATGCTGCACGAAATACCGGGCGTCGTCATTCATAAGGACGGGCTTTTCTTTTCTCCCGATACGATTGATGATCCCTAATATTCCGTAGCGGTCCATTCCTTCTTCGTTGTACTGCTGTGTTGTGAGTTTCCCACCGCCGTGAAGGTCTCTTTTGATTTCTTCTATGTTGTCTTTGGCGGTCCTGGCCATGACTAAACACTGGGCTTCCACGTTCTTCTGGTATGCCGATTCTTCCCAGTTGTTCTGGGAGGCGGCTTTCATGGCGCGGGCATTAGCGATTCTCGCTTTGTTTTCCCACCACTTCCAGCTGGTGGCATGGGAAATGGTCTCTTCCCCTAAAGTAGAAGCAGCCTCGTCTTTCATGAGCTTGTAATCGGTTTTCATAGCCTTTCTGGATTCTTTCAGCCCTTCCACCATATCGGAAAGCTGGACGGAGAGTTCGGCCACATTGGCTTCAGTGTCTTTCAGAGTATCTGAGGTTTTCTGGTTCTTCTGTCTTTCTTCTTCCAGTTCCTTTTCCCTGGCCTGCAGGTTTCCTTCCAGCCTCTTCACTTCTTCCTGGGCGGAGGATTTCTCTTTGGATTCGGATTGGGTCTTTTCTTTTTCTTTGGCCAGCTGGTCTTTCAGTTTTTTAACCTGGTCTTCCAGCTTGGAGATTTTCTCTTCGTTCTTGGCGATTCTTTCGGTCTGTCGTCCCATTTCCGCTTTGTCTTCCGGAGTGATGAGTCCTAAGCGTTCGCGGATTTCGGCGGCGGCTTTAGCTTTGTCGCTGGCCCTCTTGAGCTTTAGCTGGGAGGTAGTAATTTCGTTGATGTACTGGTTGACCCGTTTTTCCAATAAGGCGGCTTCCAGATTGGCTCTCTTCTGGAGGCCTTCCGGGGATTCGAGTACGTTCTCGGCCATGGCCCTGACGTCTTCTTCAGTGAGCATGGCGTCTTTGAAGTTCTGGATTTCAGCGTCGATGTGCTTTCTGTACTGTTCTTCAGTGGTGCCGCCCATCATTTGTACAGCTTCATTAAATTCTTTCTCGGAGTCGTAGTTATTCATCTTCAGGAAATTTTCTCTATCCGACTGGGTGGGAAGCTGCTCGGAATGGAGAATTTGCTCGATTTTGAAAAACGGATTTTCTTCAGCAAGTTTCCGGGCGAATTCGTTTTTCGCTTCCGGGGTGTCGATGGACTTTTTGAAACTGTCTAAAGCATCGGATTTCATGGTCTTCATGTAGTAGGAGAGGGCAATTTCTTTGGCCTTCTCTTTCACTTCTTCGGACCACTTCTTCAGGTTCTCTGCTTCGGAGGCGTTGACGTTCAGTGCTTTGTCTATGGAGTCAAGTTTTCTCTGCGCGGCCCATGCTTCCACTTCCCTGTCCGTGGCAAGCATGTGGTCGTAGATATCTTTGACTCCCGGGGTGATCTTGACGTTTCCCAGATTCTTTGCGGCGGAGTAGATGTCTTTCAGCCAGCTCTTGAATCTTCTGAAGGCTCCTCTCAGTTCTTTGGTAGGAGCGCTGCCTTCCGCTAGGTATTTCTCAAATCCCCTGGCGAATCGTTCCTGTATGAACCTTTCTTCGGCGCCCTCTGCTCCATTCTCGATGTCTTCCCCGTATTTTTTGAATTCTTTCTCGAGGCCTGTCCCTTCGTATTCTTTGAGGTGTCCTTCTGTGTAGGCAGCCCACTTCCTGATGGTATTCAGATCGGCTGTTATTTTCTGGAGGGAAGTGGAGGCTTTGGTCTCGTCTCCATCAAAGTACCTGGCCATTTCCGCTGGTGATAGGTTTGCGTATTCTTCCAGCATGGAAAGGTACATGTGGGCGCCTTCGTGGATGACGGTGGACTGATTGGCACCATTGAAAATTTCTATGGCGTTGGTGTCGCGGTCGTAGGCCCCTAAGTATTTTTCTCCCTGGAAATACTGGTTCACCTGGTTCTGCAACTTATTCGTGACTTCTTCTCTCTGTCCTTCTACTTTCGGGTCATAGAGACGGACTTTCACCCCCTGTGTTCTCAGGTAGTCTTTGATTTCTTTCGGGGTGTTTTTCGGAAGAATGGCTCCTTTTACTTCGTTGAAGTAGACAGCCCTCTGCGGCTTGGCTTCAAAGTATTTCGCCGGTAAGTTCTTTACTTTCTCTTTGATTCGCTTTGCGATGGTTTCGGCTTCCGGTGATTCGGTGAAATCATGCGCAGCCAGGGCGGAACTCAGTTTCTTACCTTTCACGTAATCGACTAATACGCCATAGGCCTCAGAGATAGCATTGTACGATCCTTCCCACTTGTAGGCCGGCGTAATTGTATTCACGAAAGATTCCACTTCGGATTTCAGGTCCAGGAATTCTTTGGATTTGCTCATCCCGTCTTCAATATCTGTTTCCGGATTGAGGTTCTTTTCCGCTTTGTGGAACTCGTCAAGAGACTTGAGTTTCTTCCCGCTGGCGGCGATGATGTTTCCTATTCCATATCCACCAAACATGTTCTTTTGGGCATTCTTCAGTCCGCCTAACATGGCGGCGGTAATGTTCTCCAAGTTGGCAGGTTTCCCGGTGTCGCGTATAATAGATTCCCCTAACATCTCATTTCGGAAGGATTCCTTCCAGCTCTCAAAGGGTTTCCCCTTGGCTCTTTTATCCAGGTCAGAAATGAAGGAGTCTTTGTCCGGAATCACGTCGTTGCGTTTCTTGAACTCATAGATTACTTCCCTAGCCCGATCTCCGCTTTCTATCCTTTTCATTGCCGATTCTATGAGTCTATGAAAACGAATCCCCTTGGCTTTAAGCTTCTCTGCGTAAGTTTCTTTGAGAACTCCATTGAGTCTTTCTTTTCCCTTCTCATCCAGCTTGTCCAGACTGCCGTATTCTTTTTCCAGGCTTTCCAGAGCCTTAACAAGTTTTGGCTCTTTCGAGAGCTCTTCTGGGATTCCCCGCTTTTTCATCTTCAGCTTTGGGGCTTTCTCGATGGATTTTAGATAGAGATACTTAGCACCGTCGGAGTGAAGGAAAGATTCTACATCCTCCTGAAGTTCTCCATTCTTTTCGTTATGGTTGGCGGGATAGCTCGGTGTGTAAAGGTTCCCATAATCCACCACTTCACGGGGAATCTCTTTCTGCGCTGGCAGGATAGCGTCTTCTATGAATTTAGTTATTTTTCTTCTGTCCCCGGTTCTTACTATGGACGGGAAGACTTTTGTCCAGGCGTCTCTGGAGAACACCGGGGTTTTTGCAGGATCTACCACATTTTTGTCCATGATGAGGGTTACTCCATCATTGGACCCAAAATTATAGGGCGTCTGCTTCTTTGTAATAGCAACGGACGGCACTGCAAGTCCGCCTAAATCAATAGCCTTTTTGAGGTTTTCTACAGTAAGGTTGTGCAAGGCCACAAGGTCCGGCTCGGCCATTCTGAAGGGCAGAGGCTCTCCGGCATAGTTAATTACCGCCGGGCCATATGGGGTGTTGTAGTCCGGCATGGACTCAGAAGGATTTCTGGCGCGGTCTTCAGTCATAAAGGCTTCCGCTTCTCCGCCCAATCTTCTGTAGGCAGCGTAGTCGTCCTGCTTCATGGCGTCTTCCAGAAGGTTAATGTCTCTTTCTATGGTGGATAGTTCTTTTCTTTCGCCTTCCGGCAGGGACTTCAGCAGCGCCTTCCTCTTTTCTGTGAGTTTCTTCACTTTGGCCAGCGATCCCATGACGTCGTTTTCGTCAAAGCTATTCGCTATTTCTTCAGCCAGGTCCATATATTCCTTAGCCTTTGGATCTTTGAACTCTATATCCATCAGGTCCATGGTGAGGCGGTCAATGGTGTCGGAAATGTATTTCTTGGCCATTTCCTTATTTCCGCCTCTGGAAAATCCTTCAATGGCCTGGATAGAATGCTGGATTTCATGGACTAGGGCGGTTTTTGCTTCATCCGCCGGAAGTGAGCTATCAATAACAATGGATCCGTCTTCAGCTACATAGCCATAAGCGCCGCGGGTTCTTTTGTCTTTACCGGATTTGGTATCTTCCGTCCTCACTGTTTTCTGCGCCAGTTCCGGGTAGGCTTCATATAGAGCCGGGTTATCATAGATTTCTCCCAGGGTATGAGGCTTCCCGTCTTTTGGAAAATCAATCTTGTCCAGGTTGTCTGGGATTTCAAATCTCCACTTGTGGTCCGGGCCTCTCATCCATCCGGTTTCTTTCCAAATTTCTTTAGAAGAAGCCGCTCCCCTTTCCATAGATTCAGCCTTCTGCAGCCGGCTTATCATGGCAGTGCTTGCCCGTTCGCCGGCCATTTGATGAAATTCACTGTTTTCTTCGATATTGCGGCCGCTCAAAAAATGCCTTATAATAGATGTGTAAAGCAGAGCAGGGCCCCACGATCGGCGAAGGCTTTTAGCCAGGTCACGTGATACGGACTGCTCTGCTTTTTGCATGTCCATTAGTGGGTATGCTTCATGAACATAGAATTTATTTGCATCTATATTTTCTTTTACTCTGCAAATTGTTACATAATCTTCTCCATTGAAATTTATTTTATAAGCAAAAAAGTGGTTGATTATCGGTTTTCCACTAAAGTCTTTTAAACTTCCAACATAGGAGGCAATCTTCATTCCTTCAGGGATTGATTCTGTTGCTGCAAGCTTTACTTTGCTCATTCCGTGAGATAATGAGTTTTTTATCCCACGAGCAGTTATAGCAACAGTTCCTATTTTGGTCTTTACTACCGTCCCATTGGGATATTTTCCTTTAAATCTATTTATTACTTCAGCCGATGGTTTCGTTTTCGAATCTGGAGCAACCTTTATTTCTTCTACCATAATGGGATTACTTTTTATAAAGCGGTCACGTTCTGCCGGATCATTGCTCAATCCTCTGACTGTTTCCATGCGGTTTCTCATCCATTCCAGTTCTCTGGTGGTCATGAATTGTTTTTGGCTTAGTCCGGTTTCTATATCTATGCGACCATTTCTTTCCTTAATCTTCACGGCTGCCATTTTCAGCGGCACGCCATAGCTCTTGTGGAAGTTCTCGGCCATTTTAGAGAGGATGAGTGCGGAGTCACGGGCGGATTTTTTGACGGCAGCATTTCCCTGGGAAAGTGTTTCAACGGTGGGCTTGTACACCTGCTCGTAGGTTTCGGGTTCAAGGAGAGACTGGGCCACGATGTCTTTATCATCGAATTGATCTACAATGTCCTTCACCCGTTCAAGGGATTCGACTCTTCTCCTGGCGGCTTCCATGGTTTCTTTCTCGGCCATGCCTTCGGCGTCGTTCTTGTCCATGTTGTAGTAGACTTCGTCTTCCATTCTCTTGTGAGCGATGTCGTAAAGTTCTCTGGCGTTCGGGGCGCGCCCATAGGATCTGTAGAAGTCCTGGTACCATCCCGGGTTTTTTGAAATGCGGATACTGGTATCTCGGTCTACGGATACCATGTCCACGCCTTTTTCGTTGGCGGTTTTATCATAAAGGCCCTTGCGGCTTTCCATGTAGTCCTGGATATCCTTTACCCCTGTGAGGTCTCCCCAGTCTTTAAGAGCGGAGTCCAGGGCGTTTTTTGTATTGGTTTTGAGGTCAGAGAGGCCGCCGGAGAGGAGTTCGGCCATGGTATCCCGGTCTTCTTTCTTCTCTTCGGTGGTTGTGTCGGGGAAATATTTATCCAGAATGGCCTGTCCCGCTTTGGCTTCCCTTTCTTTCTGGGAGCTTCTTGCCAGATCCACCAGATCCTGGCTTCTCTGCCGTTCTTCTTTAATGGCATGCATGGTCCTTTCCCCTTTATCCATGGTGGTGTAGTCGGAGAGGGCTTCATGGGTTTCGGGTGTGGCGGTCTGCATGTATTTACCGGATTTGATTTCCAGTGGTTTTCCGGTTGTGATCGCCTGATTTAACTCTTTGGCAGTTACGGCACCGGAGGAAACAAGGTTGTTCAGCGCTTCATGGGTGGACTCATCCTGTGCGGCAGCCTGGGCGTCAATGTAAACTGTGCCCATGTTGGCTTTATCCATCTGGTTCTGCACAGTTTTTTCATATGTTGTTGGGGAGTTCTTGAAGAGTTTGGAATTATTCCGGATTTCCAGGAGACGGTCAATCATGGTCTTTTCGCTGGTACGGTTCATGGTTTCCCTGGCGGCGTCAAAGTCAGCCTGGGAAATTTTGCCTATTCCATGGTAGGCACCGATTCCATGAATCACGGATCCGGGCAACATGGTTCCGACGACAGCCGGGAGGGCCTGCCACATGGCGTCCTTGGCGTCGTCGAACATTCTCTTGTAGGTCATCCCTTGGTAGCCGGAAAGTCTTTCGTCAATGGAGCTGATGGCGCTTTGAATGCCTTCTTCGGCCACTTCGCTGGCGGCGGATTTGATAAACTGGCTTCCCGCCTTCTTAAGGGCCGCTTTCTTGGCGGCCTTTTTGAATGCATCTGTTCCGGCTTTGACTACGGTTCTCATGGCGGCGGCATTTTTAATGGCTTCTTTTGCGGCTGCCTTTCTTCCGGCCGCTGCAAATACGGATCCCATGGCCCCATAGGCATATTGGGTGATTCCGGTTTCGACGACGGCCTGGAGGGCGGCGTCTCTTCTTGCCATGGCTCTCGCCTGCTTATCCGTGAAAGCTTTTGTTCCATCGTTGCTCTTCTCATTGATGTACTGGAAATAGTTGTCCCCCACCTGCGCGCGATAGGTCCCGGATAGGATGGCCATGGTCCCTAGACCGATTCCGGCAGCAGCGGCAGCAGCTCCAATGGGCACGGCGGCAGCAGTCCCGGCAAGGCCTAAACCGGCAGCGGCTGCAGATGTCCCGGCTACTCCCATGGCGGCAGCGTTCATGGAGAGCTGGTTAATCCACTGGGCGGCCTGGGGACCTAAAACGGAGATGATTTCTTCTGCGCTTTTGACGATGTTTCTGGCCATTTGGGTATTCATTCTGATTGTCTGACCAATGGCGTAGTTAATGCCACTTCCTTCGTTTCTCATTTCCGGGCGGCTGGCGATTTCTTCCAGTCTGTTCCTGGCGTCTTCAAAGGAAATCTCTCCATTGTAGAGGCTGTATTTTACTTCGCTGGCTTCGTCGATGTCTTTCCCGGCTTGCCAGGAGTCTTTCAGGAATGCGGCTTCATCGGCTCCCCATCCGGCAATGAGGGAAGGGAGTCCGCCCATTGCGGAAATGGTGGTCCTGCCTTTTAATACGGAGTTGGAGTCTTTCAATGCCATTGTTACAGCTACGGGGTCGCCCATGTCCAGTTCCGGGTAAAGGTCCTTTACGGTTTTCGGGGTAAAGGGCTTGTTGTCCAGGAAGGCGGCGTTTCTCTGTCGTTCATACTGGATGAGTGCAGTGTCGTAGAGTTTCGGGTTATCCGCAAGGGACTGTGGAGCAATGCCCAGGGCGTTCCCCAGTTTTTCAGCCTTGGCAAGGCGGTCTTCATCAGGTGCATCGCTTCCAAAAATATTCTTGTAGATATCGGTGGATTTCACGGCGTCTTTGAAGGAATCCCACTGCATTTCCATGGTTTCCCCTACGGTGGTAGGGGTGTCTATGTTGGCATCCGCTAATGCCTGCCGTTCGTCCGCCTTCTTCTGCTGGTCGTCTGTAAGCTGTACTCCGGAGTAGGTCGGGGTTTCTCTTACATTTTCCGGCGTGAAATCTTTGGGCTTAATTCCGCCGGTAACGATGGCCAGAAATTCATTGTTGTCCATTTAAGGCTCCTTAGATATCGAAAATATTAAGAGATCCGTCCGCTATGGACTGCATCTGCTCGTTTGAAACGTAAATGGTGTCTTTCTTACCATTGCCGTAGTCTCTTTCAAGGTAATATCCGTTTGGCTCCCCGTCTTCATCGACTGCCTGAGAGAGGTCGGAAATGTGTTTGTCGTACATCTCAGCCTCGCTCATCTGCGGGGCGTTGTCGCTGTGGAAGAGTTTGTACCACCAGGACTGATTCTGGTAGGTGTCATCCAGCTTCTGTTTTCCAATGACGTCAAAGTAGATGGTTCTCAGCTCATCGGCGTCGGGGTCTCTTCCCTGGTCGTTCTTGAAGCTGAGGATTTCCCTTTTAATCAGCATCTTGGCCGTAGGGGTGACGGCAGATTTGGACGTGTAGCAGGCGGCGGCAATGGCTTCATCATCGTCCGGGATTTTTACGGAGTGAGGGCCGACTCCGTTCTGCGCATCCGTGAGGTCCTTCTCCAGCTGCGCCTTCTGTTCCGGAGATACGTAGATCCCGTTATTGGCTAAAACGTTCAGCTTGTCGGCCAGCTCGTCTTCGGAGTTGATTTCCTCCCCGATTAATGAATCCAGGGCATTGAAATTTTTGGATTTCAGCGTTCCGTCAGAAGACAGGCCGCGGGCAGCGTTGGCGGCGGCGTTCACTCTTCTGGCTTCAGATTCTTTGGCATTAAACCAGGTATGTAGAAGAGACGCGCCCTGGGAAGAGTCCTTCAGCAAAGGGTCGGTGGATACCATGTCGCTTACATAACTGTATACATCGGCAGCAGAGGAGCCGCCCTGCTGCATCTCCATGGTTCTCTGCTGGATACTTTGAATCTGGTTGGAAATGTACTGCACCTGGTTTCTTTTGGCGTTTTCGAATTTACTGTCGAACACTTCTCGCTGCTTTTCGGTAAGCTGTTCTTTTTCTTCGTCGCTCATGTAATCTCCGGAGACGTCGATTCCCTTCTTTTCGGCTAACTGGTTTACGGATCCATATCCGATGACTCCGCCGGAGATATCATTGAATTCATCCATGTCCCCGATGTGTATTCCTCCCTGGGAGTTCCGGGCCATGTACTTCCCGTCTCCCAGATAGATTCCCACGTGGGTCTTCCCGTCGATGAAGTCGCCGGGCTGGGGAGTGTAGCCGCCGTTTTCCACTTCTTCTTCGGTATGGTAGCAGCCCTCAAAGTCAGAGGCGCGAGTGAGTGTGTTTCCCGGAATGAGCCCCGTTTTGCTGTAGACGTCGGCGGTCCAGGAGTCGCATTGTTTATCGGCGTCTTTAGTCACCGTTCCCATCCACTGGTCGCCTAATGTGTAGTTATTCTCTGCATAGGATGTGATTTTACTTCCTACGTCTGAGCTTCCGCCTGGGTAGAGGAGATTGTAATCTTTCCTTACATCGTCCAGATACCCTTCTGCCCTGGCGGCTTCTACTCCGTTGGTTCCCCCGTTATGAGATAGAATAGCGGAGTCGTCGTCCCCGCCGTGGGCGTCAAGATTGTACTTGTAGTATTTGGCAGCAGCCAGAATGCTCTTTTCCGGGTCCGTCCTATCCGCCGGATCAAGGCCCATTTCCTGGGCGGTGGATGAGCTGAACTGGAATGGTCCTATGTGGTCTCCATTCTGGGCATATGGGTTGAAGGACGATTCCCTCATGCACATGGCTTTTAGATTTCTGATCTGCGCGTCGGAAAGCCCGTACTGGTCCTGGGCTTCGGAAAAATAGTCGTCCCACTGGTCATAGGTCTGGTTTCCGGTAGCAAAGCCTTTTGCTGTATACTGCCCGGCATTCAGCGGATGTTCTTTTTGATACAGTTTCCAGGCGTCGTCCTTGCTCATCTTGGTGAAGTTGATTTTATTTCTCTCGGCCCATGAGTCAAAGCTTTCCTCCGTGGTATGGGCCAATTTCTTCTGCGCGTAAAGGTCTGCATAGGGCTTCAACACCGTTTCGTCTATCCCCCTAGTCCTGTAGAATGCTACCGCGCTTTGACCTGCGCTGTAGTCATTGGTGGTTGCGAATGTCTTCAGGATTGACTGGGCGTCCTGGTTCTGCATGGCAAGAACTTTTGTGTCTATGGTGGCCTGGTCCATTCCCAGATCGGCCATGATGGCCCTGGCGGATCTATTGTAGGTTTCATAGTTGGTTATCAGGGCATTGGGGTTTCTCAAGGTGTTGTTTTTGAAAGTGTTTGACAGCCCGGACAGCTGATCTCCGGCGTAGACTTCTTTCTGCTGTCTCTGGTATCTGTCTATTGCGTGAAGTGTGGATTCCATGGATCCCTGACGCTGCTGGTCAAAGGCCCGCATGGCGTAGTTGGTGTCGATGTTATATTTTTCCAGTACGCTCTGGTAGATTTTCTTTTCTTCCTGACTGTAGGCATCCTGAAGGCCTTCAGCGTTCTTGCCCTGCATGGTGTTGTAGAGGCCTTTATCCTCGTCGTCCATGAGGGAGTTGATCTGCTGATTATAGTCGTTAGCGGCGTCAATGACTTTATTATTCTGGTCACTCAGCCACTTCTTCCTATAGATGTCCCCCACTTGTCCAATGGCGGCGGCGAATCCCTGCAGCCCTCTGGTGTCTGCCCCGTAGGCTTGAAGAGTCCCTGCAGGAGTTATGTGTGCCTGTTCTACGTTCCGGCTTACGTTTGCGTCATACTGAGATAATTTCATTGCTTACCTCCTTAACCATCCATAAGGGTCGTCCTTGATTCCGTAGGTTAGAGGTTTCGATTTATAAGAGTTCCCATTCATCCCGAATACCTGGTCTTCCATGGTTTCCGGAAGTTTAAGCCTTGTGGCGGAATGGTGGAGGGATGTGTCTCCTGCGCTCTTTGCTCCGGCATAGTCTTTCAATCCGGTATAAACGGAAGAGGCGGTGCCCACCAAAGTGGAGAGCGCGGATAACCTCCCCTGGCTTCTGGCGTTAGAGGCAGAGGCTCTATTGGCGCTTGCCTGGTTCATGTAGTTCGCCTGGTTCACCCATGCGTCGTGGGTGTCCACTCTCTGGTTCCATAAGAGGTTCATAGATGAGTTCTTCCACTGGTCGTAGGCGGCGCTGTCTGCGTCAAGTACGCTTCCGGAATTTGTGAGCCCGGAGGCTCCGGCGTCTGCGGCGTGCTGGGCGATGATGAGTCTTCTTTTATCGTCCAGCTGTTTCTGCTGCTGTAAATATCTGTCAGATATCTGGCTCCTCTGCTGCTCTGCTATTTTTGCATTGGTGGCGTTCTGCTCTGCCATGGCAGAGTAGTAGGCGGACTCGGCCTTGGCCTGCTGCCTGGCAGCGCGGTACTGCATGAGTCCTCCGAGTGCGGCGATTCCCGCCATGACTGTGCACATAGTTACCTCCTGATTTCGAATCTAATAAATTCTGCCCCGTTGATGTTTACGCGTCCGGTGAATTCTGCTCCGGCGTGTTTGATGTATCTCAATGCTTTCGTGTTCTTTTCTGAGATGTAGTTGTAGATAAGTCCGTATTCTTTAACTTTTTCCTTGATGTAATCCATCCCGATTCCCACAAGGGCTTTATGGGCTTTATCTATATCCTTTGACGCCAGCATCCATATAGTTGTTCCCTCGGCAGTTTCTGCCACGCCGTAGACACATAAGGGGTTTTCTTTGATGGCCATGAAGCATTCGACAGAAGAAATGATACTTTCCATGACTCCGTTTTCCGGCGTGTCGCCTTCAGCCCTGATTTCTTCTGCATCGGCGTTTCTCATGTTCCGGATAATGTAATTCACTTTTTCTAAAAACCGGGCGTCCAGTTTCCCATTTTCGGCTATCTTCATTACTTTCGTTTTATTCATAAAGCACCATCTCCCTAATAATGGCCGCCAGCGTGAACGGATAGGCGTCTTTTGATTTAATGACGGCTCTTCCTTCTGTTATGAATCCGGGGTTCGGCATGGTGATTTCTTTGTCTCCGGAGTAGAGTGCTACTTTCTGCTTCTGGAATTCGTCGTATTTGATTTCGTCCAGTGCTCCCGGTGTACATCCAGCATATCCGCCTAAGGAGTTGACAAGTCGTATTGTGATGGCTGATATTTTTTTCTTTCTCCCCTGTAATGTCCCCTGCTGAGTGTTGGATTCGACATTAGGAAGTTCCATGATCATCTCGTAGGGGATTCCGGCAATCATGGTTTTACAAGCGGCTCCAATCGTAAAGGATCCGTCCGTCTCCACTTTGACGCTTGAAAAATATCTGCCATCTGCCAGCACTCCAACTGTCTTCCCGGCAAGGTGGGGTATGCTCCCGGTGTTCGACGGGGCGCTAAAGGAAAGTTTTACGGCGGAGTCCAGGTTGATATAGTCCATGGGATCTGCGCTTTCCATATAGTTTGTCAGGCGTTCAATATATGTTTTCTCTTTTCCGTTTACTGTTCTCCGGACTGCGGTGTAGATAGAATCTTCTTCCTCCCCTTCAATATTGCAGGCGGAAATATATTTCCCATCTGTTTCCATGTGGGACCAGGCGTAGACTTTCTGGTCCTGGACGTAGGTTAATACATTCATGCTCCCATCGGATTCGGGAAAGTACAGTCTAGAGTCTGGGTCCTGCATGTAGGCTGCCTGTGTGATTCTTCGTTCCCTTGTGAGGTGCTTGGAAAGCAGCGTAAGGTCCATTCCGTTGTAGGAGTCAGATGTATAGTCGTATCCCATGTCCCTTACAGTCTCTCCTCTTCTCTGGACGAATACGATTCTGTTCCCTATGAGGATTGGCAGAGCATCTGTGCAGCCTCTTGCCGTCTGGATGCGCGGGGTGGCTTTCGTCGGCGTCACGGTTTCAGAGCCGGAAACGGTCCATTCATTTCCGTCTGTCATGATTATCAAGTCATTGGCTGGGATGATGTGTTTGATTGATATCTGGTTCCTCGACACGAAAGAAAGGGCTACGGCGCTGTCATCGGTGACGGTACCGGAAACTTTTTCTACGGAAAAATTCGGATAGTCTCCGGTCTTGCTCATCCACACCATGAATGGGCGTTTTCTCGTTGCGGCAAAGCACAGCCTGTCCTGGAAGAAGCATATGCACTTCGGATAACCGAATCTGGCGTTCCAGCTACCGAAAACGTAGGCTTCGGCAGTGTCGGTGGAAGAGAGTTCTTTTTTCACTATGCACTTGGCCTGGGTCTTTGAAATGACTTCCGCGATGACGACTCTGCCCTCGTTCGTATATCCAAGAGAGGTGAAGTCGGCGCGGCCTGCGGTGGTGACTATTCTCATCCGGATATTCTCATCGGTGATGGTCCCGCTTTCGGAGTAGTTCTGGTCGTCTTTTGCCTTGTATTCACGGAAGTCTTTCCATGGGCCACCGTTTATGGATTTCTGGATTTTTATTGAGCCGGTCCATGTTCCGTGGGTGATGATTTTCCATCCGCTCCCCACTTTTACAGGATTGGACGTACCGGCGCCGTCAAGGGAAACAGTTACGGACCCCACTTCCTGGTCCAGCTTTATCCACGCCCCCACCATGTCATCCGTAAACAGGTCTTCTTTGGACGTGATGGTGATTTCCCCTGTTGTTCCGCTGGGGGTCAGGGTATTGGTATCGCTGGCCATGGTGCCTAATGTGGGGTCGAAATACTGGCAGGTGAATTCAAATTCTTTCAATACCCAGTCGGTATCGGAGTGTCTTTCCAGCTGATATACAGGATGAGTGCCGCTTGCTATGTAGAGGATATCGGCAGACTGACAGAACCTGAGGTTCGTAAGTTCTTCTTCCGTAAATGGGGTGACGAGTTCCGTTCCGGTGTATTTATCTCCATCCCATATCCTGATGTATTTATCCCCGATTTCAAGCAGGACGGACCGGCTTGCATTTATGGTAAATGGGTAAAGCAGAATAGGCTTATCTGCGTATTTTGCCTCGCCAAGGTATAATGAGCCTCCTCGCTTATAGGCGGCTCCATAGGGGCGGATATAAACATTTTTGGCCTGCAGCAGGGCTGAGCGAAACTGGTTCAGATCTACCCGGTTAGCGACTTCCGGAGAGACTTCGCCAGTTGTAAAGGCCGGCTGGATAAGGTAAAGAGATTCTCTTGGCATGCTTACCTCCTGGCGTCAAAGTATTTCTGAGACCACTGGATCTTATGGTGGTTCTCAATGGCGCTTGACAGCATGGCTTGCTGGATTGCCGCCTGGTAGAGCTGATATTCAGTCTGCTTGATACTCTGGGAGCCGGATAGAGGCATAGCCAGATAGTAGGCTAATTTGTGGGCCAGGGCTTCGCAAAAATGGGGATTGAACATTTCGGCGTTTTTCACGTCCGCGGTGTAGTCCATCCACGCCTCTTCCATATTGACCATGACCACTTTCGTGGACTCATCTACCAGGGAAATTTTGAACTGGTGGTAAGCGTGCTCTTTAGTGAACTCGCTTGTCTCCAGTCTTTTGTTTCGGTTGTAGATCTGTCTCACAATGCGGCAGTCACTGGGTACGGCGTATACGTGGTCCCATCCGGGCATTTCTGCATTAACCTCAGCGAGTTTTTTGCTTCTCTCCGCAAAGCCCCAGCGGAAGGTATCGAGAAGGGATTTTCTCAAAAGGTCGTAGTAAATGGCGCACTGTCTGGCGGGTTCGCTGTCTTCCGTCAAGGATGCGATTCTCCCCTGTCCGATTGACGAGAGTGCCATGTTGCAGATGTCCGTAGTGTTCATAGTTCCTCCTTAATGTTTTCTGATTAAGTTAATCAGGTCTTTCTTAGTTTTTATACCCTCCGGGATCTCAATCCCCATCTTCCAGCAGATGGCCCGGAGCTCATTGGCGGCCATGGTTTCGAGTTTCCGGCCGCCAATTTCTCTCAGGTGGATCTCTTTCAATCGAGTTCACCGTCCAGGGTTAAGGCAATGGTGCACTTACCGGATGTGGGTCCGGCTACGGCTACGGGGTAGAATTTCTTCCCGCCGTAGGGAACTCTGATGCAGCCGTGCTGCGCACCTGCGGGGATGGTGAGGGTGCAGAGGGTTTTAGCGGATGTCATGGTTTCCACGTCGTCGGTCTTCAAGGTCACGGTGGCTTCCTTATCAAGGGGAGATGCAAACTTGGCGGAGAGAAAGAGTTCGTCATAGGCGTTCCCCCCCTCGCCGTTGGAAATGACGTCCGGAGCAGTGGAGACGTCTTTGTTAAAGATGAATGCGTTTTCTGCGTCGTAAATCATGGTTCCTCCTTATTTCGCTTCGCTAATAAGATGTTCTTTGTCGGAAAGGGCGTCCACTTTGAACACCGGGATGCCAAAGAGGGCAAGAATCTGGGTACCGTTGGTAAGTGTTTCTTTGGTTACGTGAACGTTGTTTTTGTCCAGCTGGTAGATTTCCAGGAAGTCGTAGACTTTTTCGGAAACATAGAGTTTCACCTGCGTGTTGTTACCCTGGAGTTTTCTCAGGGAGTTCTTCGCATAGATGAAGCGTTCCAGGAGGGCTCGCTTGGCAGCGGCGGTGACGTCGCTCTTTAAAAGTGCGGCGGTGTCGATGTTTCTTACGGCAGCTACCATTCTGGGATCGGCCACCATCAGGCCCGGTTTCCAGGTGAAGAGGGTGGATACGGCTCTATATTTTCTCCCATCTTTATCGGTGGCGTCGTTTTCCCCCAGGTCTCTCTGCTGGAGGCCGGCGTAGCCGTATTTTGGATAGATACCGGTAACGGCGTCGGACCATCCTACGAACCATGCGGAAGAGAGGGCGCCGTCTGTGGTGCCGCCGGCATTCTGGACCTGGTAAGAGTAGTCGTTCTTTTCGCCGCCGTAGGTGTTGTAACGTTTTGCGAATCCATTAAACTCGTCGATGTTTGCGTCGCTGTCGCCGTAGAAAAGCATTCTGGCCACGGCCTGGGAGAAGCCTTCTACGTGTGCGTCGTCTTCGCTTCTTCTGAAGGCCTGGGGGTCCGGTTCCAGTCTCAGCAGTTCGATATCCACTTCGGAGCGGTCTTCCAGGATGCAGCAGGTGTCATCTACCTGTTTGGTGCTGGACTTTGTAGGCGCGACGCCTCGATTGATGGCTCTTAAGGTCGGAGTGGGGAGAGAGGTCCGCTGGGTGGTGCGGTTGCCAGTGGGCAGATTGCCCTGTTTCCATGGCATGTGCTGCATGATGGGGTTAGACTGTTCGAGCACGTCAATAATATGGTCGATTGTGCCGTCGGGTGCCTGTCGTTTTCGCAGGTCATTAAATGTTAATGCAAGATTTCCAATGGTTGGCATGTATGATCATTCCTTTCATTTGTACAGGTCAAAGTTGGTGTTCGGATAGGGGTTGTCTTCTTTTCCGGGGTTGTTGGTTTTCGCTCCCATCCCCGGGTCTTCCGCCAGCAGGGATCCGAATTCGGCCATGGCTTTGACAAAATTGATGTTCGAAAAAACAGGGGAAGAGCTGAAGAGTTCTTTGATCCCGGGGAATTCTTTTTCCAGATGTTCCACGGCCACGCCTACTTTCTGCATGGTGGGCTCGAACTGTGCGCCCAGTGTTTTCTTTGTTTCGTCGGCGTACTGCTTGTTCTGGTCTTCCACCTGGTTCCGGTAGGCTTCTGCCAGCTGGTCTGCCCACTTGAATCCGTACTGGGCGATCTGGTTTGCCTGTTCGTTGCTGAGTCCCATGGGACGGATAAGGTCCCCAAAGGCTTTGGCCGATTCTTCATCCAGGGAGCTTCCTTCGGGAATGGAGTTTGTGAAATCGTATACGGTGGGTGTGTTCCCCAAAAGGGTGCTCATCTTGGCGCCCTGGTTCCCGTCCTGGCCGCCGGTGGGGTTCTGCGCAGCGTTCTGATTTGCTCCCTGGCCGCCGTTCTGGTTTCCGGCGTTCTGATTTCCGGAGTTGTCTCCCGTATTCATGTCATTGTTCGGGATATTGTTGTCTTCCATCATTTGTCCTCCTGTTCAAAGTACTTTCTGCTTTTCAGCTGGAATTCGATGTTTTCTCTTTCCGCTTTCTGCTTGAGCTCCACGCCTTTCATTCCTAAGCGCTCCACGGTCATGTTGGCCAGCTGAATTCCTACATAACGCATTCCTTCTTTGAAGTAGGTGGCGGAGTTCCCAGTAAAGGAGCTGGAGAGGTATCCGGAGATTTCAAGGATCCGCATGTACATCCATCTGCCTTCGGGGGTCTCAAGCATTTTCTTCAGGCATTCTTTGTCGCGGCGTTCCTTCTCGTCGGCTATGAATTTCTGCCAGCGGTATTCTTTTGCCTGTTCTGAGATGTTGTATTTATTCAACGGTGCTTCCTCCCGGTCCGCTTACGCCCAGAAGATTCTGCAGGGCTGGGTTGCCTCCTTTGGCAGCGTCAGTCAGGTTCTTGGCTGCCTGTGAGATGGGTGCCATTGCCTGGGCCTGCTGGAGCTGCTGCTGTTCTTCCGCCTGCTGGGCCATGGCTTCCTGTTCCTGCTGAATCATGTTCTGTACATCTTCAATGGAACGCTGCATGACGGCAGGGGCTCCCAGAAGTTCGAAATATTTCTTGACGGTGCCCAATGGATCTACCATCTTCAGAGCGTCCGGGTAGAGCTGTGCCATTTGTCCGACGAATGAGAGGGCCTGTTCGATGTTGACAAGGCCGCTCATTTTCTGTGCCTGGGCTAACGGAGATATGTACTCTATCTTGATGTCCGCATTAGAGAGCCTTTCGGCTACGCTTTGCGGGAGCGGCGGGAAGATTCCGCTTCTTTCAAGGATGTTGTAGACTCTTTCGATGACAGGGTTTAAAAATTCATCCTGAAGCCTTTCTACGACTGGTCCCAATTGCTGCAGCTTTTCCTGCTGCCGTTCCATGACTTCCCTGGCTGTCATTTGCGGGGTGTCGATGGATTCGAGCATAAGGAAAAGATCGGCGCTGTAGATCCGCTTGATGGTGTCTTCAGACCTTACGATTTCCTGGCTCAGCCAATTGAGGTCGATTCCGGTCTGAAGGATGGGGCCTATACTCTTGGCTCCATTGAGTTCGTCCACTACAGTGACGCCTCCGGGGATGAGGTTGATTCCTCGCTGGTATGTGGAAGCAGTGGCGGCCATGGGAGGTTTGACCACGTATTCTACGGCGGTCAAGAAGTCTTTCTTCATGGTCTGAAGAGCTTTGGATTCGCCTTCCGCATACCACCCGGGGCCCTTGGCGTAGGCGTCGTTCCCGCTTACCTGATACCTGGCCGTGGGTACGGGGAATTCTTCGAATCCCCCTATGTAGAGATATCCGCCGTTTTCGGTGATATCCTGGCCGTCTACCCAGTAAAGGGATTTGTATGGCATATCCTGATTTCCGCCGGTGCCGGTTCGTTTGTCATTCGGCATGACGAGCCACCAGACATCAAAGGATGTGTCATATTTCCTTCCCTCATTGGACAGGGCTTCCTTTACCTGTCTTGGTAGGTTCTTCACACCAAACTGCTGGGCAATCTGTGCGGCGTTCATTCTGACTTTTCTTGCGAATGTGTCCACTCTGTTTCCTGCAGAAACGTCAAGGTAGTAAGAACCTACGGTGTAGGATTGGAAACGGACTCCTGTTTCCGGAGAGGAGAACACTCCTAAAGGTGCCTGGCCGAAGGGGAGTTCTGCATAGCAGGCATGGACGGAGTTATAAAAATTCGAGCGGTGAAGAATATACTCCACGATTTCCTGCCTTTGGTCCAGAATGCGCGCGGCCTCCATGTCGTCGGATAATGCGGTGTTGGAAAATCCGAACTTGAACCACTGCCGTGAAGGAGGGGTGAGTCCGGACATGATGCCGGCCGCAAAGGCCTGATTTGCAAGCCACGCCACGCCATTGGAAATCGCCAGGTCTCTTCTTCTCCCTTTTTCGGTGATGTCTTCAGTGTCGTCGAATTCTCCCAGAAATGGGAGTTCATAGTCGCGGATTGCTTTCCAGCGCTCTTCGTAGGTGTTCCGGTTTCTTTTCAGGGTTCCGATGCGTGCCAGTATGCTCTGTTTATTCGGTTTTGTGCTTATGGCTCTGTCCGCCGGTAAGGCTTCTGACGGTAGGGCGCTGGCTAGTAAGGTATTCATCCGAGAGTGTCTTTCCCGCCGCCCCCAAAGATCTGGCTCATGAGTGTAGCCAGCTGGGTATTGGCGAATCCTTTCTGCTTTCTCTGTTTGTTGATGGCTTCTACGTCTCCGTTATGGTCGGAAATGTCTGTGCCGGTGACGTTTGTCACGCTTGGGTCGATGTGCTGCGTTTCCGGCTGGTGTACTTTGTGAGATCTACACATGGTTCCTCCTTTCTCAGAAATGATATTCTGTGTTCGCCCTGGCGTTGGTGTCCAGGGCTTTAACTACGGGGATGGCGAATGTAAGCATTAGCGCGTCGCCGTCGTTTGGTGACGGGATTCCTTCGTCTTCGAGTTCTTTTTTGCTGCGGAGCTTTAACACTCCGGTGTCGCTTGGGGAGATCTGGTAGGCCATGGTTAAGTCGTCACAGATCGTCTGGTCGTCCGGTAGACATCCGCCGTCCCGGAGCCACTGCCTTACCTGGTCTGCCATGTAGGCGCGCATGTTGAGAAATCCTTCTTTCGGGGCTCTGGCCCCGAAAGGGATGAGGTTCCAGTTCCTCCCGTGAGATATGCCCCAGGAATATAGTCCTGTGCCGTATCCCTGGTCGATGTTGACTGCGTCTGCATGGTATTCATCTTCAAATTTGGCCACCAGCGCGCCCATGACGCTGTCATTTGAGACTTTGGGAATCTTCGCAAGTCTTTGTGACCATAGCCCCTGCCTCAGCCAGATGGCGGCGGGATCGCTTCCGGTCCATGAGTTATCTACTCCGATAATGACAGGAGCAAAGCTGATGGATTCTTTCCGGATCTTCTTCCCTCTGGCAGCTTCCACTAAATCGGTGGAAATGAGCTGGAGGGAAGATGAGTTAGGAAATACGCCTCTGACTCTAACGCGGAAAAAGTCGCTGTCTTCTCCGTACTGCTGGGCCCATTTCGCGATTAGGTCCTTGTTGGTAATTTCGACGGTCCTCGAATCTACCTGCATGGTGTGCCAGAAATTCCTGTCCCGATGAAAACAGTCGTAGAATCTCCCGTTGTTTCGGGTGGGGTTCCCGAATGCGCACCATATGATTTCGGTCTCTTTGTCCGTCATGGCGCCTTCGGCAACTTCCCAGATGCGGTTGTCTATCGCTGAGGCTTCATCAAAAATGAGAAGGATCCGTTTCCCCTGATTGTGCAGGCCGGCAAAGGCTTCGGTGTTCTCTTTGCTCCAGGGGATGGCGTCGATGCGCCAGGTCTTTTCATGCTTTGGGTCCATGCTGTAGATGGAAGTCGCCGTGTATTTGAATAGAATCCTTGCCCTGAAGATGCCATACCACTTGGACAGCTCCGCCCAGGTCTTTGTCCTGAGCTGGGTTTCTGTATTTGCTGTGACGACGCCCCGGGTGTCTTCGTGGGTGCTGATGGCCCAAAGGATGAGCCAGGATACAAGCGCTGATTTCCCGATGCCGTGTCCGGATGCGACGGCTTCCTGGATGACCTGGTCCGGGTTCTTGAGTCCGTCCCTGATGTCCATGAGGATTTTCACCTGCCATGGCTGGGGTCCTTTCATCCTTTCGATGGATGTACCGGCCTGACCCCAGGGGAAGGCAAAGTAAACGAAAGTCAAAGGATCCTTCGCGTATTGCGCCAGCGATTTGACTAACTCTACTACTGGATCACTCACTTCTTCGCTCCCTCCTCTGCTTTCCTTGCCATTTCGGCTGCTTCTTCTCTTGCTGTCTGTAGTGTCTCTGCGACGTCAATCTGACCGGAATGCTCGACTTCCACCTTATCGCGCCATTGTTTGGGCTTTCGGTTCTTCAGCCAGAAGATGGCGGCTATTACGTCGGGCGGCATGTGCTTTGTGACAGTTTTGACGGCGCCGTCCTCCTTGCCGCCTTTAATCGCATAAGTCTCGGTATATTCGTATCCGATGGCCCTTTTGTAAAGCGCATTTTCCACGGCTCCATCTGCGACGGCCTTATTATTATTTAGGGCCTGTAAGAACTGCGGATAGCGTTTCTTCCAGTCGTATATTGTTCTCACGCCTATCCCGATGCGCTTCGCCAGGTCTTCATCCGTGAGCCCTTCGCGGGCCCAGGCGGTTATGGCTTCCAGTCCTTTACCAGTAGTCCAGTATCTGTACTTGGCATTGGCCATCCTCCTCTCCCCTTTCAGAAAAACGCAAAGGAAAAGCCCCAGGGATTTCTCCCTGAGGCCTTTCGTCTCATGTCTACGTTATCATAATAGCACGTCTCACGCGGAAATTGGCGGAAATCATTTGGGGTGCGAGATTTGTTCGATGGCATCTGACTTTATCTGCCTTATCCGGCGTTCCGTATAGTGCATTTTTTTCGCGATTTGCGAAATGGAAAGTCCGTTTATGTAGTGGTCATAGAGTACCTGCTGCCAGATTCCCGGATGGGCTTTCCGGATGAGGTTTTCCCCTTTCTGTTCGAGCCCGCTCAGTCTATCCATGCTCTTCAGGATTTTCTTGTCATAGCCGGAGATTTTTTCCTGCAGCCGGTCGAATCGGGAAGCGATATCGGAATGGGTTCCGCCGGAAACTTTGGAGTCTTCATAACACATGCCGTGAAGGTCCGTCATGTCCTGCCTCAGGTATTTCCTTTTTTCTTCCAGGCTTTTCTTCATGCCTCTCTGTGACAGGATCATGTCCAGTCTCTTCTTTACGTTTCCCGCGGTCATAGGCCCTCCTTCAGTGCTCTCTCATGTCGATTACTATGTGTGAATCCTTCTGCTGTTCTTTGATCCTGTCCGTAATCCGGTCCAGAACTTTTTTGGCTTCTTCCAGGTCTAAGGGCTTTGTGATGTCTGCGGCCTCTTCGTTTGCGAAAACTACGGTATATTTGTCCTCATATTCCAGCTTCTCTAGATAAAAGGCCTCGCCGCCGGTGTAAATGGCGTCATCCGTCCTTACGATAATCATGGTCTCTCCCCCATCCGTATCTCTGTAAATGCCTCACTGTCATGAGGTGATTGATTTCTGCCTGCCTGGCTATGGACGCATATTTCCGCAAAGCGTAGATTTCTTCATCGTCTTTCTTAGTGACGGTGGTTACATATCTCTGCTTCCCGGGAAGTCCAGTAAATGACGTGGTTACGATCCGCATGTCCTTCCCTCGGAGCAGTGCTTCGCAGATGTTGAACGGTACCTTCTCCATAATCAGCCTTCCGGGTCCAGGTCGATAACCTTCATCCGGTATTCTCTGGCGACTCTGTGTTCAATCCGACATTTTCTGTCTTCCATCCATCCCTTGGTGAAAACCGCAATATCCGCCTGTCCCATCAGCAAGATAGAGTGCCCCAGGTAATATAAAGGCGGATGAGGAATACTATCGTGAAAATCGTCGTCTAATGCTTCGACTTCGGTTTCAATTTCGCCAAACTCTTCGCTCGCGATTCTTGCCCTGGCTACCATTAAGGCGTGAGCCCTGTCCTTTTGAATTTCTTCTTCGCTCCTTAATTCATTCGTTGGCTGCGAAATGAAAACCCTCTTAACGAATCTATCCATGTTTTTCCTCCTTTGGCGCTTTAACCCTCTTAGAACGGAATGTCCTCATCTTTTTCTCCGAAATTCATGCTCTGCTGTTCCATGGGCTGGCTCTCAGGTGAAGATGGTCCGAACTGGTTGAAATTGCCCGTGCCTGGTTTGATGCTCTGGGCCGGGGCGATGAATTCTGCCGTTACATCCGTGATGTATCTTTTCGTTCCGTCTCCCGGTTCGTAGGATCTGGTTGAAATCCTTCCTGCCACGAACACTCTCTGCCCCTGTGTCATGTACCTGCAGGTTTCTGCCATATTTCCCCAGGCGGTGATGTTTACCCAGTCAGTGATTTCCTTTCGTTCTCCGGTCTTCCGGTTTACGAATTCCCTGCTGGTGGCCAGCGAGAAATGGGCCATCTGATTTCCGGTTTTGGTTGCTTTGATTTCCGGGTTCCTTCCCAGGTTCCCGATTAAGAGTACTTTGTTCATCTGTTTCTCCTTCCCGCAAATAGGGCAGCTGTGATAAACCCAATGGCCGCTCCGACGAATGCGGCTAAGATGACGAATGCGATTTCCATACTATTCCTCCATTTCTCGAATAACTCTTTGCGCTTCCTGCGCGGCTTATGTATTTCTACGTTTCAGCTCGTTCAGCTGCCTGGCGCTTTCGTCATGGAGTTGTTTCTCTAGATAGAGTTCTTTTTTTACGCGGATCGTTCCATACAGCATTATGAGCTTGTACAGCGTTATGCGCCGCTGGCGCAGCCGTTCCGCTTCCACCCTCTCGATAATCACCTCCATGACGATGACCGCCGCCACGCTAAACGCTATGAACGCAATGCACAGGATATCAAGGGTGTCCATGCTACCACTCCTTCCCACTTTCATCCTTTATGTTAACCTGGTGAAGGATTTCCGCACAGGCGGTAAGCATAGAGTCCCTGCCCTTCTTCTCCAGAAGAGTGCTGATCACTTTGCTAATTAGCTGATTTCTGCTCATGCTCCCGCCTTCTATGGTTTTCATTTTCTTCATCAGGTCTTCTTCCGCCGGTGAGATAGGGTTCATTTTGCCTCCTTCGGGAAGAGGCTCATCTGGGCCCTGTCTCCCTTGACGTAACGCTTGGCTTCATCCAGCACGTTCAGGACGGCCTGGTCCGGATTGTACTTTGTTCCGAATTTGATTCCGGAAACGGAGAAGCGGGAGTGAAAGTTGGTATCTCTCATGTGCTCTACGCCGGAAATGGAATAGGTCTCCGGAATGACCTGGCCTTCTTCGTATTTGAAGGAAACGGTCTTCACGTTTCTTTCCCATCGGCTCAGCACGGTGTCCGGCTCTTCTCCCCGCTGCTGGGCCAGGGAAATCTGGTAGTTCTGGGCAAGTAAGCCCAGGGCATCATAGAGTTCGGGCCTTGCTTTCTCTTCAGACGTTAAAACCTTCTCGTCGGTTCCTTCGACGTAAAAGATGGTAATTTTCTTCTGTCCTACTGTCAGTTTGTTGATAATCATAGTTCCACCATTTCACAGGGAAAGAATCCAAACTCCCACGAATCTTCTACATGCCGCCTGAATGTCCCGGCGTCTTTGAAAACGCTTTCAAGGATCCATTCTCTCTGGCCGCCTTTCTTTCTGGAATTCGGGATGTGGAATTTCATTCCCTTTTCTTTCCGGAGTTTCCTCCACTCTTCTTTACTCAATCTGTCTTCCTCGTTTTCTGAATTTTGAAATCTGCAGCGGGTATCCCCACTGGGTGTAGGTGTTGATGACTTCAATGAGTTCCATACCTTCCGGCGCTTTCGGTTTCTCTTTCCACTTCTTCGAACGGATTGTTCGGTAATGGATTTCGGGCTTTTTGAGGTTTCTTGATGGGTGCCATGATTTTTTCTCTTTACATTCCTGCATTTTGGCATTCTTGCTTTCTTTGCAGAAATAGGCAGAGAGTCTCTTGGCGTCCTCATGCCCTCCGTCGTAGCGCTGGAAGGAATAGTGGTTGATCGCCCCCTCTTTCCAAATGTCTTGTATATCCTTCCTGCGGACGTGTCCGTGGGTAGGGTCATTGATGATGAGGTGATGGTGGAGCCGATGGCCTTTGTATTCGGTCCGGTAGATATACTTCAGCTCCCATCCCCTCTTCTGGTATTTACGCCTGAGGGTTCGGAGAAACTTCTGGACCTTTTTCTTACCGGTCTCAAAGTCCGGCTCCTCGGCGTAGGTTAATGTCAGGTAGATATCGTCTCGGGTGAAATTTGTCTGAATGAGGCGTCTTAATTTCTTCTCCCGCCTTTTCTGATTGGCGGTCTTCATCCAGTCCGGGGTTTCATTCATATTCCGGACTCTGGTTTTCTTCCCTCCCAGGCGGAGTGTGTAATACTTAGATTCTTCTGAGTAGGTAATTTCACCTTTCTCATTTCTGATTAAGAATGTCTCTTTCCGGTATGGCATAGAAATCGTCCTTTTGCTCCAAAGTTAAATTCCTTAACAAGGGGGAAAAGAGAGCGAAACGCTCCCTTTTTATCGACAAATCCAGGACGTTTAGTGTATAATATTTTTAGATGAATTTTTAAAGGATTTTTTCGTCCTGGGCCCCGGTTAGCAGCCGGGGCTTTTTCTGTATCTACATTTAGGGTTGTTCCCCGGTGTCCCCTGCATGTAGTACTGGCAGTCATGGCAATGCATTTCATGCACATTCGCTTCATACATAGGGCATGCCACGGCCTCGTGAATTTCCTTCCCGCACTTCGGGCAGGTGCTGTTATTCAATCTCAGAATGGCTGCCATGCGGGCTTCTTGGGCACGCACTGCTTCCGGGTCCTCTTCATGCGCGAGCGCTTCGCGGTAGCGTAAATTTTCTCGAGCTCTTCTCCATGTCTTAAGGTCCATTCCTTCACCGCCTCGCTTTCGAGATACTTTCTGGCGACTGCCGCCCATCCCGGGTCGGCGTGGCCCATGGTGATATGGAATCTGCTTCTATGGATCCAGGTGTCAAGGGTGATGAGGTTTTCCGAAATATCGTCTCCCCCCTCTCCCCGGGGAAGGACGTGGTGTACTTCTGTCTCTCCTCGTGGAAACGGGATGTCTAATATTTCTTCATACAGATCTTTCAGTTCCTCGTCTCTTTCTCTTATGAGTTTTTTCAGCTTCTTCCAATTCGTATCATTCAGCCTGATTTTCATAATGCCTCCTTAAAAGGAAATCAATGGGGAGCCTGAGTGTTCAGGCCCTCCCTTCATTTCTTTTTAAATGACGCGCTTCATGTCATGACTCAGTGCATAGAGTGTCATGTCCCCTTCTGCTTTGTCTCTGTCCTTCGCTTTGAGTGAGGGCACCGCTTTCCAGTCGTGTCCTCCTTTCTTCTTGTAGCAGCCTCGATAGCCGCCGGAGTGAGGGCGGACTGCAAACAACCACCCTCTCTTATCCTTCCAGACTTTGTGCAGTCTAAGCCTCATGATTCATCCTTCTCCTGGATGACGATTTCCAGGCCCATTTCTTCGGCAATTAAGATCAGTGCTTTCAGCGACATCCAATTTCCATTTATCATATTGCTCAGCACAGGCCCGGACATTCCCGCTTTGCGGCTGATTTCCGCGGCCGACCTTCCGTCTTTTTTCAATGCGTATCTTATGGTCTCTCTAATCTGCTCTACTTTCTTGTCCAGGAGCGCCGCTTTTTCCGGGGACAGTTCAATCTTTTTGCTCATAAGGGTCCACCTCCGGATCAGAGACAATGACTTCCAGGTGTTTCTTTTCGATTTTCCTCTTCAGCCATGCCAGGGCACCGGTTAATGTGTCCTTACAAACGGCTACTTCGTCAGCTTCCCACTTGGGGTTTCCTTTGTTTTCTCCTCTGATGTAGCATGGAATTCTGCACACCGCGAATCTTTCCCCTTCCAGGTAGTCCAGCTCTTCGCAGGGGACGGTCTCCGGATCGTTCCAGATGGCCGGAAGATCGTCTTTCAGACGTCTGGCAATCTGCCAGCCCCGTTTGGGTGAATAGAAAATGCCGTAGTAGTACTCTGCCTGGTGGTCTCTGACCTTCATGAGAAATATCTTCCTGCTTGCTGCTTCGGTGATACCCATTATTCTTCCTCCTTCTTTCTTTCCAAGGCGTCACAAATAATCTTGGTGTTCAATATGCTCAGCGTTTTCAGAAGCGGCAGGCCCAGGGCCGTCGATACTTCATCTGCCACAGTTTCCAATATGCACATGAATACGCCGAACTTGATGGCTTTCGGTGTATTTTTAACAAGATTCCTGAAATCGGTTTGAATTCCATACCCTTTTCCCATTCTGAAGGCAAAGAATGTTACAGTTCCGAAGGTGTTTGCTTTTACTTTCTCGAGCAATTCCTCTGCTTCTTTGTCATTTTCTAGATCTCCGGTGAATACGTACTCACCACTATTTTTCTTCTCTGTTTTCATGAATTTTCTCCTGTGATACAATAGAGGTGGAATCGGTAAGATTTCATTTAGGACTCTGAGCTCTGACGTCCGGTAAACGTCGGGGCTCTTTTTCTATTTCCTGATAACCAATATGGTCCCCGGCTGCAGGCTTCCCGGGGCCGTGATGTTATTGTCCTGGCAGATCTTCCAGGACAGATAGTTGATATCATCTTTGGGGGTTGCCACCTGCGCTGCGATGCCGTACACAGTGTCTCCGGCTTCCACGGTTCTTGTTATGGTTTCCGCCGGAGATTCTTCCTTTGGCCAAAGTAAGAGGGCCAGAAGGATGGCGGTTATGAGTATCTTCTTCATGATTTCACCTCATCCATACGGCGGTAAGCGTGGCCACGGTGAGGAACAGGTTGATGTACAAAAGGGTGGTGATGTTATCCATCTTGCGTTTCTGGATCTTCTGACCGGCTGCCAGATCTCTCAGGTCCAGTTCCATTTCGTACTGCCGCATGGCCACGTTGCCCATATCTTCGATTACTTTGTCTCTCTTTTCCATTCTTCCTCCTTACCTCCCGAGGCGCTTTTTCGCTTCTTCCAGAAGGTTCGTGTTGTTTTCCTCCGCTTTTCTCAGGGCGTCATTCAATGCAAAGATGCGGATTTTCCTTACCGACCCGAACTTGATGCTGGGGATGACGCCTGATCGGAGCAGCTGGTCAACCTGGTTCTTTCCGGTGGAGAGAATTCTCTCCAGGTCTTTCGGGGTTAGAAGCCCGTCGCTTATCGGTGTTTCCATTCTTATCGCCTCAATTCGTCGATCTGCTTCATCACGTCGTAAATGGCGCTTCCAATGCTGTCCGCATGGATATTGGCCCTTTTCTCGTGTCCGTCAAAAAATCTGACCACCACGTTCTCTTCGAGGGTGTTTGGATCCTTGACCACTTTCATGCTCATGACTTCATACCCGCCGGCAATTAATGCCTGCTGCAGGTGGTACAGGGCGCCGAGTCGCCTGAGATTGAAGTGCTCTTCAGTTGGACTCATGTATGCTCCTTTCTTCCCTGCTATAATGTGGATGAATTATAGACCGGAATGATATTCTAACCAGTGATGATGTTGTCTTCTTCCCACGCAGCCAGTGTTTTATCCGTGATTTCGGCTCCGTGAGAAATGGCCTTCTTTAAATCCTTCAGCAACGTCTTTGCTTCCCCCGCCGACAGGTTGTATTTCTTGATGACCTCAAGGATTTCCCTGCCGGCGGCTTTTTCTTTGGAATGCCATTCGTCCATATATTTCTCGTATTCGTCGTATGTCATTCTTCTTTGCCTCCCTATTTTCTTTCCTTCTCTTGACCGGCTCCGCTCCAATCCAGCCAGCATGTGATTACCGACTCATCAAGCCTGGCATGGTTGAATGCTGCCTCTTTCGCGTCATTTAAAACCAGGCAGGCTTCCGCCGCTTTCAGGCCGTGTTTAATCAGCACATTAAGCACGGCCTCGACAGCGGCGTTTTTCTTTTTTTCTCCAGTCGCCATCATACTCATAATGGATTTGGCAATGTTCTCTGTAGGTCATTCTTCTCCGCCTCCCCCTTTTCTTCCCTGGCTGTACTCTCGGCTAGCCGGAATTCCCATCCGGTCCACTTTGAGTACCGCTCCTTCGTAAGTCGCAATCACCATGGCTCCGTCAAGCCCGTGTGTTTGCGACTTTCTTCTTTTCATATATTCCATGACGGGCCCTACGGCCTTCCGGAATTCTTCCATATCTCTGTCACGGGTCTTTTCTTCTGCGTTTAAATCAATATCTTTCAAAAGATGTTCAGCCTTGTCGTGGTCTTCCGCATGGAGAAGCACGATGTCTCTCATTACCAGGTGCGGGATTCCGGCAGCGTCCAGTCTTCTGGAAGCTTCCGTCAAATCTTTTTCTTTCATCCTTTCTGCTCCTTCCTCTTCCCCTGCTATAATGTGGATAGATTCTATAGAAGGGAGGTGATCGCTATGCTGGCTGAAATTAAAATTGTGGGTATCAGCACGCCTGTAAATGTGGAAGATTTCCAGGTCGTGCGTTCGCTCGACAAATCACCAGGCGCCCGGTTTGAAGATGTACCGGACCTGGAACATTATCAGTTTGACAGTGCCCATTACTATGTGTTTTCAGGGAAATCTGTTCTCCATGTCAGTGGAGATAGGATTGAGTATGTACTGATTCACAAGTAACAATCATGGCTCTACGAAGAGGGTGCAGCGATTGCAGCCGCACTCTTTTTGTATGTGCTTCAGTTCTATTGCCCATTCTCTGATCTCACTCAGTCTTGGGTAATTCATTCTCACATGGACTTCGATTTCGAACTTCTCAGTCTCTTCCTTCTTTTTTTCTTCCATATTTCTTCCCCCTTTCTGCTATACTGTTGCCAGCGGACCCGCTATGGAGGCAGCTATGGAGCATCTCAACTTACCATCTCAAATCGGGTTATCCCGCCAGGAAATCATTGACCTCTGCCAGGGGAATGTCACTCCCGAAAAACTGGCAGACATCATTACAACAAACAATGAAAAGATCTACAGTCTTCTCCAGCTTCAACTGGAGAGTATCAACAATTCTCTTGGAAATCTCGAACTGAGGAACAATTAACTAAACAAGCGGGTCCGCCACCACATCCGACTCCATGGCTGCATCTCCGACTTCTATGGTTCCGGTGCTGTCTTCATGGACTATCTTTGTTCCATACACCAGAATCCGCTGTCTTACTTCATTGGAAGCTCTGTCTCTCATCAGGTCCACATTGATTCTTTGCACCCGATACCTTTGGCCTCTGATGACGACCGGGTCCCCGATGCTGAATTTCGTTTTGACTTCCATTTCCTTCTCCCTTCTCCATCCCTCCCAACCGCGTGGGAGCCTGGCTCTGGTAAAGGGAGGAGACAAACCTTTACCGGTTCCCGCGCAGTGGGGAGGGATGGACTTGAATATTATTCAATAAAAAGAGCACAAAAAATCAGGCCCATTATTCATACTTAATCTGGGAAAGTTCAACATTGAAGTGCCTACATAATGCAGCTACTTTACTAATAGGGACTTTACCGAGATTTTTTTCCCATGAACAATAGGTCTGATACGATATTCCTAATGATTTAGCGGTCATCTTTTGAGTTTCCCCTTTTCTTGCCCTCAATTCTTTAGGGGTATATTTCATGGTAATCACCTCCCTTTAACTTCTTATGCCCTTATCTTACATGAATAATATTCAAGTGTCAAGGATTATTTGAATTTTATTCATGCTTTCTTGAACATTTTTCTAAGTTGTGATAATATGCTAGCAAAAGGAGGTGCCCTCATGATAGGCGCGAACTTGAAATATCTAAGACTAAAGAATGGCTTTTCCCAAGAGTATGTAGCGAATTACCTTGGAAAAAAGTCTTTCACAACTGTGCAAAAATGGGAATCTGATGTTTCCGATCCCCCATTAGCCATCGTTGGGAAATTGGCAGAGTTGTATAAAGTCTCTATTGATGATTTATTTTATCAGGATTTGGCTAATTCAGAAATTGTCCATCAAGATCTTAACTTATCTGATAAAGAGGAAACTATGATAAAAAAATATCGTTCCTTACTGCCCGCCGGAAAAGCTGCAGTTGATGCTGTATTGGACTCTCAATATGAATTTACAAAACCTAAAGTTGAAAAAGTAACGGAAATATCTTAATCGTACATTTTATGAAACGGCGTGAATTCCAATGAGCTATTTTGGTTCGCTCATCTTGCTCGCTCTATGTATCTTCTTTGCTTATTGCTGGTATCACGAATATAGGAAAGTATATTATCTAGAGCAAAAATCTTTAGAAATACAGAATCAACGACTCCGCTGGATTCGGGAATCTGAGCAGCTAGAGAATGAGATCAATATAAAGCGTAATAAATTCGAGAAGGAATTAGAAGGTAAACGTGCGCTTTTGCATCTGTATGCCCATAGTCTTGAGGAGCGAGCATCGGAGCTCTCTCAGAAAGAAAAAGCCCTTTCTTCTGAAAAAAAGCTATTAGATTCTCGAATCAGCGAAATTCCTCTGCTGGCTAAATATGCCTCTGACGTTTATTTATTAAATCAGAATAAGATTGCCGATCAGCTGGAAAATAAATCTCACCCTGCATTCCATGCGGCTGATATTGTTCGCGAAGTTAATAAGGAAAAAGCGAACTTACAAGCACAATTAAAACAATGGGAGTATCGTTGTACACTCTATGAATCCATAGTCCCAGACCTATCTGATTTGGATTTAGATGAAAAAATTTCTGATATATCATTCATCTCCCAAGAAGTTTTAAACGAGCATTCTGGAGATAGAGCAAAGCTTTATCTCACCCGTGAAGAATATGAGTCTCTTCCAAGTGTAGAAAAGTATCAGCTTGCACTTGACCATTGGTGGAATCGTAAAAAGACTCGTTCTGAAATAGGCGCTGACTACGAGAGATATGTTGGCTATGAAATGGAAAATGCCGGCTGGAGCGTTGTGTATAATGGCATTGAAAAAGGACTTAACGATATGGGTATAGATTTAATATGCCAAAAAGGCGCACGGTATATATTAGTCCAATGTAAAAATTGGAGCTCTTTTAAAACTATCCGAGAAAAGCACATCAATCAACTTTTTGGAGCAACTGTAGATTTCTATTTGACGCACATAAATTCAAATGGCTCATTTAGTGATTTCCGCAATTCATTGGAGAATCGCACTATAGTCCCTCTTTTTGTGACTTCTACTGACCTTTCTGATACCGCACGTAAAGTAGCCAGTACTTTAGGCGTGTCTGTTTCTGAGAGTGTAAAGTTCAAGCATTACCCCATTATTAAGTGTAATATCAACCAATCTACAGGTGAAAAGATTTACCACCTTCCTTTTGACCAACAATATGACAGAACAATTATCAATAAGGGATTAGGTGAATTTTATGCTTTGACTGTTAAAGAAGCTGAGGACCATGGATTCCGTAGAGCAAAGAAGCATTACTTTTAACTTTATATTTTTATAACCTTATTGAAAGGATGTGATTACAATGCTTCGAAAGCGTGGAGGCAAATGGTACTACACCATCGAGACCTATGATGAGTTTGGCCGCCGGAAACGAGTGGAGCGGGCCGGTACATCTGACAAGCTGGAGACCAGAAGGCTGCAGCGGCAGGCCCAGGCGGATTATGAGAAGACCCTCCGCATCCGCGCGGGGGAGAATATTTCCTACGGGGATCTCTTGAAAGACTGGCTCTTTTCCCTACCGGGAAGCGGCCTCAAAGTGAACACCATCAAGCGCTATAGGTCCATCGTAAATTCCTGGCTCCTTCCGGACCTGGGGAAGAAACCACTGAAAAGAATCACGCCCAGGGTATTGCAGGATTATGTGAACGGCCTTCCTCTTTCCCACTCTTCCATCAATTCCCTGGTGGCGGCTATCAAGAATAGTTTCCGCTATGGCGTAGTCATGTGCCAGTACCTTTCTTCCAGTCCCGCGGACTACCTGAAGGTGCCGGCCAAGAGGGAAGTCAGGGAAGAGACTATTGTTTTCGATGGGGAAGAAATGGATGATATTATTTCCCATTTCCGGAAAAGCGACGTGAGCATGGCTGTCTACCTTGCCTACTACGCCGGCCTCCGCATCGGCGAGTGCTGCGCCCTCGAGTGGAAGGACGTGGACCTGAAAAAGAATGAACTTTCCATCCACTCCACCCTGGTGAAAGATGACGGGTGGAAGGTCCAGGAAATGCCAAAGACAAAAGGATCCATCCGTACTGTACAGATACCGGAAAAACTGCATGAACTTCTGGCAGAGGAACATCTACGCTCCATGACAAGGAAACTGGAGTACGGCCCCTTCTACCACGACTCCCCCTTCGTCTCCCCTCCGCCGGCCCCCCCGCCGCCGGCAGCCCCCTCACCCCGGACGGTATCCGCTATTTCAACCGCTGGTGTAAAAAATCCCTGGGCCACGGCAGCTTCCATACCTTAAGACACACCTACGCCACGGCGCTCCTTGAACACGGGGCGGACCTGGAAATGGTGAGCCGCCAGCTGGGCCACGCTTCCATCGTGGTGACATCCACCGTTTATTCCCACGTCCTTTCCCGCCGGAAAAACAGGCTGTCTAAAATCCTGGATAAAGCACTTTAAGCTAATTGAGAGTCAAAAAAAATTCTTGCCACCATTTGTGAAAAAATGGTGGCAAGAATGGTGGCAAATCCTGATTTATCTAGTATTTATCGAGCATACGGACGAACATTAAATTATCGGAACCTATTTATCCCTCAATCTTCCTTATTATTCCTGTTTTTCCTTTTACTCAATCTTATTACATCTTACCTGTTTTTATCAAGGCTTTATTCTTACCTTCTCCCTGTTTTGCTATTGAGTCCAAAGATAAGCGTATAAAGAGAAATGGCTGGTATGTTTTCATATTTCCTGGTGAACAGCCCAATTAAAAACACCACAAGGAAATCCGGTGTCTTTGTTTGCCCAATGAGTTCGGTGTCTGCATGGTCTACGGCCGCTGCTGTACATGGTACGACGGCGCGCGCCATACATGAGTCTCCCGTCATCTCTGCAAAAGGTGAGATTTTCGGATTTTCCTGTGATGTTTTTTTACCTGATCAGGGAGAGATGAAAAGAGGTTAACCCATGGACGTCTGCTTTCCATACTTACATCTCCTATGGCCATCTTGGGGATTTATGGATAACTTTTTTCCATGCTGCAGGTCTTTTACATCCTTCTACTATATAAATAGGAGAAATGTACTTTATGTGAACATGATGGACAAATTTCTAATGATAATTTCATAATTATGTTTATTACTTACCACTTATTGGTGAGCACGCGGCTTTCTCATCAATGATTGATATGTTTTTAAAAGGGAGGTTGTTAAAAGAGGGTGCTTATGCAATATAAATGTATGGAGAGAGAAATCAGGAAGCTCTCCATGGAAGGATTCTATTTCCTTATCTGCCTTGTATATCGCGAATATTCCGGCCGGAATTCAGTTTTGGCAGAGAGAAATCAATGAATCTCTGTATACAGATTTCCCGCTTTCCCCTCTCCTGCTCCCAGGGCGCCTTGAGGGCAGAACGGATTCTGCAGAATACGTTAAAACCATGACAATCAAGCCAAAGCACGGATATCATCTCATCCAGCATGAGCCCGCATTCCCGGACGACAAGTTCAGGGCTGCTGCAGAAAATCTCCTTCCTGCAGTCCAGCGTTGACGCCTGATTCTGAGAGGCCCGCAATACTGACCGGCACGGATGTCCATCCGTGTTTTTGTGCTGCCTTGTCCGTTGTTTTCATGCAAAAAAGCGGCGAATATCGATTTCTAGTACATCGACATTCGCCGCTTTTTATTCATACCGGATATTTTTATTTCTTTGTGAAGGCATAGAGCTTTTCGGTAACTCTTTTGACTTCTGCATCCATTTTTTCCGTATCTATGGTGAGGAGTTCTTTATGTTCCATCACCGGTCTGCCGTTGATGATGACGGTATCCACATCCATGGAGTTACCGGCGTAAACGGCCAGGGAGACGCTGTCAAATCTTGGTTTCCAGTGGAATCCGGTTCTGTCTACCAGGATGATATCAGCCAGGAAGCCTTCCTTTAATTCACCAAGATTGTCATAACCAAGGCATTTGGCGCCATCTTTGGTGGCCATGTCTACTGCTTCTTTGGCGGTAATGGCAAAGGGATCATAGTTGGCCGCCTTGTGGATAAGGGCGGTGAGACGCATTTCTGCAAACATATCAAGCTTGTTGTTGGAGGAGGCGCCGTCGGTGCCGATACCTACAGTAATACCTGCTTTTCTCATTTTGGGAACAGGAGCAATGCCGCTGGCCAGTTTCAGATTGGACGCAGGATTATGGGCTGCACATACATGCTTTTCTTTCATGATGCGGATGTCGTCATCCGTCACATGAACGCAGTGAGCAGCCAGTGTTGGCCTTTCAAAGAGGCCCAGGGAGTCCATGAGGGCAATGGGTGTCATGTGGTATTCCTTTTCGCAGTTTTCCACTTCCCCCTTTGTCTCAGAAAGATGGATGTGAATGGGCATATCGTATTTTTCTGCCACGTCCCGTACTTTTCTGATATAGTCAGGCGGGCAGGTGTAGGGAGCATGAGGTCCCATCATGACTTTGAAGCGGCCGTCCCCTGCCCCGTTCCAGTTCTTGTAGAGTTCTACGTTTTCATCGATACCTTTCTGTCCATTGGGACCGATACCGGCAAGGCCTCTGGCCAGATTGCCACGGATGCCCGCTTTATCAGCAGCTCTGGCACAGGCGTCCATGAACATGTACATATCGCAGAAGGATGTGGTACCGCCTCGGATCATTTCAGCAAAGGCCAGTGTACTGCCCCAGTAGACGATGTCGTCATCCAGGTGGTCTTCTGCCGGCCAGATTTTATTCTGCAGCCAGTCCATGAGGGCCATATCATCAGCATAGCTTCTGAAAAGGGTCATGGCCACATGGGTGTGGGTATTCACAAGTCCCGGCATGGCCAGCATGTCATGGCCTTCGATGATTTCATCGTACTCTTCTTCTTTTGGGTTCTCCGGGAATTCTTTGATATATTTGTCTTCTACAGCTATATTCTTGTGTTCGGTGACTTTTCCGTCCTGCATAAGGCCGATATTTTTAATGAGAATTTTCATGACAGCCTCCTTCAGTCAAGTCCCAGATATTTTCTCTGGGCTTCAGTAAGGGTATCGATCTTGTAGCCCATGGAAGCCAGTTTGATGGAGGCTACTTTGGTATCCAGTTCATGGGGCAGTGTGTATACCTTCGCTTCCATTTCGCTGCCGTGCTGAAGGAGATACCGGGCAGCCAGGGTCTGCATAGCGAAGGAAAGGTCCATGATTTCTGCCGGATGTCCGTCACCGGCAGCCAGGTTAACCAGACGGCCTTCGGCCATGAGGAACACGGTCTTGCCGTTTGGCAGGACGTAGCCTTCAATATTTTTGCGGGCTTCAAATTTCCTTGTGCAGATTCTTTCCAGATCTTTTCTGCTGACTTCGCAGTCAAAGTGGCCGGCATTGGCACAGATGGCGCCGTCTTTCATTTCCATGAAATGGCGTTCTGTGATGATGTCGATATCACCGGTGACGGTAAGGAAGTAGTCCCCCAGTTTGGCTGCTTCGTCCATAGGCATCACTTCAAAGCCGTCCATAACGGCTTCAATGGCTTTGATGGGGTCCACTTCGGTAACGATCACATGGGCACCCAGGCCTTTGGCGCGCATGGAAACACCCTTGCCGCACCAGCCGTAGCCTGCAATGACTACGGTTTTACCGGTGACGGTAAGATTTGTGCTGCGGATAATGCCGTCCCATGCAGACTGGCCGGTACCGTAGCGGTTATCAAAGAGGTATTTGCAATAGGAATCATTAACTGCAATCATTGGGAATTTCAGTTCATGATTCCTTTCCAGAATCTTCAAGCGGTATACACCGGTGGTTGTTTCTTCGGAGCCGCCGATCAGGTTCTTCCTGGCATCTGCTCTGGTGGTATGGAGAAGGTGTACCAGGTCTCCGCCGTCATCAATAATGATATCAGGCATATGGTCCAGGGCTTTGTTCAGGAACATGGTATATTCATCATCGGTGCAGCCATGCCATGCATACACAGTAATTCCGTTTTTCACCAGAGCTGCTGCAATGGGATCCTGGGTGGACAGCGGATTGCTTCCTGTACAGATAACATTGGCTCCGGCAGCTTTCAGCGTAAGGGCCAGGTAAGCTGTTTTTGCTTCCAGATGGATGGACATGACAATGGTTTTGCCTTTAAAGGTCTGGTCTTTGATAAATTCTTCCCTAAGTGCATTCAGGGCAGGCATGAATTTGGCTACCCAGCGGATACGCTGTTCCCCATTGTCAGACAGTGAAATATCACGAATCATAGAATCACTCATAATTGTAAACTCCTTTCATAGTTCTTTATGGTTACATCATAGGGTGGCGTCAGGACTCCTTTTTCTGTGATGATGCCGGTAATCAATGTATGAGGCGCCACATCAAAGGCAGGATTAAAGACAGGCATATCTTTCGGTGCCGTATATATGCCCCTTATCTGCCGCACTTCTTCCGGATTTCTCTCTTCTATGGAGATTTCGTCTCCGCTGGAAATAGAGAAATCAAAGGTGGAGAAAGGAGCGGTAATATAAAAAGGAATATGATGGTAAGCGCAGAGTACGGAAAGGCCGTAGGTACCTACTTTATTCGCTGCGTCGCCATTGGCTGCAATGCGGTCGGCGCCTACGATGACCGCATCAATTTTCTTTTCCTTCATGACCCATCCGGCCATGCTGTCAGTAATCAGAGTGGCAGGAATTCCATTTTCCATAAGTTCCGTACCGGTCAACCGGGCTCCCTGGAGAAGGGGCCTTGTTTCATCGGCATACACTCGTTCAATCTGCCCTCTTTCATACAGGCGGTAAATAACGCCAAAGGCAGTACCTATGCCGGCGGTGGCCAGGGCACCTGTATTGCAGTGGGTCAGGATGCGGAGATTTTTCCTTCCTTTAAAGAGGTCTGCCCCATGGTCTGCCATGGCGCTGCAGAGGGCCTTGTCTTCTCTTTCAATGGCCTCTGCCCTTTCAATAAGCCCTGCCAGGGCTTCTTCTTCCGGAAGAGTATCAAAGGTATGAACCATTTCCCTGACAGCCCAGGACAGGTTCACTGCCGTAGGACGAGCAGCAGCAAGCTCCCTGGCCGCCCTGTGAAAAGCATCCTTTAAAGAAGAGCCGGAAAGCCCTTCTTTTTTGATTTCCTTAAAGGCCAGTACCATGCCGTAGGCCGCCGCCACCCCGATGGCCGCATCTGGGTCCACACCGGCGACATCGGCTATCTGGACGAGGACGGCTTCGTCTTCTTCTCGCAGCGCATGAAGCGCATGATCATCACCTCCGGCTACAACGTCTATCCCGGCCAGCTGGAAAA
>ERZ859738.178-NODE-178-length-47554-cov-3.017579_pt1 | contig 47554 bp, 42 predicted proteins | sample MGYA00510122_ERZ859738 | MGnify/ENA primary metagenome ERZ859738 (study PRJEB30046, sample SAMN00715139) | human gut metagenome | study: EMG produced TPA metagenomics assembly of the A metagenome-wide association study of gut microbiota in type 2...
TGCATAACTTTCCAGAGAACGAGCAGACAGTACGGGCAACATCTTGTGAATCATCAGAAAACACCCAAGCATAAACACGCAAGCCACGGAATATACGGAACGCCATCCCCACACATCGGCAAGAAAGCCACTGAACACACGTGAGCCAAGAATGCCTATGAGCAGACAGGACTGTATAATCCCCACATTGCGCACCTTGTGTGCAGGTGCTGAATGGTAAGACACTAACGGGATGAAGAATTGCGGCATAACCGAAGATGCTCCGGCAAGCAAGGACGCGCCCCATACCCAATAAATGTTCGGGGCGAGTGCTATGGCAAGCAATGCGCACGCTGAAATGACATAATTGGCCAATATCAGCTTCTTTCGTGAAACCAAGTCGCCAAGCGGAATGACAAACACAAGCCCGGCCACATAGCCTATCTGGGTCAATGTCGCCACCATACTGGCGGAAAAGTCGCTTACCGCAAAATCCTTTGCCATGCTGCCCAACAAAGGCTGGTTGTAGTAGCAGTTGGCAACGGAAAGTCCGGTAGCGACTGCCATCAAAGCCAGCAGCGGTGCCGGAATGCCTTGGTTCTCCCTCAATTCATATTTCATCATTTATTCCTCCTTTCAGTATGACACAACTTTCAATCCAATCAAGGAGGCAATGAGCGTGAACAGGAAGAAAAGCCGTATGGGAGTGGCCGGCTCTTTGAAAACGAATATCCCAATCAAGACCGTGCCGACCGCTCCGATACCCGTCCAAATGGCGTATGCCGTGCCCAAAGGCAAAGTCTGAACCGCTTTGGCAAGTAATGCCATACTCAATACCGTGGAAGCCAAGAAACCGCTTCCCCACAGATAAAAACCAATACCTGATGCCTCTCTCGTTTTTCCCAAGCAGAATGTAAGGCTTACCTCAAACAATCCTGCAAAAAATAAAATTATCCAATTCATACCTATGATTTATTAAATTCGGGTGCAAAAGTAAGCAAGTAATTTCTAACTGTTTTTTACATTTGGTAAAAACGGATTTTGCATTTGAAAAAAAACAGCCGTTAGCAGCTGTTTCTGTGCGCTATTTTATAATTTTGTACCACAACAAAATGACTTATGGATATAAAGGAAATCATCAACCAGAGATATGCCATGCCGGATGCGTCTTTGGACAAGTTGCGGCAATGCCTGACGGAAGTCTCATACCCAAAAGGATTCCAAGTGTTGGAATATGGCAAGATAGAAAAAGACATCTTTTTCATCAAGAAAGGCATTGTCCGCGCCTATACTTCGGTAGAGGGGAAAGAAATTACCTTTTGGGTCGGCAAGGAAGGGGCGACTATTGTTTCCATGAAAGGATATGTGAATGACGAACCGGGGTATGAAACAATGGAGCTGATGGAAAATTCTGTCTTATATGTATTGGAAAGGAAAAAACTGAAAGAGTTATTCTTGAAGGATTTGCACATAGCCAATTGGGGACGGCGTTATGCGGAAATGGAACTGCTTGCTGCCGAGGAACGGCTGATTTCCATGTTGTCAGCCGTCGCCTCGGAACGGTATCACGAGTTGTTGGAGAAAGAGCCTGAGTTGTTACAGCGGTTGCCGTTAGGAAGTATCGCCACCTATTTAGGCATCACACAGGCAAGTTTGAGTAGGATTCGGGCACAAATAAAATGACGTTTCAACCAACTGAGGATAGCAAGCGGTTTTGGTCTGCCCCAAACACAAACTTGCTATTCTTCCGTTGGTATTGTTTATAATCCCATGCCCTTGCCTCTCCTAAGCGGTTCAACCGTCCTTTTAACGGATGAGAACAGCCTGCCAAACTGCTCCTTGAACCATTCGCCAATCAGTTTTCCGTTGATGGCAAGTGCGAGTTTAGACCTGTCTTTCGGGTCTTTCACCACTTGGAAGCCAGCCCTTTCGGTCGTGAATTTTCGCTTATGCTCCTCCGAATAGAGTTCACCCTCATAGAACAGCGGCTTGCCGCTGATGAGCGTGGAGGTCTGCCGCTCATCGAAGCCGACTTTTTGGCAAAACCTCTCCATGTACACCAACTCTTGGAACTGCGGAAACCATTGCTTTGCTTTTTGGATAATGGATTTTAGGAATGACACTTTCTTTTGGTGTGCCGATTCCCTGTCCGACAATTCCCTGCGGTGCTTGGCTTGCAGTTCCATAAGCTGACGGTGGTGTTCCTCCTGCTGCCTGCCGTGCGGATACGGTGGCTTATCGCTTCGGTGCGGTTTGCCACGCCGTCGGGAAACTCCACCAGCTCACGGTTGAGATGGGTACGTGTCGGGTCTGCGTTCTTGGGTCTGCTCTTGCGTTCGATGTGGTCGGATGCGCCCGTGTCAGCCGACCCTTTCGCCTTGTTGATTTGGATGCTTATGTATCCCATATTCGTTTCTTGTTTTTAGGTTCTACAAACTTGTTTGTCGGTGTCCGTCTGCCTGCGGTCGTGCCGCACGGAACAAACGGGGGTGTCCAGAGGGGTGTAACCCCGTTGGCTCATTAGGGTGTTTTTAGCATGAGCTTCAGCGGTGCGTGAAGAAAACGCCCTAATGAACTATGGCTTTTTGTTCCCAAAAGCCTGCGGCGGTGTCGGCGATGATGTCAAGCAGCAGTTCCACCATCTCTATCTCCAACCGGTTGCGGTTGCTTCGGATTATCTTCCGCAGGGCTTCCGTTTCCAGCAGCTTCGGGCTGAACCACATGCGGCTCTCCTTCTCGGTGGATAACTTTCGGTTGGCAAGGAAATGCAGGAAAACGGATATCTCCGATTTCAGTTTTTGCAGGAAGTCGGTATCGTCATTCTGTAACGGCACAATCTTCCGCACCCAATATCGTGTCTCCCCTGCGTCTATGATGACGGGCAGATGCTCGTTGTTGGAGCAAAGCACGAACTTGGCGAAAAAGCCTATCTCGTCACGGTCCTTGCCTTTCGCCTCCACCTTGTAGGATAGCGTGGTGCTTAAGTTCTTCAATCTTTCACTGTCCTCACGACGGTTGAGCAGCACCTCGTCCACCATGATGAGCATTGCCTGCCCAGTCGGAGTTGAACTGGCTGCGGAAGTCCTCATTGGTGTTGAACGTCACGTTATTTTGGAAAATGGCTTTCAGGAAGTTCAGGAACGTGCTCTTGCCCGTGTTGCGTTCTTCGGACACAAGCAGGAGGATGGGCAGCTTCTGAATGAGACAGAGGTAGAGCAGTTGCAGGTAGTCCATGCCCAACTCGTACTGCTCGCCAAAGATGTGTTCCACCAACGAGCGGATGCAGGGGAAGTCACCCTCCTGTGGCCGGTGGCTTATCGGTTCGTAGAGGTTGAGAAACTTGCCGATTACGGACTTGTAGCCCACGTGGTCGGGTACGGTGCAGAAACCGTCATACTTTGGGATGCCCGCCATGTAGTCCTTGCCGTAGTCCTGCCGCAAGGTCTCGGAGTTCCATGCGATGCGTTTCCTCACATAGCCGCCATCAATTCGGGGCTGGTTCACAATTTTGTAGAGCGTGGTGCCTACACGGATGAATGTCTCTTTTTCTGTCATTGGCTTTACTTGGTTTTAGTGCCGCCGACACCTTGTCGGCAAGCGGATTGAACATGGGTGCAAAGCTACGGATGGACGGCTAAAACATTGATACGTAAAACCATGCAGAACGGCGCAAAAGAAACCGACGGATAAGAAAATGTAGCGGAACGGGTAATATCAGCCATCAAAAGGCGAAAAGAAAAAGCCCGAAGAAGCGGAAAATGATACTTCTTCGGGCTGACTTGGGTCGTGTGAACACACGGGCGTATTGACACGCAACTGCACTCGCTAACACTTGCACGATGTGCTGTTGCCTAACGAAAGCCAAAGCATTTGTCTTTCTTTTCGCAAGCACAACCTTTCCAGCAAGGCGTTGCGTACCCTTGCGGCATTAAACGTGTTAATACGAAAAGCAAGTGCCACGACCATTGGCAGGACATACACATCCGCATAATAACCGTTGGGCAGCCTGATGCGTCTTTCCGATTTGCAAGGCAGCAACACTCCGCTTTTGTACACAGCTCGGATGGCGGCACGAAGTGTCGGAGCGATTACATCGAACAGCGTTACCAACTCCATTTCGGTCATCCATATATTGGCGGCATCGGACGGTACGGCAACCTTGCCGTACTCGTCCATCGTGATTATTGTCCGTTTCATACTCTGTGAGTTTATATGGCGAAACGTCCGTTTACCTTGCTCTCGAAAGCGGATATGTCGTTTTCAAGTTTCGTGTTCGTCACCTTCGCGTAAATTTGCGTGGTGGTGATGTTCGTGTGTCCAAGAATCTTGCTCACGCTCTCTATCGGCATACCGTAATTCAATGCCAAAACAGCGAAGGAGTGACGGCTGCAATGGAATGAAATCGGTTTTTCTATTCCGCATTTCTTTGCCACGGCCTTGATGCGCTTGTTCACCATGTCAAGCGTGCCGATATTGAAAAGCCGCTTGTCAGTCCTGAACGGCTCATAACGCTTGATTATCTGCATGGGAATGTCTATCAGTTTGATTTGGAACGGCACCCGTCTTTTGGCGTTTCGACACAATCCAAGGTGCGCCGTTCATCTCAACGATGTTGTCGGTGGTCAGGTTCTTGATGTCCGTGAACGAGATGCCCGTCCAACAACCGAACAGGAACAGGTCTCTTGCCAATGCAAAGTTGGGATTGTCCAGCTTGATTGTGCCCAACGCTTGGATTACATCTTCTGTGAGAAAGCCACGCTCCTTATGGTCGGGGGCAACATGATACATCGCAAACGGGTTTCTTGGTATCTTGCCGTTGTAGTGCGCCGTGGTGACGATGTGTTTCAACGGTATGGAGTATATCCACACGGACGATTGCGCCAGCCCCACTTCGTTGCGCAGGTACAGGCAATAGTTACGGATGAAGTCCTCCGTCAGTTCGTTCATCGCCATATCCGTCCGTTTATACTGCCGCTTGATGAACTCCGCAACATATCTCCTGACAATGATATGCTTCTGATATGTTCGTATGGAACGGTCTTTGCCCACACGTTTGGCGAACACCTCGTTCTCCTTGTCAAAGGCACGAAGCAGTGTGTCATATTCCGTACCGATGCCCTGATAGGCATTACGTACCATTTCAGCCGTGACAAACGCCTCACGGTCGGAAAGCCGCTGGTAGTGTTTCGTTATCTGTGCCTTGATGTTGTCAAGGGCATAGTTCACCGCCACCGCTTCACGGCTTTTGCCTTTCGCCCTGTTGCCTTTGGCATCCCACAAATCCTTGGAGATGCACCGCTTACAACTGAACTGCGCAATAGTCCCGTTGATTGTAACCCGTCCCATGATGGGGACAATCCCGTTCTTTTCCTTGCTTCCGTTTACATAAAAAACGGTCTTGAATGTACTCCTCATAATCCTTGCTTTTTGTTTGGTGCAAAATTAGTTTACGGGAGTTGTAAAGGCAGAATGTAAACCTACGCAGAACGCAAAAATAGAGACCGTTAGTGAAATGTGCATCAGGTGTCGGGTAATGATTTGGAAGTGCATCTATTTCTGCAATCCGCCCAAATCTGTTTTCCCGACCTTATGCCGTTCTGTGCCACTCAAAGCCAAACTCTCTGACCGCCAACGAGAATGCTCAAATTTTCCTTATTCTGCGTTTTATCCTAATTATTTTTACAGAAAAAACCGACATTGACGTAAACTTTATCAATGACGGACAACTTACTATCTTTTGATTTTATATCGAATTCACATTAAATAACTTAAAGGCCAGACTCCTGCAAATGAATTATGATACGTTTTTTCATTGAATGCTCAATGTGCCTTGCGTCGGTTTTAAACTTTGTCCTTTTTATCGTTCTAAACTTTAGAAGAGGAAAACCAATTGATAGATTCCAGCAGCTAATAATCCACTGACCGGAATGGTCAATATCCAAGCAATTATCAGGTTTTTAGTCACACCCCATCGTACGGCCGAAAGACGTTTGGTAGCCCCCACGCCAATGATGGCTCCTGTAATGGTATGAGTAGTGCTTACAGGAATTTTCAAGAATTCGGTCAGATAGAGGGTAAAGGCTCCTGCCGTTTCGGCAATAACACCTTCTAATGGCGTAACCTTCGTAATACGGGTTCCCATAGTTTTGACAATTTTCCAGCCTCCAGACATCGTCCCTAACGAAATAACAGTAAAGCAGGCAAAAGCCACCCAACTCGGCAGGTCATCAATGCTGTTGATACCCATACCGATACCTTCGGAATGAGCAGCGATCATGGCTGCCGCAATAATACCCATGACTTTTTGTGAGTCATTCAAACCGTGTCCGATACTGAAAAGAGCCGATGAGAAGAGTTGCAGTTTCTTGAACCATATTTCGGCGATCTGAGGACGGGCCCGTCTGCATGTATATAATACCAACAACGTAAACCCCAAGGCAACCATCATGCCAATAAGCGGAGCCAAAAAGATAAAGGCCGCAATTTTCAGGATGATACTCGACTGAATGGCATCGAATCCATGGGCCATGATGGCAGATCCGGCAAATCCGCCGATCAAAGTATGAGAGGAAGATGAAGGAATACCCTTCCACCACGTAAACAAGTTCCACATGATAGCGGCGATGAGACCTGCCAGAATGATGGGCAAGCTAATGTAGTCTTCTATCACCGTTTTCGATACCGTGTTAGCGATTCCAAACCCTCCAATGATATACTTGGCGATGAAAAAAGCGACGAAATTGAAAACCGCAGCCCACAATACGGCTTGGAACGGTGTTAGGACTTTCGTAGAAACGATAGTGGCGATCGAGTTGGCTGCATCGTGAAAGCCGTTAATATAGTCGAACAGCAAAGCCAGTATGATAATAACAACCAATAGTTCCATGTAACAGTTTTGCTTTTACGCATATTTAACAATCAGACTTCTCAATATTTTCCCGACATGTTCAGCAGCATCTGTAGTTCTCTCCAGTTCCTGCATGATCTCTTTAACCTTGATTAATTCAATGCAGTCCGTCTCCTCTTCGAACAGTTTTTTGACAAAGAGTTCATATACATCATCAGCCTGATTCTCGATTTCGTGCAGTTTTGCACAGCATTCTCGCAAATTCGAAGATTTTTGGCGGAAAATTTCGAGTTCATCCATCGCTTTTTCGATACAGAGAGCAGCCTGATGAATAAGGTTACACAGTTTTTTTCCACTTTCTGAAATCGGATGCGGATTATAGACAGCAATGCGTTTGGCACAACTGTTGATTCCGTCGATAACGTCATCTATTGTTGAAGCTAAATTATGGATATCTTCACGGTCGAAAGGCGTAATAAATGTTTTTCCCAGTTCGTCAAAAATCAAATGTGCCTGCGTATCGCCGTCCCGCTCCTCCTCTTTAATGCGTTTATAATATGCCTCGCGCTTCTCTAGCGTGTCGTAGTCCACACTCTCCACCAGCAGATCGGAAGAAATGACCAAACTTTTGGACAATTTCTTCAACATCGCAAAAAACTTAGGTTCTTGTGGAGCAAATTGACTAAAAAAAGAATTTTTCATAAAGTATGGTTTTAGTTATAGCATTCACGTGAATTGTCAGGCTTTGGAAGTAGTCTTTATCCTGAATCTCATCCGGAGTATTTCAACGACCGCCGGTAGGATGGAAATAACGATGATGGCTACAATCAGCAGTTTCAGATTGTCTTGTACGACAGGCATGTCTCCGAAGAAATAGCCGGCATAGCAGAATAAGGCAATCCACAAGGCTCCACCTATTATATTGTATATCATAAAGGAACGGTAGTGCATCTTCCCCATACCGGCTGCAAAAGGTGCGAATGTACGAACGATAGGCACAAAACGGGCAATGATGATAGTTTTTCCTCCGTATTTTCGATAAAACTCGTGGGTCTTATCCAAGTACTTCTGTTTAAAAAAAATGGAATGATTTCTATTGCATAGTATCTTTCCAAAAGAACGACCGATCATGTAATTACACGAATCACCAAGTACAGCAGCCATTAATAGAATCAAGGTCAGTAGGTTGATCTCCAGTGGCATGTCAGGAAGTGCCGTGATGGCACCAGCAATAAACAAGAGTGAATCTCCGGGAAGGAAAGGGGTCATTACCAAACCTGTCTCACAGAAGATGATAAAAAACAAAATAATATATGCCCATGTGTGATATGTCTGTATTATATTGATTAGGTATAGGTCAATGTGTAAAATAAAATCGAGAAGAAATTCCATATAAATTGATCACTAGTGTCCCGTTAAGGGGCTGTTAACAGTTTATAATTATTTTATTTTCAGTTAATTACATTTTCTTGTACACAACAGGAACCGTAACTTTGGACTGACCATTTTATCTGTCAGCTTATGTTTACAGGAAAAACCGTATTTGCTCAACTTATGTCGCTCATATCTTGCAGAGACTTCAATACATGTGTCGCCAGATACAAAGGAGATTATCGTTCCAGGAACCTTTCCTGCTACGATCAGTTTCTCGTGATGTGCCTTGCGCAATATGCTTCGAAGAACAGCCTTTGCGACATTGAGGCCAACCTCATTGCTGTCGAGCATAAATTGTATCATAGCGGTATCTGTTACGCTGTTCCAAGAAACACTCATGCCAAAGGACAGGCGTATCTACCGTGACTTTGGACAAGCTCTTATCAAGAGAGTCCGTCCTTTGTATGCGGAAGATCCATTCAGGCTCGATATTGACAATATGGTCTATGCTTTTGACAGCAGCACTATAAATCTCTGTCTGAAGCTCTGTCCGTGGGCTAGATTCCGACTAAGGCTGGTGTCAAGATGCATACGCTCCTTGATCTCAGGGGGGATCTTCCGGTCTATATCCACCTGACAGATGCTTCTGTGCACGATGTCAAGGCTCTGGACAATCTCTGTGTTGAGATGGGAGCTATCTATCTTTTGGACAAAGGTTATGTTGATTTCATCAGACTCTTCAACCACATCCACAAGAACGGAGCGTTCTTCGTCACAAGGGCAAAGGACAACATGCTGTACGAAGGTGTTGAGTCCAGAGGATGTGATCCCGAAGCTGGTATAATCAGTAATGAAATCATCAAACTTACAGGAGTTAAGCCATCCAAGTGCTATTCCGAGACTCTCAGAATGGTCACCTAAGAAGACTTTGCTACCGGTAAGATCCACCGTTTCCTTACCAACTTTTTGGGATAAGAAGCCCTGACAATCGCAGAACTCTACAGAGAGCGCTGGAACGTCGAACTGTTCTTCAAATGGATAAAGCAACATCTTTATATCAAGTCATTCTATGGCACCTCGAAGAATGCCGTCTATACTCAAATTTGGATTGCTGTCTACTCATTCCTAATTCTGGCACTTGCCAAGAAAAAGTTTGGGCTGGAGCAATCATTATATACTAATTTCTCAAACATTAGGCTTTGTGTTATTTGAAAAAGTACCTATAAATCAATTATTTAACAAAAATCAAAATTTCATTTCATCTGATGAATATCCTAACTTATTCAGTATGAGTTAGTTTAAACGGGACAGTAGTGAAGATAAAAAATAAAAGACGGGTAATTCCGAATATCGTGATCGGATTGGTGTTGTTGGTCGGCATTATTTGGGTGTGTGCAAAATTTGTGCATTTGGGAGGTGTCGAGTAAACCAATAATGCTCAGGTCAATCAGCATCTGACACCGATCAATACACGCGTGCAGGGATTTATCAAACAGATCTGTTTTGAGGAGTATCAGCCGGTGAAGAAGGGAGATACGTTGGTGATTATTGATGATACCGAGTATCAGTTGAAGGTTGCTCAGGCCGAAGCTGACTATCAGAATGCATTGGCAGGGATGAGTGCCATGCATACGACGATCAATACGGCAGAGAATAATATTTCGGTGACGGATGCTGCCATTGAGGAGCAGCGGGTTCGGTTACAAAATGCGGAGGCCGATTTCAAACGTTATCAGGAGCTGCTCAAAGGGGAGGCGGTGACCCCGCAACAGTTTGATCGAGTGAAAGCAGATTATGAGGCGACCCAGGCCCGTTATGAGCAGCTTTTGCGGCAGAAGCAGTCTTCGTTGTTGATCAAGCAGGAGCAGACCCAGCGACTTGAACAGAATGAGTCGGCGATCAAATTGGCTGAGGCAGCGCTGAATCTGGCCAAGCTGAATCTCTCTTATACGGTGATTCGGGCAACAGCTGATGGAGTGACCGGACGTAAGGATATTCACGAAGGGGAGTTGGTTCAGTCGGGACAAACTTTGGTAACCTTGGTGGATGGTACGGAAAAGTGGGTGATTGCCAACTATAAGGAGACACAGACTACCGATATGCACCGCGGACAGTTGGTAGAGATGCAGGTCGATGCCATTCCCGGGGTGACCTATCAGGGACGTATCGTCTCTATTTCTGATGCAACGGGATCGTTCTATTCGCTGATCCCGCAGGATAATTCGGCCGGAAATTTTGTCAAAGTAGAACAGCGTATCCCAGTCCGTATCGAATTTACCGATCAGAACAGCCCTGAAAACCTGAAACGGTTGCGCGCCGGAATGAATGTCGAGTGTTCGGTAAAATTGTAACGGGATGTTTCGGGATTTTTTTGAGAGGCGTCCGCGCATTCCCTATTTCAAAGAGTCGGTCCCACTGCCGATTTGTATGGGATTGTCGTTCTTCTTTGCACTGGTCTTCCAGTTCAATGCAGGGGTGTTTTTGCCGACAGCTACCCAAATGTCCAGCATGTGGGGGTGGCTTAAGGAGGATGTGCAGATGGCTGCCTATGCCTCCTTTATTGGAATGACTTTGATTTTCCCGATTCTTTTCCGACTCAAGTTCCGCTTTCCGACCCGTTCGATTTTACTTACGGTTTGTCCGATCTTGATTGCCTGCAACCTGATCTCGATGCAGACGCGCAATGTCTATCTGTTGGTGGCGGTCTGTTTTGTGTCGGGAATTTTCCGTATGTGGGGAACGTTCGAGTGCTTTTCCAACGTGCGATTGAGTGTCTCTCCCTCCGGAAACTTTTCGATCTTTTATCCGGTGATCTATATTATCGTCCTTGAAAGTATCCAGCTTTCCGGATTGGTGGCCGTACATATCAGCGATTGGGCCAACTGGCAATATATGCACTGGTTTGTCATTGGGCTGTTGTGCATTATTTGGTTTTTGATCTTTACGCTGACCCGCTCCATTCGGCTGTTTCCTAAAAAACCGCTCTACGGAATCGACTGGTTTGGCGGTGCTTTGTGGGGCGTATTCCTTTTTGCAGTTATTTTTATTTGTATCTACGGTGAATATTATGACTGGCTCGACAGTCCGCTGATTCGGCTCAGTGTCGTAGTGGCTATTGTGGCTTTGCTGCTCAATATCAACCGTATGGCAATATTGAAACGCCCTTATATATCTCCTCAGGTGTTTCGCTATCGCCACTTTCCTACTGTTCTGTTTCTGTTCCTGATGCTCTGCCTATTTTTGACCACCTCAACCGTTTTGCAGGAGATGTTCATGAAATCGATCCTTCGTTACGACCAACTGAACGCTGTCTCCATCAATTGGTGCGTTTTTATCGGGATTCTGATCGGGTCTGCAACTGTCTTTTATCGGCAGGCTATATTGGGAGAGGGATATAAGTTTTTGATCTATCTCGGCTTTTTGTTGTTGGTGGTCTATCAGTATTGCCTCTATTTCTTGATACACCCCAATCTGAATATCGAAAGCCTCTATTTGCCCAATTTTTTGCGGGGAATCGGATACGGAATTCTGTATGTATCGTTGACGATCTATGTGGCTAAAAGTGTGCCGTTTCAACACTTTTTTCAAGGACTTTGCGTGTTGAGCTTTATTCGTACCAGTATTGCAACACCGCTGGGAACTTCGATCTTGGGGCGTTGGATGCGTTATCTGCAGCAGGATAATTTGGGATTGTTGAGCCGCAATATGGATCACGTCAGAGAATGGGCTCCTCATATTTCGATTCAACAACTTTACGGTGAAGTATCGATGCAGGCAACGCTGTTGAGCCTCAAAGAGCTGTTCGGATGGATTTGTATCGTTGGTACTCTGTTTTTGCTCTCTCTCTTTGCTTACCGGATATGGATGAAATCGTGGAGGATGAGCCATCAGGTGTTGCGTAAGGTGAAAAGCCTGTATCCTGAACCGTGGCTTTCGTGATGTGTGCAGTTGGGTGCTGATTTATAATTTTTTGTCGTTATCATGCATGTCAAGGTCATTTAAGCCATTTTCTTGTCAGAAGCATCTTTTACAACTGTTTTTATATAAATAGATATCTAATTCGGCTTTTGGTGTGGACTTGGATAATGGTAGTTATTGACTACATTTGGGCAAAATCAGCAGTAACGCAAAATGCAGGATCCCAGAGATTATACCCAGCAGATCAATGTAGTCATCGATCACATCAACACTCATTTGGATCAGAATTTAGATGTCAAGTCGTTGGCCGGATTGACCCATTTGTCACCTTTCCATTTTCATCGGATCTTTTCTGATGCAATGGGCGAACCTTTAGCAAAATATGTGATGCGTAAAAGGTTGGAACTTGCCGCTATCTATTTACGCCACGATGTTTATAAACCTATTGCTGAAATTGCTGCTGATACCGGCTTCCATTCATCCAACGTCTTTTGTCGGAACTTCAAACGCCATTTCGGTATGACAGCTGTTGAATATCGACGCAAAATGGAGCAGCAAGAGAGCAAGAATCATCCATCAGAACACAATAATGTGCCATATCAGCGATCCTATTTCCGGTACTTTTACTCCCGTAAATCATTTGACACTGGAGGTAAAAGTATGCAATGTGATTTTGAATTGAAACACATGGATGAAGTGCATATGGTGTATTGTCGCCATTATGGTGCCTATACTCAGATGCAACGGGCATTTGAAAAGTTGATGCAATGGGCCTATCCGCGAGGATTGGTAACTGCTCCGAATTTTCGTTTGGCAGCGATTTATCATGACAATCCTCAAGTTACACCTGTTGATAAATTGATTTCAGATGCATGTCTGATTGTTGAACGGCCTGTTAAGACAGATGGAGAAATAGGGACATTCACCATGCCTGCGGGACAATATGCTGTGGGACGGTTTGAAATTTCGTGGGAGGAGTTCCAGACTGCATGGTCCTGTATGTTTCAACTTATTGAAGAGCATGGATGTCAATGTTGTGGTTTGGCTTATGAGGTCTATTTGAATAACAGCGAAGAGCATCCGCAAAAAAAGTGGCTGATTGATATCTGTATTCCCGTCGAGGTAAAATAGTTTTATATGGATACCTTGGGGCAAAGATGCAGTTCTGCGGATAGATAAATCTTGATTAAATTTTAATTGTCATTAGGCGCTTGAAAGAGCGCCTTTTTTCTTGTATGAAATTTTCAAAGGAGGCGAGGAATCGGGTTTACTGTTTGAATTTTAATAAGAGCTTGATGGTAATTACATGAAGACCTCTTTCCCCTGAGTGGAGAATGTGGTGCCATCTAATTTCCTTGAGTGATGCACTTGTGGCCGATATAGGGTTGCTATTACGCTTGTGGTTATTGAGAGTGATAAAGTTGGCTCTGTTGAGTTTTGCAAGGGAAATAGTGTAAAAGAAAGTTTTTTAGCCTTTGTAAGCCTTTCAAATGAATGATCTGTGAGTATTTGCGATCTTTTTTGAAATTGAGACCGATGGGAAAAATTTTAGCGTCTAAAATGGAGCGTTCGAAGATGAAATCATTGTGTTTTCTCTATTTTTGCAAAGGGTTTCAGGATAGTTGTATGGAGTGGAGAGATCGCATCAGCAGTAAGGTAATTGAATTTTATGCAGGTGAGGAGCCGGCTATTGCGCAGATTCAGCATACACAAACTGTCGCTTCATATACCCGGATGATTGCTGCCGGAGAGGGGATTGAAGGACGTATGCTGGATTTGATGGAAACTGCAGCTTGGCTGCATGACATAGGATGTCCGGATGCCCGCCGCTGCTATGGAGATAGTCTGCCTGTGCACCAACAAGAGATGGGCCGCCAAAAGGTCAGTGTGTGGATGCAGGAGGTAGAGGAGTTGACCGGGGAAGAGAAACAGTGGTTGGCAGATGTTGTGGGAACTCATCATCGTTTTGACTCTGCCAGACAGTTCCATTTTGAACCCTTGTATGAGGCAGATTTAATTGTTAATTTGATAGAGGGGTATTACGAACAGAGTCATGCTCGACACTATTACGATACCGTGATGACTACAGCAACCGGTCGCAAACTGTTTGTTTCCCTGTTCTTATAAACGACACTTTTAAGTGCGGATAATTTGTGCTTTTCATTGATCAAGGCATCTGTGTATAAGGGCCAGTCAAAGTGACCTGCAGATGGAAGCAGCGTAGCATGTTGAGTATTTATCGTTCGGGTAAAAGAGGGTTATGAATAGTTTTGCAGCTATAGATTTTGAGACGGCCAACCAACATCGTTATAGTGTATGTAGTGTCGGTGTTGTGATTGTCCGTGACGGGAAGCCTGTAAAAACGTTTTATGAGTTGATTCGTCCTGAACCCAATTACTATTGTCGTTGGGCTACTGAAGTGCATGGATTGACCCGTAACGATACGGATAATGCCGAATTGTTTCCAACCGTCTGGCAACGCATCGCACCTGAATTAGAAGAGTTGCCGTTGGTGGCTCACAACAGCGTATTTGATGAGGGCTGTTTACGGCATGCTTTCCGTCATTTCGATATGCCGTATCCGGATTATCATTTCCGGTGTACCTGTCGCTTGGCTCGCAAACATTTTCCACAATTGCCAAATCATCGTTTGGATACTGTATCGGAATTTGTCGGTTATGATTTGCAGAACCACCATCATGCTTTGGCTGATGCGGAAGCCTGTGCCCGCATTATGCTCTATTTACTTAACGAAGACTTGGTCTGTTTGTAATTTTTATTGATTTGCAAGTGAGTTGTTTTTTACTTGCGGTGGATCTGTTTCCACGATTTGCAGATAGGCAATAGCTTTAATATTGTCCCATTTTGATGATCTTTGTTTGTGGTGTATATCACTGGTAAATAGATTTTATTGAAAAAATCGATAGAGGGTGTCATATTTACACAAAAGAGATCTTTTCTTTCTGAGGTCGCTCAAATTTTTCCAAAGTATTCCATGCTCAATGAGGCATACTAAGCGAATGGAATGGTTGATCCGGATTCATTTGCTGCAACGCTTTGTGTTCTATAATTCCTTTTTATCCATCATTTGTTGCATGAAATTTACAAAGTTGAGGATCGCAAGCTATGTTTGAATAAAAAAAGTGATGATTTTCTTTTATTTCAACTTGACGAAGGAAATCTTTTCTTTTGTTTTTGATTGTAAAAACTTTGATTTTTGATTTTCTGAAAAGAAGGCTGTCTGGTGTTAAGATTTTTATTCAAAGTGTAGAAAAATGTTATTTTTCTGTATTTAATCTGTTTACTCTCAATTTATTGTTGTCTGTCGAATTGTGTTGCTTATTTGGTAAGAGTCTTAATCCGATAAATCCGGAATAGATAAACTGTGATTTTTGTCGGAAGTTAATCGAAATTCATGTTTTCGACGAGAAATTTGTTGAGATGAAAATTTGTGTAAAATAGTGTTGCGCAAACGATTGTTTAGCTTGTTTTGTCCCGAACAATAACTATTTTTGCAGTCCATTTTTTCCAAAGAATTGAGTGGCATCTTGACATAAGGGTTGAAGTTTGACACGTATAGAATACGAGAAATTTTATTCCTGATTGGAGGCGGAATAAAAAGGCAGATCGGTTTGTTTGAAGCTCTTTGGCATTACTTCATGATGCAGGACTTATTTATGTTTGGAGAAACGGGGAGAGCGTATTCAGTTCTTTAAAAATAGGGATAGTAAAACGAGCCTGTGAGCACTCTGAAAAGAGTGTGTAATAACAGGTTTTACAGCATGGTTTATGTTGTGAAATCCGGGAAATCGATTGGCCGGTCTTGTGTTATTGTTTTGATTGATAGTGACTTTTGTGTGCGCAATGATTCGTACATAAAATTTATGAACACCCGGAGTCGTTTTGTATATTGCGAGATAGATATATGCCGAAAAGTCTGATGACTTATTGGTTTGCCTGCTTTTAGTCCGTCAGGTTTTGGTCCGAAAGGGTGACTGTGTGTGAAATTTAGAGCCAACGTATATGCTTTACGCTGGTACAGTAAAATAAATAGGCAATCTCTAATTCTCAATGTTATGAGTGCATCCATGAAAAGAAAATTCGGTGTAGCTCTTTTGTTGTCCATGTGTGTTTGCTGGGGAACTTTTGCCCAAGGTCCTAAAAAAGATCCCTCCCGCAAAGCGGTGCAGGATTCGACCAAGGTGAAAGATGCCTCTTCGTCCAAAGAGGAGGCAAACCGTAATGTGATGCTGAATGCGGCAAGTGCCAATGGACCGCGTGAGATTCAGATCGGATTGCCTTCGGCAGATGTGAACGTGTTGGAAAACGGTGTTCCGGTTACTTATGCTACCAATCCTCACAGTATTAACTCACAATGGCGTGCTGATGCCAGCTTGAGCCATGTGGGGCTGTTGAAAATTTCCGAAACCGCCATTAAAACCGGTAATATCGGATATGCGGTCAATTCGACGACCCAACTGGGTGAAAAGGGGTTTCACGGAACTTTCAATTACAAGACTAACCATTTCGGTCAGCAGGAGTTCTCATTGAATGTCAACGGTGAGATGAAGCGTGACTGGTACTTTAGCGGTAACATTTATCAGGATTTTGATCCGGGTACTTTCAAGATTCAGTCCACACCTTTTCAGGACCGCACCCAGATTTATAAATTCGCATTGACGAAACGTTATCATAACAATCGCGGTTCATTTACTGCGCTGTACAATTACAGTAACAGCCATCCGGTTTACAACTATGCCACGCAGTCGGCTCCATTTATTTATGTCGGCGATGGTAGTGTCCGTGAGTTTGGTAAGTTCAAACTGGGTACCACATCGTACCTGCCGGTGGATAATGAGATGATCTATCGTGATATGCGGACCGGCGAGTTGAAAAAGACAACGCTGTACGATGCTTCGCAAAACAAAGCGAGTGGTATTACCTTGATGAACGATTACACCTGGGATAACGGACTCAACCTTTCGACCGTACTTAAATATGACCATTCGACCGGTTCATTGGTTTACCAGACACCGATGGAATTGAAAAAACGTACGGATGGTACGATTGATTATGAATATGAGGCAGCCGATGGCAGTATGCAGCCATACACTGGCGAATATGTTCAGAGTCGCATGTCGTGTCTGAACCGTGGTTTGATCGATGAGATGATGTTTACGACCGAACTGTCACGCAAAACTTCGAATGGTACTTGGCGTTTGGGATTGAACGAGTGGTTTTACGATATCGATTACACCTCGAATACAACCATGTATGATCAGTCTGTACCGATGGATGGTAGCTATCCTGTACGGCTTTACAATCCCAACTATCAGAATACACCGGGACGTGTATATGGTGGTAATGGCTATTACTATGATTTCAATAAAAATGCGTCAGAATATTACAAAGGTTACGAAAATAAAGTGGCGCTCTATTTTACTCACGATTGGGATGTAACCGATCGTTTGAATATCTATTATGGGGCTCGCTTCGAGTATCAGGCTTTGCGGGGACAGAATGCTGCCGTACGCAATCCGGAAGGAGATTACATTGGACGTCTGCCCGATTATCATATTGGAGCAACTGTCGTTCCCGTTTATGATGCTCAGGGCAATCGTACTGGTTATAAAGTGGGTAATGCCGGTGATCCCGAAGGTGTGTTGATTGCGCCCACCTCGATCGATCAAGATTGGTTTAACTATGCGCTGACCTTTGCAGCTACTTACAAAGTGACGGACCAGTTCGGTTTTACGGGTGATTTTACCTACATTACTCAACATCCTCGTATCGAGAATTTTGCACCGGCTACCATGCCCAACACGGATCGTATTTCGGTGCCGTTGGGACGTGTCGGACTCTATTATAACAACAGTTGGTTGAGCTTGACATCGCTCTTCTCCTATATCTCGAAAACTAACAACAACTCGACGTTGAACCTGCAGCACTCAGTAAACGGTCAGAATGAGATTCTGGCAGCTCCGTTGACTTATGATATTCAGACGATAGGATGGACAACCGATTTGGTGGCAAGACCATTCAAAGGATTCGATTTCCACTTCCTGTTTACCTACCAGAAACCGACCTACAAGAAGTATGAGACATCGGTTACCTTCTCGGATGGTTATGTGGGAGAGATCAATGCGACCGGAAATATCGTAGCCGAGATTCCGCAGGTGATTATTGAGATCGATCCGAGCTACATGATCACCAAAGATCTGAAAATTTGGACCAGCTTCCGCTATTTCAGTAAAACCTATGCCAATATCAACGATGCCTACTATTTCAACGGACGTTGGGAGACCTTTGGCGGATTGAACTGGCAGGTAAACAACCACTTGGCATTGGGTTGTACGGTGGTGAATTTCCTGAACCAAACTGGTGCGAAAGGCAGTATTGCCGGAGCGGAGCTGATCACCAAAGAGGAGGCGGGCAAATATGCCGGTACCGTTATGGCGGGCAGTTACATCCGTCCCTTTACGGTTGAATTCTCGGCTCAGATCAAATTTTAATTGATCGTATTGCCGGACAAAGTGTTAATAAGGTGTTGTAAAATTGTAACTTGCATAAATCCCTAAAGATACATTGCTGACGCTCCACTTGATAGCGTGTAAACCATATGTATCTTATAAAAACAGATGAGTGAGGGCCAGACAATGTTTTCGGCAGTTGAGTCGTATCTCACGTTGGCTTAGTAATGTATCTGTTTTGGATAGTGAATATATAGTGATTTAATCAGGTAAATAAAAATAATTCAATCATGAAACGTTGGGTCAATTGGGCTGTGGTGGCGATGTTCGGTTGGGCAGCTGTAAGCTGCCAGTCGTCACAGGGCGGTTTGTCATACGAGTCTCAGGGGGATTCGTTGACAGTAGTACATATTACGCAACCTTCGAAATATCTGTTGTTGCCGATTCAGGAATCCTGCAACGAGAGTAAAGTAAAGTTAGTGACTGGTTCTCCGGCTGATATGGCTATGGATGTGCGTTTGGCTGTGGACAGCATCGATTATTATGTTCCGTTCGAATTGCCACAGGGCGATTCGAATGCAACCGTCACCATTGCCGGTATCGGTCAGGATGCAATTTGCTGGGACAGCATCAAATTGTCCGACAAATTCGATGTGACCAATACGGATTATTACCGTCCGATCTATCACCATACGCCGCTGTACGGATGGATGAACGATCCTAATGGTATGGTGTACAAAGATGGGGAATATCATCTTTACTATCAGTACAATCCTTACGGTTCACGTTGGGGCAATATGCACTGGGGACATTCAGTCAGCAAAGATCTGATCCATTGGGAGCATCTCAAACCTGCTATTGCACGCGATACGTTGGGACATATCTTCTCGGGTAGTGCTGTTGTGGATAAAAACAATACGGCCGGCTATGGTAAAGATGCGATTATTGCCCTCTACACCTCGGCCAGCGATGAGCACGGTCAGATCCAATGCCTTGCGTACAGCACTGACAACGGTCGTACCTATACCAAGTATGAGCACAATCCGGTGTTGACCCCGTTCGATGGTCTGAAAGATTTCCGTGACCCTAAGGTCTTCTGGTTCGAACCGGCCGGGAAATGGTATATGATCGTTTCGGCGGACAAGGAGATGCGTTTCTATGAGTCATCGAATCTCAAAGATTGGAGCTATCTGAGTGCATTCGGGCAGGGCTATGGTGTGCAGCCCAATCAGTTTGAGTGTCCGGATTTCATCCAGCTGCCGGTCAATGGCGATCCTAACAACAAAAAATGGGTGATGATTGTCAACATCAACCCCGGATGCCTGTTTGGCGGCAGTGCTACCGAATATTTTGTCGGCGATTTCGACGGTAAAACCTTCAAATGTGATACCGACAAAGAGGTGACCAAATGGCTTGATTGGGGTAAGGACCACTATGCGGCAGTCTGCATTTCGAATGTCGATGGACGTGAGATCGCTGTGCCCTGGATGAGCAACTGGCAGTATGCGAACTATACTCCGATCCGTCAATATCGTGGTGCCAACGGGCTGCCCCGTGAATTGTCACTTTATACAAAAGATGGCCAAACCTATATGGCTGCCAATGTGGTTCCCGAAGCACGCCAGTTGCGTAAAGAGGGCCGCACCTTGAATACGATCGTACTTAAAGGTGAGGACTACAAACTCGACAAAATGTTGCCCACCAATGATGGTGCTTACGAGATGGTGATGGACATCGTACCAGGCAGTGCTCAGGTGGTTGGCCTGGAGCTCTACAACGGCAAAGGGGAGAAGAGTCTGATCTATCTCGATATGAAATCCATGAAACTGGTGATGGATCGTTCGGAGAGTGGCCTGACGGCTTTCGGCGAGAAATCGGAGCCACATGCAATCGAAAATCACGACCGTCGCAAGACCAATTCGATCAATTATAAAAACGATTTTGCGCTGGGTACGTGGGCTCCGCTCAACCTCTGCGAAGGCAAACGCTACCATCTCGATATTTTCGTGGACAAATGCTCGGTAGAGATCTTTGTGGATGGTGGACGCATCGCCATGACCAATCTGATCTTCCCGACTGAACCGTACAACAGCGTGCGTTTTTATGCTGAGGGTGGTGAAGCATCTGTGGAAAATGTGGAAATTTTCCGTTTGGGATTGTAATGCGGAGACGTTATCTTTAGATTGAAAATTGTGTTAATCAGATGAACCTAAACTATATGAAACGTATTGTTGCCATGATCGGATTGGCTTTGACTCTGCAGGGGGTACGTGCTGCAACCGCAGAACAACAGGTGATCCGCATCTCGACGGATAAAACGGATCTTGTATTACAAGTGGCTCCCAACGGCCGTCTGTATCAAACCTATTTGGGCGAAAAACTGTTGCATGCCGATGAGTTGAGAAAGCTGAAATGGAATGTGCATTCCGGTTCGGATGTTAGTGTAGGTTTGCGGGGTTGGGAGGTTTACAGCGGATCCGGCAACGAGGACTATTTTGAACCGGCCATTGCGGTGACCCATAACGATGGCAATGCTTCGACCTGGCTCTATTATGTCTCCTCTTCGAGCAAAGCGGTTGACGGTGGAACCCAAACCGATATCGTGTTGCGAGATGACCGTTATCCGGTTGAGGTGACGCTCCACTATGTGGCTTACGCCAAAGAAAACGTGATCAAAACCTGGAGCGAAATCCGGCATCAGGAGAAGAAACCGATCCAGTTGTCACGCTACGCCTCGACCATGCTCTATTTCTGTCGTGAGGCCTATTATCTCACGGAGTTCAGCAGCGACTGGTCCCGTGAGGTCCAGATGAGTACGCAACGGCTGTTGGCCGGTAAGAAGATTCTCGATACCAAATTGGGTAGCCGTGCCGCTATGATCATGCAACCCTTCTTTACGCTCGGGTTGGGACAACCGGCTGAGGAGATGCAGGGAGATGTTCTGATGGGGACTTTGGGATGGACCGGCAATTTCAGCTTTACCTTTGAGGTGGATAATGTCGGCAATCTGCGTGTGATTCCGGCGATCAATCCTTATGCTTCGAACTATCAGTTGCCGACTGGCGAAACCTTTACTACTCCTGAGTTCATTTTTACACTGAGCTCGAATGGAACAGGGGAGGGAAGCCGCAATTTACAGAACTGGGCTCGCAACTATCAGCTCAAAGATGGAAAAGGCAGCCGGATGACACTGCTCAATAACTGGGAGAATACGATGTTCGATTTCGATCAGCAGATGTTGGGTAATTTGATGATGGAGGCCAAAGATTTGGGTGTGGATATGTTCCTGCTCGACGACGGTTGGTTTGGCAATGATCATCCACGCAACAGCGATACGGCTGGACTGGGGGATTGGGAGGCCAACCGCGCCAAATTGCCGGGCGGTGTGCCTGCGTTGATTGAGGCTGCCGATGAGGCTGGTGTGAAATTCGGTATCTGGATTGAGCCGGAGATGGTGAATCCCAAAAGCGATCTTTTCGAAAAGCACCCCGATTGGGCGATTCACTATCCAAACCGTGATGTTTACTACTATCGTAATCAGCTGGTCCTCGATATGAGTAATCCCGAGGTTCAGGACTATTCGTTTGGAATTATTGACCGTTTGTTAACGGAAAATCCCCGTTTGGCCTACTTCAAGTGGGATTGCAACAGCCCGATTACCAATATCTACTCTCCTTATTTGAAAGAGAAGCAGAGTCAGTTGTATATTGATCATGTGCGTGGCGTGTATAATGTCATGCAGCGGGTCAAAGCAAAATATCCGGACCTGCCGATGATGCTCTGTTCAGGTGGTGGTAGCCGTTGTGATTACGAGGCGTTGAAATATTTTACGGAATTTTGGTGCAGCGATAATACCGACCCCGTGGATCGTTGCTACATTCAGTGGGGATTTTCGCAATTCTTTCCGGCTAAAGCGATGTGTGCTCATGTGACCAGCTGGAATAAAATGGCTTCGATCAAATTCCGTACGGATGTGGCCTCGATGTGCAAATTGGGTTTCGATATCGGACTCAAGGAGCTCTCGGCCGATGAATTGCTCTTCTGCCAGCAGGCGGTTGCCAACTGGAAACGTTTGGTGCCGGCGATCATGGATGGTGAACAGTATCGGTTGGTCTCTCCATACACCTCGAATCATATGGCTGTCAACTATGTCAGTCAGGATCGCAGCAGCGCCGTGCTTTTTGCCTACGACATTTATCCCCGTTTCCAGGAGAAGCTGATCCCGGTTAAGTTCCAGGGACTCGATCCCAACCGCATGTACCGGATTGAAGAGATCAACCTGATGCCTGGTACCGTTTCGACTCTTGCATCGAATGGAGAGGTCTTCTCGGGAGATTATCTGATGAAGGTGGGTATTGAGGTGTTCGGTTTCCGCCCGCTGCATAGCCACGTAATCGAATTGATCGCACAATAAAACGCACATAATATCAAGTTATGACTTCCAATCAATCCGTGAAAATTGGACGGCTGATCCCCGTCATGCTCTGCTTCTTTGCCATGGGATTTGTCGATTTGGTGGGAATTGCCTCCAATTATGTCAAAGCCGATCTGAATCTGACCGATGGACAGGCTAATATTTTTCCGTCTCTGGTCTTTTTCTGGTTTCTGATCTTTTCCGTGCCGACCGGCATTTTGATGAACCGTATCGGTCGCCGTAAAACCGTATTGCTCAGTCTGATCGTCACATTTTTTTCACTGTTGCTGCCGATCTTCGGAGATAGTTACCTGATCATGCTCTGTTCTTTCTCCTTGTTGGGGATTGGTAATGCGTTGATGCAGACTTCGTTGAATCCGCTGCTGAGTAATATTATTTCGGGTGATAAGCTGGCCAGCTCACTGACCTTCGGGCAGTTTGTCAAGGCTATAGCCTCGTTCCTGGCTCCCTATATCGCCATGTGGGGCGCTACGCAGGCCATTCCGAGCCTCGGATTGGGATGGCGGGTGCTGTTCCCGATCTATATGATTGTTGCTGTGGTAGCTGTGCTTTGGCTTGGAGCGACCCAGATTGAAGAGGAGCAACCCGATAAGGCTTCGGGGTTTGTTGCCTGCTTCAAACTGTTGGGCAAACCGTTCGTCCTGCTCTGTTTCTTGGGAATTATGTGCCATGTGGGCATCGATGTCGGAACCAATACCACAGCACCGAAAATCCTGATGGAACGTATGGGAATGACGCTCGACAACGCATCGTTTGCGACCAGTCTCTATTTTATTTTCCGTACGATCGGATGTTTTGCCGGTGCGATCATTTTGCGCAGCGTATCTTCCAAATCCTTCTTTTTAGTCAGTGTCGGACTGATGTTGGTGGCGATGATTGCGCTGTTGGTGTCTGAAGTTCAGTATGTGATCTATACGGCAATCGCATTGATCGGTTTAGGAAACTCCAATGTTTTCCCGATCATCTTCTCGCAAGCGTTGCTCGATCAACCTGATAAGAAAAACGAGATTTCAGGTTTGATGATTATGGGCCTGTTTGGAGGAACCATCTTCCCGTTGCTGATGGGATTTACGAGTGACATCATGGGGCAGAACGGAGCTATTGCCGTGATGACGATTGGTGTCCTCTATCTGCTGCTTTATACTGCGAAAATTAAAAGATAAAACTTTCGGTAGTAGAAGATAAAAAGTAGCCCCGAGATTTCATGTAAATCTCGGGGCTGCTCTATTTCTGGTCAAGATGTATTTTATGGGGGAAGCTGATACAGGGAGGTAGCGTGTAGGTGGGATTGTGTACGGGTCGTTTTGAAGTGATACGGTGACAGAGACAGGGGGATTTGTGTCCTCCTCTTTTTGATTTTGATCGATAGCGTGTTGGAAATAAATTGGTACCTTTGAATCTCATTGATGAAGATTCAAAACTCAAACTCACAATAATGAAAAAATCATGCTGTTTATTGGGGCTTGCCTTGGGACTGTTTGTCTCCGTGCAGGCCGAAGAGGCTCGTCTGCTTCGTTTCCCGGCAACAAACGGTACAGATGTCGTCTTTACTTTTGCCGGTGATTTGTACACGGCACCGCTCTCAGGAGGAGAGGCTCGCCGTTTGACCTCCCATGTGGGCAATGAGATTTTTGCCCGTTACTCTCCAGATGGGAAATCGATCGCTTTTACCGGCCAATATGATGGAAATACTGAGGTCTATTTGGTCTCGGCAGAGGGAGGTGAACCTCAACGTTTGACCTACACCTCTACCAACAAACGGGACGATTTGGGAGACCGTATGGGACCTAATAACATCGTGATGACCTGGAGCCGTGATGGACAGCAGATTGTCTATCGTAATCGTATCGGTGACGGTTTCTCAGGCAAATTGTGGAGCATCTCCGACAAAGGTGGTATGCCTGAGGTGTTGCCGTTGCCCGAAGGAGGTTTCTGCTCTTACTCTCCCGATGGCAAAAAGTTGGCATATAACCGGACATTCCGCGAATTCCGCAATTGGAAATATTATCGTGGTGGTATGGCCGACGATATCTGGATCTACGATCCTGCGGCCAAAAAGGTGACCAATGTCACGAACAACGTGGCTCAGGATATCTTCCCGATGTGGATTGGCGACGAGATCTTTTTCGCTTCGGATCGGGATATGACCATGAACCTGTTTGTGTACAACACCAAAACCGGAAAAACCGAAAAGGTGACCGATTACACCGACTATGATGTGAAGTTCCCCAGTACGAATGGAGAGGTGATTGTCTATGAGCATGGCGGTTACCTTTACAAATTCGATCCGAAAAGCCGCCAGTCGGAGCAAATTCACATTACGTTGAATGGCGAAAATGTGTATGCCCGTCCCGAACAGAAACATGTACAGAGCTTTTTGCGTGCGGCCAGTCTCTCTGCTGATGGTAAACGGTTGGCCGTAACCGCACGTGGTGAGGTGTTCGATGTGCCGGCCGAAGAGGGAGTAACCCGAAACATTACCCGCACTCCGGGTGCCAACGAGCGTGAAGCGGTTTGGTCTCCCGACGGCAAGAATATTGCCTACATTTCGGATCGTACCGGTGAAACGGAGATTTGGATGGAGTCGGCTCAGGGTGGGGAACCTATCCAGTTGACCCAGAATAACGATACCTATATCCGCTCATTGCAATGGAGTCCGGACAGCAAATCGATCCTTTATACGGATCGTAAAAACCGAATCGTCTTAGTCGATGTGGCGGCAAAAACCAAACGGGTAGTGATGCAAAATCCCGAAGGGGAGTTCTGGGATGTGGACTATGCTCCGGATAGCCGTTGGATCACCTATACCAAACCCGCCTCGAACGAGATGTCGGTCGTTTATCTCTACGATTTGGTGGAGAATAAGGAGTACCCGGTTACTGAAAAGTGGTACAACTCTTCGGAGCCGACTTTCAGTACCGATGGCAAATATTTGATCTTCTGTTCAAATCGTGATTTCAATCCGGTGTATGGATCGTTGGAGTGGAACCACGTCTATCTTCGTACCGGTGGAATCTATTTCGTTACGCTCGATAAGACATTGCCCTCACCCTTCCTGCCTAAAGATGCTGCTGTCGATGCGGAGAATGACTCCGAAGAGGCTGTGATTGACGGTAAGGCAGAGGGTAAAAAACAGACCGACGGTAACACGAAAGATGCAAAGAAAAACAGTACGTTGAAGATCAATACGGAAGATATGTATGCCCGTATCGTCAAATTACCGTTGGATGCTGACAGCTATAGAAATTTCTATTGCGACGGAGAGCGAATCTGGTATTATGCAAAAGGGGCGACCCATATGTTTGACCTGAAAGAGCAAGAAGACGAGGTGGTTGCCGAAAGTGCCTCCATGGATGTTACTCCCGGTTCTAAAAATGCGCTTTTCTATTCGAAAGGTAAACTTTTCGTTACCGCTATCCCGACCAGCAAAATTACGTTGAGCGATGCTGTTGATCTGTCGAATATGGTGGCAACGGTCGATTATGCTCAGGAGTGGGCGCAGATTTTCGATGAGGCTTGGCGAGCTTATCGCGATGGCTTCTACCTGGAAAATATGCACGGTGTCGATTGGAAAGCAATCAAAGAGAAATATGCTGTGCTGGTTCCTTATGCAAAGACCCGTTTCGATCTGAACTACATCATTGGGGAGATGATCGGTGAATTGGCTTGTGGACATGCCTATGTCAATCCGGGTGATTGCAAACGTGCAGAGCGGATCTCAATGGGATTGCTGGGTGCTGAGATGAGTCGGGATAAGAGCGGATTCTATCGGATTGACAAGATTCTTCCCGGTGCGCCTTACAGCGAAAAATTGCGTTCTCCATTGGCCGAATTGGGTCTGAATATTGAAGAGGGCAATTACATTACGGCAATTGATGGTGTCTCAACGGCTTCAGTCGATAATATCTACAAACTGTTGGTGGGTAAAGCCAATGTTTTGACCGAGTTGACGATCAATACCCAACCGACCGAAGGAGGTCGTAAGGTGGTGGTTAAACCGACCGATGACGAGTATCCGCTATACCACTACAACTGGGTGCAGAAGAACCTGAAGCGTGTCGAGGAGGCCACTCAGGGACGTGTTGGCTATATCTATATTCCGGATATGATTTCGGACGGTCTGAATGAATTTGCCCGTTATTTCTATCCTCAGTTAGACAAGGAGGCGTTGATCATTGATGATCGTGCCAACGGAGGTGGTAATGTTTCGCCGATGATTATCGAACGTCTGTTGCGTAAGCCTTACCGCATGACGATGTACCGCACTTCGACCAAAACCGGAACGATTCCCGATGCTACGCAATACGGTCCGAAGGTGTTGTTAATCAATAAATATTCGGCATCGGACGGAGATCTGTTTCCGTGGAGTTTCAAGGCAAATGAAATTGGAACGGTCATCGGAACTCGCACTTGGGGTGGTATTGTTGGTATTAGCGGTTCTTTGCCCTATATGGATGGAACGGATATTCGCGTGCCTTTCTTTACCAATTACGATGCAAAAACCGGTCAGTGGATTGTCGAGAATCACGGTGTTGATCCGGATATTGTGATTGACAATGATCCGATCCGGGAGCAGATGGGTGAGGATCAACAGCTTGAGAAGGCTATTGAGGTAGTTCTTGAACAGCTCAAAGATCGCAAACCATTACCCAAAGTACCGGCTCCGCGCACCTTTAAAGATCTGGGTCTGGAACAAAAATAAGAGAGTGGCTCATCCGATCTATTTACACACTAAATCGGATGGGCCACCACTTTTTTATGCATTCAGATTCTTATCTTTAGACGATCAGCAATGAGCACATTGTTTGAATAGAATGTGGTTTGTCATGGAGGTAAATTCTCAAAAGTCCAAGAAGACGGTCTATTACAGCGGGTTTACGGTGGTGTTGATCACCGCATTGGTTGGAGCCTATGTGCTGTTTTATATTACCGATCTCAAACCGGTCAGTTTGTTTCATACGACCAAATATCTCTTGACGCAAGAGATGGGGATGAGCTTTTATAATGCTCCAGACGGTGAGGAACAAACTGTCATGTTTCTTGATGATGCACCTGATGCACCAGCCCTTGATGAGGTGCGTCAAGAGGGTGAACGGTGGTTGGATTTCAGTAAAGTTAAGGTTGAAGCACCTGTCAATGGATGGGCAAAAGTCGATATTGGTGACGATGGAGCCCCTTTGTATGTAGAGCAGGAGTATGTCACCTCTGAAGAGGCAAGCCTTTTCGAAGGACGTAAGGCCAGCAACTCTTTTATGGCAACCGGTGTGAGAAATCTGCCGCCTGCTGGCTGGATGTGGCTGATGGGAATATCCCTCTACTTTTTCCTGTTTTATCCATGGTGGCTGGTGCTGAAAAGTGACCTGACAACGCAAGAGGGCAAAAATCAACTGTTGCATAAAGCCTCTTATTTGGCCTATGCTGCGTTGCTCTATTTTGTCCTGCTCTTCGGTTTGAAATTTATATGCGGATATAACCTCAGTATGCATTGGTTCGTATCTGGAAACTATCTCGGCAGTTCTCTGTTAGCCGTAATCAATGTGATTTTCGGAATTCTGGGTGTTGCAGGACTGTTTTGTGTGCTGTATCGCTTTTTTAATGACAGTCTCGATGCTGCCGATGGGCCGTGGGCTGCATTGCGTAAATTGGGCTGGAAAGGAGTTTTGCTGTTGATAGCAGGAGTCTATTTTATCCTGATTTTCCTTGGAGTATTGATCGGCATTATCGTCATTTGTGCCTGTGTCTATTTCTTCTTGACGAAACTGCTGCCGGCTATGTTGGCCTCTCATGCATTGTTAGGTGGCGGTAAGCAGTCGGTGAGTCCTACCGATCCAGAAAGCTGCTATAGTTGTGCCTATTATCAGAATACTTTGTGTACACTGCATGCAGAGGTGATATCAGATCCTTCTGGAACGCGTTGTCGTGATTATAAACATCAATAATATGGTGGTGTGTTCTTCGTTATAAATATAGCTTCTATTTTTTTGAAGTAGAGTTGACCGGTATGCTCCAGGGCGCACCGGTCAATTTGTTTGGGGAGCAGGGATGTGGGGAGGGTGTTTGGTGGAAAACGGTGTGTTTGGAGGGTCACCAATTTTATGAAATGTATTTCATTGACATAGGTGCTAATGATTTAGTTTGATGCCATCCAAATTGGAATGCCCATAGTAATGAGAATAGACACTATGTAGCAAATAATGGTGTTAGCTGCCGATAGTTTTCTATTTCCAAACAAAACGGGACGTTTTTTCACAATCTGTTCCCATTTATTGTGATTGTATAGTAGATGCTACCATATTTCATATAGAATTACCACCAATATTATAGTTGTGCCATGTAGATAAGGGTCAGATACTTCGAATACTTTTACGAGAATCAGTATTATCAATGCCATGATAGGGTATGTCAACAGACAGCTTACAGCGTGGATTGTCATTAACGGAATATTATCATGTTTCGTTATTGAAGTCCATCCCTTTTTATAGAAAAGATAGCTCTGATAATAGAGAACCTTCAGGAAATGTAACATGGCTTAGTATCGAGTTGGAGTTGGGTAATGTGTCCAATGCATTAAAATAGCCGGGTCTTGACTCGGGTGAAAACAATGGTGTCCGGTTGATCTAATTGCAAAACATTTTTATTGACGATATGAACCGTACGATTATTGAGGATTAAGGAGGTATCCCTCTCGAAGCGCATCGTAAACTGTATGGTACGAGAAGAGGTACAGAGCCATTTCCCCCATCTGTTGGCTCGATGTCGTTGTATCGTGATTAACTCTCCGGTAGGTCGTAAGATCAAATACATTGGATCTTGGGTTAGGGTGTCGGGATCGTAAGTCTTGTATTCATAAACACCAGCCATTCTTAGACTTTTTTTGTGTTGTCTCTGAGTAGTGGCGTGATCGGTATTATTCTTATAATTAGTGTTTTTAGGGACCTGTAGTTTGTCGAACCGATTAAAATACATTGCACTATCTTCTTCCAATAAAGTGTATTTATCAATAATGTCAAAGGTGTAATTAGGGTAGTCCGCAAACCGTCCTTCGAGTATATCGGTAGGTGTTAACGCTGGAGGTATTGGAGAACATTCCAATTTAATTTGCTTTAAGTCTGTATATTCCCAATATCCGCAATATTTAATAAATTGACAATTGGGGTATAACATGGTGAATGTTTTATTGTTATTTAAAATTAATATTTCAGCAATATCATCATCTATCCCTTCTCGCAACGTCCATTTTGCGTTGTAAACGCCACTCATTTTGTTGATGTTGTGCTGCATGCTGCATGAACTGAGCATGAGTAGAAGCGGGAATGCTAAAAGAAATGATCTGTTTTGCATGGCTTTATTGTTTTTGTGAGGTGGTATATGCTGTCCGAAATTCCTGTATGATAGCCTATTATGGTGCTGCTTGTGATGTTGATGTCAATGTTTTAAAGGAATTTGCTGGTGCTTTTATGATCCACGATTATTACTGCTACCATTGCATATTCTCCCGGTTTATACGGTTGCTTGTTTTTATTGTTATATAGGTCCTGAACCCCTTGTTGTATTACATGGGAGATCTTCTTGTGCCTAATTTTAGGTTCTTGTGATCAACAATCTCTCTCTTTATCGAAGGAGGTTCATTTCCCATTTCAACGTTATGCTCGCGTTTAGTATCCGTAAAGCTTTCGGTTGGGATTATCGTTCCTTCGTAGGTGTGTCAGTACAGTTATATGTGTGGTTTACATACGCCATTACAGAACGATAGCTGGTCAATGAATGTGGCTAACCTACTCCATTTACGTAAAATTGTTCAATCGCGTTTTTTGAAAAATTCACGTCGGCATCCCATACTGTTTCTCCTCCATCATAGACCATGAGAATTTCGGAATCAATCCTAAGCTCATTATAGTCTCCTAACAAATAATGAACGCTAACAACAGAGTCTCCCTCTGGGTTTAGATATCCTCGATATTGGCGTTGATATTCACAAAGATGATTACGAATGTAATTTTTGTTGATAGACTGATCGTTGATTTTTCCGGTCAAAATAAGTTGCTCACGTACGATACGCTCGGCCTTGACCACATCATCATATGTTGGGGTAAACTTGCTATTGGTGTCTTCAAAGGGGAAAAGGGCGTAGTGTTTATCAAAAATATACCCTTGAAAACAATCTCCCTGAACTGGCGTGGAAACTGCTGTTCGCATGGTTTGCGATTGGGCCTGGGTTTGATTGCAAATCATAATGACAGCCCCTATAGCGAAAAGCAATGTTAGAGAAATGAAAGTGCGTTTCATATGCGGTCAATTTAGAAATATTGACAAAGTGCATAATCAAGGTGCGCAGAAGTATATAAACTCATTCGCCGATACAATATAGTAATTTTTAATGTTTTCCCATTATAAATTATGCCGATTGTAGGAGTTATTGTGTTTCCTCCAGAATATGGGTGACTAACGAGTTGCCTTTATTCTGGAGTTTTTACTTTGTTTATGAAAGGATATCGCTGTGACTAAGTAATTGTAAAAAAATGTTGTTTGTTGTAGTAATACATTGATTTACAATAAATTATTAATTTATATATTTGTTTGCATCAAATCATTTTCATGCTGCAAACAGGTTTGTATAAGTGTATTTGTTCGTCAACTTATCTGCCATCATTTTGAATGACGAGTGGCTATGTGATTCGAAGATTGTTCAGGAATAAAATAGGGAAGAATATTCATGAATGTCTTTGTTAAAGCATCCGGTTTTGCGGTTGTGCTGAGATAGATTTTGTCATGTTTGCCACAACGAAAAATGATTAAAAGGCGGAAATTTATTTAGATGATATTTAGTATAAAAGAGTATGTGTTTGCGATTTTTTACATGGTGTTGGGTGTGTTTTATGATTGTACCCGCATTGGCATGGGCTCAACATCCCAATAGCAAGGCCGAACAAGCGATCCGGAATGAAATGGAACGACAGAGTCGTCGTGAAGCTGGACTATTGAAGAGGGCAGGATGGAAGGTAATGCCTAACAAAACATCTATAGAACAGCAGGTACGCGATGTCCGTTTTATGGAAGCTGCTACCCATGACCAGTCTGGAGAGCGGCTTTACTTGATCAGTTCAAGCTGCGCCAGCGATAGCAGCTATTTGATGGCCAGACGAAAAGCAGATATGTCAGCTCGAGATAAGATGGTGCAGCAGGTGATTTCATTGATTTATAATAGTGGTACCGAAAATGCAAGATCGAATGGAGAGCTGGAACAGTTGCCATTTATAGCAGAAAATGGAACGGTTACTTCTGCTCATTTACAGTATGTCGTTCCGGTTTTGGAGTGTTATCGGGTGGATCGGAACGGATGTTATGAGGTGTTGGTTACCATAAAGGCAGATTATGCCAGAACATGTAAAATTATTAACGCTGTTTTACATCAAAAAAAGTGATGGCAAGGTGAGGGATGATTTGCCCTCTTTCGTAGAGATTTATAAGAGTATATTGTGATTATGCAGTGTAATGGACGTTTGAATCGGATATGATTCTGTTTGGATCAATTGGCTTCAAAATCGTTTATGGTATTGTGGAGATAGGTTTAATGTATAGAAAATGATTTATGGATGAACTTCAACCAATCTTAATGCGAATTGCTGCTGCTACAGGTTACACCTTGGAACAAGTTAAGATCAAGGATCGTCATAAAGAGATTGTTTTGGCACGTGAGATTTATGTTAGAGAGCTTTGTGCGGCTGGATATTTACATTGGCAAGTGGGGAAGATTTTAGCTCGAGATCGATCGACAATCTCTTATGCCTTGTCTGCGTATGAACGTGATTATGAGACAGACGAAATGTTCAGAAGGATTGCAGATCGGGCAAAAGGCAATAATATAATATAGTTGAAACGTTTGTATGTAAATAGGGTAATATGCGTAGATTGTTTCATTATTTGGAGATTATATTGATCATTATATTTATACTGTTTTTATTTGTAGTTGCATGTTTGCGGAGGCAACAGCAGTGTGAATGTGAGGCAATCGAGACAACCTCAGTTCAAAAGGAATAGGTTATCAAATTGGACGTGTACGATTTTTTGCTTGGCAACTGTGCAATCCGAAAGAGAAGAAGTTTTTCAATCGATGTTATTCCGTAATGTGCTGTATGGGGTGAACGAAGAGCGTGTCTGTTTTAATCATCTTCTTTCAGTAGGTAAATATCCATTGATTTAATCAACCTTTTTATTGAATCGCTTTTATACCAAGTAATGCTGTGGGCAATGATACTCTTCTTGCCCATATGATCTTTAATAACAGATGGCTCTATACGCCTGATGTACTCTTGTGCCATGCTGTCAATCTGCCGGAATGCCTGAGGATCATATCGTGCAATGTCAAAATATACGGATGGGGAAATATCACATGTGTCTAAATGTAGATGATCAAAACCGTGTATAAGGCAACAGCACAAAAAATATTCTTGTAATAAGGCCTTGTTTACTTGCTTGCTGTTGTGTTTGTGGGTTGTCATACAGCTACTGAATAATAACACACTAATAAATCCCATCAAATAATTCGAAATTTTTCTCATGTCTTGAATGTGTTACTGATTATTCGAGAGTCTATAGATTTATAATTTGCAGCATATGGCCCTGCATCACTATGACTAATGGTTGCTGTTTTGTGGCATACAGTGGTATGTTTCAAAGTCACATCCATCTGCCGAGTTATTGCATTCTTCACGCTCCATCCTGCAACTCCTTTTCGCTGAAAAGGTATTTGTTTTTAGCTATCAGTAAGTTCCCAATGCTGTTTTGCTTAGTATGTCCTAAAGATCATAAAATAAAAGCTACTACTGCCAGTCTTATACTATACAGTAGTAGCTTGTGATGACCTATTGATAAGTTACGATTAGGGGGTGTCCCATACGAGACTCATATTGCTCTTTGGACAAGACCAATTTGTCCAAATACAATTTGTTTTGCCTGATCTCTTTCCAAGAGTATTGATGAAATGTAGTTGTATCATAGATATATACATAAAGTGAATCTACAGTATAACCACGGATTTTTATGGTGCCGAGGTTGTTTCTATACAGGGCATAGTTTAAACAATACACGTTGGTATCTCCGGATGAAACAAAATTGTATTCGAACGAGTATGGATCTGGTAGAGGTAGCGATGGAGCTATGGTATCTTTCAGAATGTCAAATTCATAAGCGGCTACATAGATTGGTCTGTCAGACCGATTGACAAAGGAAGTATATGCTCTGAGGTAAGGCTTTATTAATACAGGGTTTTCCCATAAATACGAGTTGGTCCAGATAAGATTTTTTGTTTCAATACGCTTATTGCTGGACACGGTAGCTTCTGCGGTTATAGTATCCTGTCCAATTAATCGGATCATTTTATAGGTTGCAAAAAGATCTTTCCCAACCCTGACAGAATCGACGAGAATCGGTGAGCTGAATTTTGCAAAACCGTCATCAATATGTAAAGCGTTCCAGAGCATGTCAGAGATCTTCCAATATGCCTCTTGCTCCATCTCTAACAGCGTTCTCGGTGTGTTTAGATTGTGTCGGTGAAGCAGATACAAGCTATAACCTCCGCCAATGCACAGTATTATCATAATGATTCCCCACAGTAAGCTCTTTCTCTGTTTCATAGTGGTATAATTTACGGTGTAGGTCGTTTTACAAAGATGGTTCAAGGATGATCAGAAGTGTCGTTTTACAACGATGAGTTCTCGATGCAAATCGGATGGACTCCGGCCCGATATGACAGGTCGTAGATAGAAAAGCAGTGCACCTCTTTACGAAGATGGAGCGAACACGCTTCAAATTAAATATTTTTCTGCGCTTTTGCAACCGTTGTATTCAAAAATTACCCACTTGGAATCGATTACTTTCTGTGGGGGGCTGTCGTATGGTTCTAATAGGGCCGGCATTGGAGCCGATCGGGTTGCCCCATTGGATATGGAAGGTGGTACGTCGGAAAGTAGTATCGCTATCGTCTCTTTGGATCAGCAACGAGTCGATGCACCTTCTCCGGCAAAACAGGTAGGTCTGTTGTCGAAGGTTTTTGTGCACTTTATAGCGCGAGGCAGGGAATGGTTGAAATTGACTTAGGATAGGCGTGCACAATGTGATTGTCAAAAAAATGTACATGTATGTCTAAGAAATAGACATTTTATTTTGAGTTAAATTGATGAAATTGACTGTGGATTAATTATTTACTTATTTGGCATGGATGTTCAGGATGTATGTAATATAAAAATCATTTAATAGATCTATTATGAAAAGACTTGTGTCATTTGCAATGGTATGTTGGGCAGGGATCGGGGTCCTGTTTGCTCAACAGATGAATCAACAATCTTTGTTGACCGGCGAAGAGATCCGAGGAATCGACGTGACGGGGCGTTGGGATATCGTCATCACTCAAGGAGACCAAACTGGAGTTAAACTGGAATACGATTCCGCATTGACGGAAAAATACAATGTGACTTGCGAACTGGATGGGACAACGGTTTATTTAAATGTCGAAAATAAAGACGGTAGCCCCAATATTGAGGGTCCGGTAATGGCTTATGCTTATGTGACCCTGTCGTCATTGGATAAGTTCCGGGTGTTCAGAGGAGCTTGCAAAATTACGGCGAAAGATACGCTTACCGCCAACCATTGCGATATCAATATTGTGGGAGTGGGTGACATTGAGAATGTATCCCTGAAGGTACAAACGTTGAGTTACGAGCAAGCCGGTGCAGCCCAGATATCTGGATTGAATATAAAGGCCCAAGAGGATGTCGATATAGCTATCGCTGGAGTTGGAAACTGTTCTGATATCTCGATTCGTACGGCTGGAGATTTGCAAATTAAGACCAAGGGTGTGGTTCGGTTTGCGGCCGATATTGATGTGAATAAGGTGACGGTTGAGGCCTCAAGTAATATGGGTAAAATCTGTTTGAGGGGACATGCCGCTCGTAAAACGGTACATTCGTCTCCTGTCAAGCAGATCGATCTCTCGCAGTTGGAAATATCCCAATAGATTGTTTGTGGTGTGGTTTGGTCGGATTAAGGAGGGGGAGATTCTTGCAAATCCCTAAACGAAAAAGAGGTTACGACTTGTATCGTAACCTCTTATTTTAGGGCTCCTCAACAAGGACTTGAACCTTGGACCCCCTGATTAACAGTCAGGTGCTCTAACCAACTGAGCTATTGAGGAATGTTCCTTTTGTTTTGCGAGTGCAAATATAAAGCAAAATCTCGATTCTGCAAAAGTTTTTCGAAAAATAATCGTAAAAATTTTCATGAAAATCGAGGCTCAGATTGACTTTTTCTTGATAAGGTGTTGGAATACAGTTGATCTGTGTGGGAGTTTATGTGGTTTCGTTTTTGCAATTTTTTTTTATGATCAAATCTGCAAATAGAGACTATACGGGACTTGCAGTTGCGGAAATTCTCCTGAGTTTTGATGGCTGGACTTAGGTAAAGTTGGGTTACTTGTCAAAAATACGATTGGGAATCGGGGTCGATTTGTTGTGCGTGCATCAGTCGCTCGGAATTGGTGAAGCACGTTGCTGAAAGAAATGGCTACGCATAATAAAAACGTCAACTGTCATCCCCGTTGGGTGGGGCAGTTGACGTTTTTAGTTATGAACTGCGATTTATGGCGCAATAGGAATCTACTTGCGGAGATTACAGATGCGGAGCCAGAATCATGTGTCATGTTGACTGCATCCGTGTTGGCTGCATTTGACCATCGCTTTGTTTGAGCTTACCTTTTCAGTGCAGACTCTGTGCAATTGCTAACCCTTAGTGCTACTATTCCGGTGGCGTGTGGACGAGTGTTCGTTTCTCTGTGGGGCCGGATATCCGTGCGAACCTTGTGAGCCTGTACTCCATGTCTTCATGGCTCCGTGATCTCAAGCTCCCATGATTTCAGGCTTTCGGGATCTGGTGACTCTTTGTCCCTGTGTTCCTGTGTCTCTGAGCCTCTGTGATACTGTGCCCGACTATTTGTATCCTAATGTCTGTATTTGGGCGAGGTCGGCCGTGGCAATTACCACTTTTTTTCCTGCAGCGAAATCTCGATAAATTCGGTGCTCGGGGAGTGGCGCTTGAGATATTGTTTGAGATAGCGTCGGGTGTCGTCGGTAATCTCTTTGCTGGTGGGCGGGTAGAGGTTATAGACCAGTTTGGCCACCTCGATATGGCGGTTGAAGCAGGCCTCAAGACTCAACACCGTATGGTTGATGCTGCCCAACCGGGGAGAGGTAACCAAAATCAGCGGAAGATGATGATCCGTAATGTAGTCGATGGTCGAGTAGGTATCAGTCAGTGGTACAAACAATCCTCCCGCTCCTTCCAGTAGGACTGTATCGTAGCTTTCGAGTAGTTTTGCCGTGCTCTTTTCAACCAAGGAGAGGTCGATTTCCCGGTGGTCGATTTCAGCCGCGAGTTGGGGTGATGAAGGGTAGGTGAAGATGATCGGGCAGGTGGTGCCGTCAATATCCACCTCCTGCAGCGGAATCCCCATGATGCGCCGGTGCAACTCAATGTCTTCTGAAATTCCTGTATTGCCGGTTTGGATGAATTTTTGTGTGATGGTCCGTTCGTTGCGGGCGTTCATGTCACGGGCCAACAGCCCGGTAACGACACTTTTCCCGGCATCGGTGTCGATGCCGCTGACAAAATATACTTTTTTGCTTTGCATGTGCTTCGGGTTTAACGTCGAATATCAGTTCAAAAGTAGTATCTTTGTCTGCATAGTACAACTTTTTTATGGATATCGTTACGCTTGAAGAGAAAATTGCGGCAGGTTATCGGCTTGGATATGATGAGGCCGTGGAGCTGATGCACTCCACACCTGCCGAAGAGTTATATGAACTGGCGCACCGACTGCGTACCCGTTATCAAGGCAAGAAGTTCGAAACCTGTTCGATCATGAATGCGCGCAGTGGCCGTTGCAGCGAAAACTGTAAGTGGTGTGCGCAATCGAAATTTCACAAAACCAATATTGAGGTTTATCCGTTGGTGAGCGAGGAGGCTGCACTCAAAGAGGCGCTGCACAATGCTTCGAAAGGGGTGGAGCGCTTCTCGTTGGTGACCAGTGGACGGACCTTGAGTGCGGCCGATACGGATCGTATCTGTTCGATCTATCGTCACATCAAACAGCATACTCCGATTCATCTGTGCGCCTCATTGGGCCTATTGACCAAAGAGCAGCTGATTCAATTGCGCGAGAGAGGCGTAGAGCGTTACCATTGCAACATGGAGACAGCGCCCTCCTATTTTGTGAAGTTGTGTACGACTCACACGCCCGAAGAGAAGATGCAGACCATTGCCTGGGCCAAAGAGGCCGGTTTGAGTATCTGTTCGGGAGGTATCATCGGTATGGGCGAGAGTGCTGAACAGCGCATTGAGTTGGCGGTAACCCTCCAGAAGATCGGTGTAGATTCTATTCCGGTCAATGTATTGAATCCGATTCCAGGGACCCCTTTGGCCGATGTGAAGCCGTTGGAAGATACCGAAGTGTTGGTGGCGATGGCCATGATGCGCATTATCAACCCGACGGCCAATATTCGGTTGGCGGGAGGACGTAATATGATCAAACATATCGAAGAGAAGGCACTCTATTGTGGGGTTAGCGCTTCGATTGTGGGTGATCTGCTGACCACGGCAGGATCCGATATTGACACCGATAAGGCAATGTTCCGTCGTTGCGGGTTCGAGTTGTAGCTACCTGTTATTTTTTCGGGGGCTTTGTGTATAGTTAGTTATGCGAGGTTCCCGACGGCCTTCCCCTTTGGGATGCGAGGAACCTTAGGAATGATACGTATAGCTGGCAGGGAGCGTTTTTTTAGACCTTGGGTGCTGGAAGGATATACCTATATGCGGAATGAGACCCAAAACACTCGTGCAGGAGAACTTGCCGGCGGCGAAAGAGTGGAAAAGAAGTGGCACGAGACCTCAAGAACACTGTAAAGGAGCTGAAAACACCGAATGCAGGCAAAATGACGGGATGATGGAGGCGAGTGAGGAGTTTTGAATTGGATGTAAAATTAAGGCGTAGGACGATGAAAAGGTTGGTTCTGTTGATCATGGCGCTGGTGACTGGTTCATGGGCGTTGGCGCAGCAAACTTCGACGATGAAGTTCGCGCAGGAGCAGTGGAATTTCGGTGAAATCCACGAAAAAGGGGGCAAGGTGTCGCACCGTTTCGAATTTACCAATACCGGCTCCAACCCTTTCGTGATTGAGAAGGTGGTCACCTCTTGCGGGTGCACTACGCCGACCTTTACCCGTCAACCGATCCTGCCCGGTCGCAAAGGGTATGTCGAGATTACCTACGATCCGTTGTATCGTCCTGGTAAATTTCGCCGTGAGGTGACGGTTGTTAGCAACGATCGCCGTAACCAAAACAAACTGATCATCACAGGCAATGTGATTGCAGCTGAACGTTCACCGCAGGAGACCTATCCTGTCGATTTGGGCGAAGGATTGCGAGTGACCCGCAAAACGGTCGGAATCGGCTATGTGCCTCGTGGAGATGCCAAAGCCGGTACATTGGAGTATTTTAATGCGTCCGATAAACCGATCACGATCGGCGTAATTTATGAGAATCCACGTGTTCCGGGATTCAGCGTGTCGCTCTCTACATCGAAATTGGAACCGGCTACAGGCGGGGTGATGACCCTGTCGTTTGATCTGCGCAACGCGGATGTGTGGGGCCGGGTCAACCAAACGTTTTATCTGACGGTGAACGGTCAAAAGAGACCGGTTCGGTTCACGGTGTCGGGTATTGCCGTTGAGGATTTCTCCGGGCTTTCTCAGCAGGAGTTGGCCCAGGCGGCCAAAGCCCAATTTACCGCTCAATATTACCATTTCGGCGATATGAAAGCAGGTGAGGAGCGGTCCAAAAACTTTACGGTGACCAACGTGGGGAAATCTCCGCTGATTATTCGTCAGGTCAATCCTGACAAATATATGAGCATTACCTTGAAAGCCGGGACCACTATTGCGCCCGGAGCGTCGGTTACCTTTACCGGGACGTTGCGTTCTGCGGGGGCACAACCGGGGCGTTTTATGGGAACGACGGTGATTCTGTTGAACGACCCTTCACGCCCGATGCGGGAACTTCGCTTGACAGGCAATATACTTTAGTGTGCCCCCCTGGCTGCGTCTTATGAGGCGAGGCGAATAAAAGGAGGATACCGTGCAGCGTGCAGTGTTTCAGAGGAGTGTGCGTGTACACGAAAGGACAAAGAAGATCCTGAGAAGTACAGTGTTGGACAGAAGCAGCGAGTGGCGATCCGAAAGAGCCTATAAGCCTCACAATGTTCCCAAGTCCGTGATGTGGAATGGGCTGTAAGGGCCATGATCACCTAACGGTAAAAATGTGTAATAAGACTGTTAATGAATAAAATGTCTCTTGCCGTGTGCAAGGACAAGAATGAAATAAGAACATTAATCGTACGATATGTTTAAGATACTCGGTAAGGAGCTATTGGCTCCGAATATTTACCAGATGGAGATTGAAGCTCCGCGTGTAGCCCATGCGGCCAAACCCGGACAATTCATCATCCTGCGCCTCGACGAAGAGGGCGAACGCGTTCCGTTGACCATCGCCGACTATGATACAGATCGAGGCTCTGTTACCATTGTGATTCAGACGGTAGGTTATTCCACAAGCAAACTGTGTGAGATGAATCCCGGCGAATCGATTGCCGATTTTGCGGGACCTCTTGGCCAGCCCTCAGAATTTGTGCACGAACCCATCGAGCAGTTGCGCGAAAAACGGATTCTGTTTGTTGCTGGTGGCGTGGGGACCGCTCCGGTCTATCCGCAGGTCAAATGGCTGAATGAGCATGGCGTAAAAGCCGACGTGATTATTGGAGCCAAGAATCGTGATACACTAATTTTTGTGGAGCAGATGAAGGCTGTTGCCGGCAACGTCTATATTGCAACCGATGACGGTAGCGCTGGTTTCAAAGGTATGGTGACCGCCTTGTTGTGCGATTTGATCGACAATCAGGGCAAACAGTACGATGAGGTGATTGCAATCGGTCCTATGATCATGATGAAGTTCGTTGCACTGACCACGCTGAAATATGGTATTAAAACCATTGTCAGCCTCAATACGCTGATGGTAGATGGAACCGGTATGTGTGGTGCTTGTCGGGTGACGGTGGGCGGTAAAACCCGTTTTACCTGTGTGGATGGTCCCGAATTCGACGGTCATCAGGTCGATTTCGATGAGGCGATGCGACGTCAGGGAATGTATCGTACCATTGAAAGCCGGAAAGCTCACATGGCGGAGGAGCGTGCTGCCGGGCACGTTTGCAACATTGGTTTGGACAAATAATCGGGAAAGAGATGGCAAACAAGATAGGACGTGTCCCCGTGCGGGAACAGGACCCGAAAGTAAGGGTTACCAATTTTGAAGAGGTGTGTCAGGGTTATACCCTCGAAGAGGCGCAGTTGGAGGCTTCGCGTTGTCTGCATTGCCGCAAACCGCGTTGCGTGGAACATTGCCCGGTCTCGGTGCAGATTCCAGAATTTATCGCAGAGCTTGCTTCGGGAGATCTGGCTGCCGCTGCCGCTGTTATTGCTGAAGATAGTTCGCTGCCGTCAGTTTGTGGACGGGTGTGCCCACAGGAGACGCAGTGCGAGGGCTCTTGCGTGTTGGGCGTGAAAGGTGAACCGGTCGCTATCGGTAAGTTGGAACGTTTTGTCGGAGACTGGGCGTTGGAACATCCCGAAGAGTTGGAGAGTGTCGAGTCGTCTGCTCCGAATGGACATAAAGTGGCTATCGTCGGAAGTGGTCCGGCAGGTCTGGCTTGTGCCTCCGATCTGGCCAAGATGGGTTACGATGTAACTATTTTTGAAGCCCTGCACAAAGCGGGCGGCGTGTTGGAGTACGGTATTCCCGAATTCCGTCTGCCCAAGAGTGGGGTGGTGGCCCGTGAAATAGAGAATGTACGGCGCCTCGGGGTACGCATTGAAACGGATGTGATTGTGGGGCGTACCGTGACGATCGATGAGTTGATGGATCGTGAGGGGTTTGAAGCGGTGTTTATCGGCTCGGGTGCCGGACTGCCTCGTTTTATGGGAATCCCCGGAGAGAACCTGAATGGCGTACTCTCGGCCAACGAATTTTTGACCCGTGTCAACCTGATGAAAGCCTACGATGATCGTTATGATACACCGGTTTATGTAGGGCAGCGAGTTGTTGTCGTAGGTGGAGGTAACGTGGCCATGGATGCGGTTCGTACTGCTGCACGTCTCGGAGCTGAAGCCAATATTGTGTATCGACGTAGCGAAGCCGAGCTGCCTGCCCGTCGTGAAGAGGTCCATCACGCCAAAGAGGAGGGAATTGCGTTCCACATGCTTTGCAATCCGATCGAGGTGATTGGAGATGAGAAGGGTTGGGTACGCGGTGTACGTTGTATCCGGATGGAGCTGGGCGAACCCGATGCTTCGGGACGCCGTTCTCCGGTCGAAATCCCCGGCTCTGAGTTTGAGATGCCGTGCGACGTAGTGATCATGGCGCTCGGAACCTCTCCTAATCCATTGATCGCTTCGACTACTGCAGGTTTGGAGACCACACGTCGGGGTTGCTTGGTAGCGGATGAAGAGTATGGTGCAACTACTCGTCCCGGAGTATTTGCCGGTGGCGATACCGTAACCGGTGCAGCTACCGTTATTCTGGCTATGGGGGCAGGACGCAAGGCTGCTCTGGGAATTGATCGTTATCTTCGAGGCAAAGAATAATCCATGAGCGTTTGCCTCTGCTAACGTCAAAACAGTGTGTGCTTAGTTCCCGGATATTGGGATGTAAAAAGTGAAACATACCAAACTCAATAAAACATCCCGACAGGTTCACTGCCGGGATGTTTTTATTGATGGGTTTTGCTGATTAACCAGTAATCAGGTTGTTTTGACGTATTTGTATTTGAGATTGATGTGGTGCGGTTACTCTTCTGTCGGGGGAGTTGCTACCGTAACCAACACCTTATCGATACGGGCGCCATCCATATCGACAATCTCGAAATTGAAATCCTGCCATGCAAACCGCTCGCCAGTGACCGGTATGTGTTCGAGTATATCCAGGATTAATCCGCTTAATGTGTTGTAATTATGCTCGTTGTAGATGTCCTCTTTGTCAAAATAGGCCAAGAAGTCATAGAAAGAGCACTGCCCATCCACTAAGTAACCTCCCTCTTCACGTGGAACGATCTCCTGCTCCTCGCCGAGCTGAGGCATATTGCCCAACAGGGCCCGAACGATATCTTTTAATGTGACAATTCCTTCGATACTGCCGAATTCATCTGTCACGATCCCATATTTTACTTCGGTTGATTTGAATTGAGCCAATGCGTTATATACACTCAATTTTTCCGGGAGGTATTTTGCCGGTAACAACACGTGTCTGATATTGAATTCGGGAGAGTCGAGTTTGCCGAACAGGTCTTTGAGATATACGACCCCTACAATGTGATCCAAATTGCGGTCTGCAACGGGATAGGCATTATAGAGGTTATGCTCTACTTGTTCCTTGATCTGCTGATTGCTTGCGTTGATATCTAACCAAATCAGGTCGCTGCGGTGGGTCATGATGGAGCCGATATTGCGGTCACCCAGGTTGAAAACCCGTTCCACCAACTCCTGTTCCACCTCTTGCACCTCACCATCTTCCGTACCCTCCTGGATGATGGCTTTGATCTCCTCTTCGGTTACTTTGCTTTCTCCAGCTTTGTCAAGCCCCAGCATGCGGATTACCCCGTTGGTGCTGCGGGCCAGCAACCATACAAACGGACGCCCGATCTGTGAAAATAGCCGCATCGGTCGGGCAACCAAACGCGAAACTCGTTCGGAAGCGGTCATGCCGATTCGTTTGGGCACCAACTCCCCGATGATTAAGGTAAGGTAGGTAACGATCACCACAATCAGGGTTTGTGCGATTCCGAGACTGTAAGGTTGTAAAGGGGTGATTTTTGCGATCACTGGAGCCAACTGTTGTGCCAATACATCACCGGAGTAGATACCGGTCAGAATGCCGACTAAGGTGATGCCGATCTGAATGGTCGAAAGAAATACGTCTGGGTTGTTGGCTAAATCCAATGCGGCTTTGGCAGATTTGCTGCCCTTTTTGGCGTCGGTTTCGAGCTTGGATTTGCGGGCTGAAACCAGCGCAATCTCGGACATGGACAATACTCCGTTAAGTACGATCAGCCCGAGGATAATGAAGATTTCCATATAATGATTAAAGGTTGACGGCTTTAAGATACGATAAATTATACAATTACGAAAATGCTTGATTTGAAAGCCCTGTTTTTTGTGCGCTGAACCCAGGGGCTATTGTGGAAGTTTCTGATCGTAATTACTGTAAGGTGAACGCAGTAAACAGAGCAAAATTTAAAATGTGGGTGGCAACGATGTTTGCGCATCCGTGTGCATAAATTCTGATGTTATGGATAATTGTCATGTTTTCTTGATAGTGGATACGATTGTAGCTTGTAGGGTTAGGTTGGTGCGTGGAAATAAAAAATGACGGACGGAATAACAAAAAACATCTCACAAGATTCACTGCTATTCATATCAGTTGCAGAACCCACACCGACAGTATCAGCAAATAAACCGGGTAGTGAGGGGGTGATGGTCAGATGTCAGTGAGAAGATATGTGCGAGGTGTTTTTGCGTTGTAGAATTAGTTTTTTCCGTCCATCAGTCGATCGGATGATGTCAATATGGATCGATAGCTGCCAATAACAGACAATAACAAAAAAAGAGTTCCAGAATGATCCGGAACTCTTTTGGTAATGAGATACAGTTGGAACTATATCGTTATAACTAAAAAGTTATAATCCAGCTATATGCTTACTATTTTGTAAAACCTTTACCGATAGCGATGAAATCATCAGCTTTCAAAGCAGCACCGCCGATCAGACCGCCGTCAACATCCTCTTTAGCGAAGATCTCAGCTGCGTTAGCCGGTTTGCAGCTACCACCGTACAGAATAACGGTCTCGTTGGCAGCGTCGCCGAACTTCTCAGCCAATACTTTGCGGATGTATGCGTGAATCTCTTGTGCCTGGTCTGCAGTAGCGGTTTTGCCGGTACCAATAGCCCATACCGGTTCGTAAGCAATGATCAGTTTGCTGAACTGCTCCGGAGTCAGGTTGAATACAACCTCTTCAACTTGCTGACGAACTACATCGAAGTGTTTGCCAGCCTCACGCTCTTCGAGGTTTTCACCTACGCAGTAGATCGGAGTCAAGTTGTTGGCATAAGCCTGAGCCATTTTTTTGTTCAGGGTCTCACTGGTTTCGCCGTAATATTGACGACGCTCGCTGTGACCCAAAATTACATATTCAACGCCCAGTGAAGCGATCATCTCTGCAGATACCTCGCCGGTATATGCGCCTTTAGCTTCAGCAGCGCAGTTCTGTGCACCAACACCAATACCGGTGCCACGAGACAATTTTACGATTTCAGACAGGTGAGTGAAAGGAGGTGCCACGATGAAGTTTACGCATGAGCAAACTTCGCCTTTCTTGGCAACAATACCTTTGAACAGTTCAACACCCTCTACCGGAGTGGTGTTCATCTTCCAGTTTCCTGCAACAATTTTCTTTCTCATAGTTTTATTCTAATGAAGTTTTATTTTTTCGTTTGTGTCTTGTCTTATTCGTTCATCCAGCTGCGTACTTCATCCAGTGTCGGATTTTTCAGTCCGAGTTTGTTCTTTTTGTTGAAGCCGCACAGGTCGTTGAACAGTTTTCCCGGGGCAATTTTACGCATGGCCTCTACGGTCAGCAGACTCATTTTGTGCAGAACAGGTACCCATTCAGCCGGTACACCTACTGCCCCGAATTTAGCTTCATCATCCTTCTGTACAGCCTTCTCCGGACGCATCTGCGGGAAGAAGAGTACATCTTGAATGGTGGTTTGGCCCGTCATGAACATGGTCAGACGGTCGATACCCATACCCATACCCGAGCAGGTCGGCATGCCGTATTCCAATGCACGCACAAAATCCATGTCGATGAACATCGCTTCGTCGTCACCCTTCTCTGAGAGGCGTAACTGCTCCTGGAAACGTTCGTATTGGTCGATCGGATCGTTCAGCTCAGAGTAGGCGTTGCAGAGCTCCTTGCCATTGACAAAGAGTTCGAAACGTTCGGTCAGATCCTGATTGTCCCGGTGGCGTTTGCACAGCGGTGACATCTCGATCGGGTAGTCGCAAACAAAGGTCGGCTGGATAAGATCACCTTCGCAGTATTGGCCGAAGATGGCATCGATCAGCTTGCCTTTGCCCATCGTGTCGTCAATCTCGACGTTCAGCCGTTTGCAGGCTTCACGCAACTGCTCTTCGCTCTGTCCGGTGATGTCGTATCCGGTTTTTTCGCGGATGGCGTCAGTCATGGTCAGCCGGCGGAACGGAGCTTTGAACGAAATGGCATGTCCGTCGATAGTCAGTTCAGTGGTGCCGTTTACCTCGGTCGAAATCCGTTCGAGCAACTGCTCGGTGAACTCCATCATCCAACGGTAATCCTTGTAGGCCACATAGATCTCCATGCAGGTGAATTCCGGATTGTGGGTACGGTCCATACCCTCGTTGCGGAAGTTCTTACCCAATTCATATACGCCATTAAAACCACCTACGATCAATTTTTTGAGGTAGAGCTCCGTTGCAATACGTAGGTATAGATCAATATCTAATGAGTTGTGGTGCGTGATGAATGGGCGAGCCGATGCACCACCAGGAATCGGTTGCAGAATGGGAGTCTCAACCTCCAAATAGCCACGTTCATTGAAGAACTGGCGCATGGTATTGATAATTTTGCTACGCTGGATGAAGACATCCTTCACCTGCGGATTGACGATCAGATCCACATAGCGTTGACGATAACGCAGTTCGGGATCGCTGAATGCGTCGTACACTTTGCCGTCTTTCTCCTTAACGATCGGCAGCGGGCGCAGCGACTTGCTCAACAGCGTAAACTCTTTGCAGTGGATTGAGAGCTCGCCGGTTTTGGTGACGAATACGAAACCTTTGACACCGACGATATCTCCGATATCGAGCAATTTTTTGAACACTTTGTTGTAGAGGGTAGCTTCGGGATCATCACCGCAGACATCGTCGCGTTTGATATAGACCTGGATTTTACCGGTGTGATCCTGCAGCTCAAAAAATGAGGCACTGCCCATGATGCGGCGGCTCATGATACGACCGGCAACTGCCACATCCTGGAAGTTGCCCTTTTCGGCATCGTATTGTTCAGCGATCTGTGCGGTGGTAGCCGTTACTTCATATTTGGCTGCGGGATAGGGATTGATGCCCAATTTTCGCAATTCGGCAAGAGAATTGCGGCGGATCTGTTCCTGTTCACTCAGTTCCAACGTGCTCATAATAACGATTTCAATGTTAAATTCGGACGACAAATGTACGAATTTTTCGATTTTTATCCTGCGATAGATCGAAAAATAGTCGTATATTCGTTTCAATCCTCAAATCCGCAACTAAGCTCTTCAGCGTCCTTCTTGCGTCTAAACGTCCTCTC
>ERZ859738.209-NODE-209-length-43286-cov-11.519234_pt1 | contig 43286 bp, 48 predicted proteins | sample MGYA00510122_ERZ859738 | MGnify/ENA primary metagenome ERZ859738 (study PRJEB30046, sample SAMN00715139) | human gut metagenome | study: EMG produced TPA metagenomics assembly of the A metagenome-wide association study of gut microbiota in type 2...
AATATATATTGGTTTACAATTTATCTCTCTATGTATTTTTGAGTGTGCTATTATATATGTATATTAAAAAAATAATAGTACATAATAATAATAAATTTTTTTGTATAAATACTTGCAATTATTAAAAGTATGTAGTATAATACAAAATGAATTCAGTTATAGTAAGTAATGATGTTTAACATCTTACAATACATTTCTGGTGATGATAACATAGAGGAAATACCTGTTCCCATCCCGAACACAGAAGTCAAGCTCTATCGTGCCGAAAATATTTACGGGTTACCCTGTTGAGAAAATAGGTTGTTGCCAGATTATATATTCTCCGTTAGCTCAGTTGGTAGAGCGCTCGGCTGTTAACCGATAGGTCGTTGGTTCAAGTCCAACACGGAGAGCCATAAGAAAGAAGCAATGGTAAAAATGCTTCTTTTTTTTTCGTTAGTCATTTTAGAGTCACTTTACAATGTTAAAATAATTTACAAATGTAGAGAGTTGAAGAAAATATAACTTTGCCATGCGATTTAGATGGCTGTGAAATAGATAAAAAAAGATTACAAGAAATGTTGAAAACACTAGGATTAGAGAACAGAAGGACTCATTTACCAAATCAACTATCAGGTGGGCAGCAGCAAAGAGTATCAATTGGAAGAGCTATGATAAATAATCCAGCAATAATGCTAGCAGATGAGCCAACAGGTAATTTAGATTCAAAAGCAAGTGAAGAAATAATTGCATTACTTAAGCTTTCAAATAAAAAATTTAACCAAACAGTAATAATAATTACACATGATTTAGAAATTGCAAAGGAGGCAGAAAGAGTAATTACAATAGAAGATGGAAAGATTATTAAAGATGAAAGGAATTAAAGATGAATATATTAAATAAATTTACAGTTAAGAGTTTAAAACTTAACAAAAAAAGAACCATTGTTACAATTATTGGTATAATACTTTCTACAGCACTTATTTGTGGTGTTGCAGGATTGGTGTCTAGTTTTCAGAATTCACTTATAAATTGGACAAAATATAAAGATGGTAATTATCATACAACATTTTATGGAGTAGAGAAAGAAAAAACAAAATATATAACTGAAAATCAAAAAGTTGCAAAATATTTTTTTACAAATCAAGTTGGTTGGGCTAAGTTAGAAGGCTGCAAGAACGAGAGCAAACCATATGTGAACATTTGGGAATATGACAAAACAGCACTAGAAAACTATGGAATAAACTTAAAAGAAGGAAGATTACCACAGAACGCAAATGAAATACTTATACCAGAGCATATAAAAACAAATGCAAGAGTAAATTTGAAAATTGGAGATAAAATTACCTTCAACGTTGGCACTAGGCAAACTTCTGACGGATATGATCTAAATGGCAATAATCCATACATAGATGATACAGAAGAAACTTTAGTAAATGTAGAAGAAAAAGTATATACTATAGTTGGCGAAATAGAAAGATGGAACTATGAAACATACACTTCACCAGGGTATATAGTTATGACTTATATGGAAAATATAGATGATAAGGTAAACGTATCGGTATTATATAATGAACCAAAAGAATATATAGAAATAAATAAAAATATTTGCGCCAATATAGGATTAAACGAAGAAATAGATACATATGTAAACAGTCAACTATTAAGATTCCAAGGAGTTATGAGCGAAAATTGGAAATAGTATATTGATAATTGTTGTTATAGGAAGTATGGTAGAATCTACCCCTTTAAGTCACATTATCGACTTAAACTAACTCTATTATAGCACTAATTTAGAATTATGTCATATTTTTTATAATTTGTAATATATTGAAAAATATAGTATAATTAAGGTATATGAGCTTTATAAGAGTGATTGGAGGTATTGATATGAAGATTACACAAAAATTAGAATGGGATTATGAAGAAAATAAAATAACATCCACAGATTTTATGACGAGAGATACAATTAAAGATGTAGTTGCTGCTGAGCTTTTTATTCCAATTGTTGAAGAATTATATGATAAAAATATCTTTACAAAGATGTTGTTGACCAATTGCTTAAAGAAGTAAGAAAATTACTATTTCAAGATGTTCAAATGGCACGAGAGGAATATGCAAAAGAAAGTCAACTGCCAAGAGTTGATACAGAAGGATTGTATAAAAAATCTGAATGCTTTGTTTTTAATATAGAAAAACAAGAAGATGAAATAATTTCAGCAGAATCATTTGAAGAATTGTCTGAAATGTATTTAGAAGGTAATACTCCAGAATACTTTTATGATGAAGAAACAGACACTTATTTTAGAAATAAAGAATTAATAGCAAAATCAAAAGAATATAGAGAATACGAAGAATCTTCAGAAAAAAGAAAAGAAAGAGCAATAAATGAAATAAATAAAAGACTTAATTCAGAAATGACAGATGAAGAAAAATATAAAGTTATTTTTGATTGGTGCGTTAATTATTTTAATTATGCATACTCTGGTTTAAATTATGCTTATGCAGAGCAAGAATGGAGAAAAGAATCTGATGAGAACTTAACTAAATATTATAGAATTTATTGTAGAAATAATAATTCACAATGCGAGCTTTTAGGTTTAGAAAGTAGAAAAAAATTTTTGAAAGATTCAAAAAATAACCCTGATATTCCGAATAAAGCCATTGTTCGAACTCAAAAAATAATTCAACACTTAGAAGAATGTGAAAAATGTAAGCAAAAGGAAAAAGGATTTATATCTGGAAATACTGATAGTGTATGGCTTAGTAAATATGGTGTTTGTATGAATTTTGCAGAAATATATAAATTTTTGTGTGAAAAGTTTTCTCTACCTTGTAAGCATATACAAGGCTCAATCGATTCTGAAGGGTATAATGTAGGACATGCTTGGAATGCAATAATGATAAATGGAAAATTAAAGTATGTAGATATATCAAGTGCAATTCATTGTAAAGATAGGAGCAATACAATTAATTTACCTGAAGATTTTTTTGGAAAAACATTTGAAGAACTACAAACTATAGATGGTGGAAAAAATAGAAAAATAGCGGAAGGATTTGAAAAAAGTATTAAGGAATTAATTAACAGCTCTGAAGGATGGAATGTAGGTGATTAAATATTTAAGTAAAGCTAACTTAGGTATACTCTCACATTTCTGTTTTATTGTACAAGATATTAGACCAATTACTTGTAGATAAACATATTCCTAATCTTAATTTATCTTTTAAACTCATATTATTTATTATATTTACCCAATATTTAACTTTCTCATTTTCCATATATTTAAATCACCTCCATATTAAAATTTTATATCATTTTTTCTTCTATTTTTTTCAACTTTGTTTTCATCTGGTATAGTTACTTTTCTATAAATATTATTAGCGATTTCATTATCATTGTCGTCAAATATGCCATTTTTATATAAGTCATCACTAACAATTTAAAAGATTTCAAATTAAGATATTTGATGAAAGATTTGATAATATTCCAGAAGATAAGAGGAGTTATACTATTGTTGCAGAAGATTAAGCAAAAAGCGGAATATTTGACGATAATGATTCTGATATAGTACATGATCAAACAAGAAAAGTATTAACTACTGAAGAATTAGAAGAAAAACAAGCTAAAAAAGGAAAGAAAAAGAATGATTATAATTTAGGTTAAAGAAGGACTCAAAACAATGTCAAGTAAATATAATATCTACTTTAGTAGAGAAAAATACAATAAATTAATGCAGATAAAAGAGATTCAAGAAACTGCAACTGAAAGAGTAGAAAAAATAACAAAACAATTAAAACTCAAAAGCAATTTAGCAGAAAATACGAAAAATACAGATATGCTTTATTGGGTTGGGATGATGAATAACTTTAAGAATCAAGCAGAAGAAATAGTTTTTAATGAATTAATATATGTATAGGAGAGGATGCGAATGAAAAATATTAGAGAAATGGATTTACAGATGTAATTGAGATGTTTTATTTATAAAATGGACGAATGAAAACGAATGAAAAATGCCACAAACATTGAAAATACAATAATTGTGGCGTTTTTACTTTTAGAATACAATATAAAAGTGGACGAAAGAGAACGAATGTGGTCAAAAGTGTTGATAAAAAATTTAAAAATTGATACAATAATAGTGATAAAAAAGAAAGAGGTGATTCTTTTGATAACAGAGAATAATAATTTGGAATTTAAAAGAGAATTAACAGACTCAATTGTTAAAGAAATAATTGCTTTTTGTAATACAACTGGTGGTACAATTATTCTAGGTTATAATGATAATGGTAAAGTTGTAGGACTAAAAAAAGCAAAAGAAGATTTAGATAGGTTAAGTAGTAAAATAAATGATAGCATAGAGCCATCAGTAAATTTTTTAGTTTCAAGTAGAATTGAAAGAGAAGATAATAAAGAAATAATAGTAGTAGAGGTTTTAAAAGGAACTAATAAGCCATATTATATAAAATCAAAAGGCATGACAATAGATGGAGTTTTTGTTAGATTAGGAGCAACAGTGCAACGCGCCACAAGAGAAACAATAAAAAAATGATAGTAGAGTCATCAGGAATTTCATTCGAAAAGAATATTAGTATTAATCAAGATTTAACTTTTACTTATGCTAACAAAATATTTAAAAAGAAGAATATTGCTTTTGGAGATGTAGAAAAAAAGAATTTGGGATTAATTAATGCAGATAATAAGTATACAAATTTAGCGTTATTAATATCAGATCAATGTCCATATTCTATAAAAGTAGCTAGATATAAAGATAATACAAAATCAGAATTTTTAGATAGTAAGGAATTTTCTGATGAAAGCATATTAAGTCAATTAGAAAATGCATATGAATATTTAATGTTAAACAATCGTATGAGTAGTAAAATAGATGGAATGGAAAGAATAGATAGATATGATTATCCAAAAAATAGCCTAAGAGAATTATTATGTAACATTATTACACATAGAGATTATGAAATAAATGGAAGTAATTTAATTCACATATTCAACGAAAAAATAGAATTTTTAAGTTTAGGAGGATTAGTAAGTGGATTGACAATAGAAGACATAAAACTTGGAAGTTCATCATCTAGAAATCCAAATCTCGTAAATATCTTTCATAGATTAAATTTTGTAGAAGCATATGGAACTGGAATACCAAGAATGTATGAAGAATATAAAACATCATTAACAAGTCCAGAAATAAAAGTTGCACCGAATAGTTTTCTAGTTATATTACCAAAACTAAATTTGAAAAATGAATATGTATTAATTATAGATTACCTAAAACAAAATATCCAAGGGACAAGAGAAAATTTTGAAAATGTATTGAATTTAGGAAAAAGTGCTACAATAAATGTTTTAAATGAAATGTTAGAAAAAGATATAATAGAAAAGACAGGATTTTCAAAAAATGTAGTATATAAATTGAAATAGTAATAAAGAGATAGAATAAGAGGAATGAGTGTTTATGGAAGAAAATTAGTTTTTTGTGAAGACAATAAGATTAAATAAGAAAGGTTCAAAAATATGCTAATTAATGTAAATGATATAAATTTAAACTATGAGGTTTATGGTTATGGAAAACCTATTATATTACTGCATGGCAATGGCGAAACTCATAATATATTTGATAAATTAATTTATAAATTAGAAAAGGAATATACAGTTTATGCTGTTGATAGCAGATGTCATGGAAAAAGTGAATATACAAAATTAATTTCTTACGATTTAATGGCAGAAGATGTTATTGAGTTTATAAAGAAATTAAATATTAAAGCTCCCATTTTATATGGCTTCAGTGATGGAGGAATTATTGGTTTGTTAATTGCTATAAAAGAACCGCAATTACTGTCTAACTTGATTATAAGTGGTGCTAATATTACACCGGATGCTACTACATGGCTTGATAATTTTTTTACTAAAATCGCTTATTTTTTTACAAGGAATAAGTTGATAAAAATGATGCTAGATGAACCAAATATAACATTTGAAGAATTACATAAGATTGCAATTCCTGTTCATATTTTAGCAGGTGAAAAAGATGTTATTAAATTGGAACATACAAAACTAATAGCAGAAAATATAAAAAATAGTACATTAAAAATAATTTTAAAAGAAACACATGGAAGTTATATTGTACATTCAGAAAAAATTTATGAAATTTTAAAAGAATATTTATAATTAATTTAAAAAAGTATTATATAAAAAGAAGCAATGGTAAAAATGCTTCTTTTTTTTGCGTTAGTCATTTTAGAGTCACTTTACAATGTTAAAATAATTTACAAATATAGAGATAGGATTTTCTTATCTAATTTTTATAGGAAAGGATAATAGTATGGAAATATTAAAAGTAGAAAATTTAGTAAAAACATATGGCAAAGGAGAGACAAAAATAAATGCAGTAGATGATATTTCATTTACAATTAATAAAGGAGAATTTGTTGCCATTGTTGGTGCAAGTGGTAGTGGAAAGTCTACCTTGTTGCATTTGATAGGAGGGGTAGATAGACCAACCTCTGGAAAAGTATACATAGACGGAAAAGATATTTACGCATTAAACAATGATAATTTAGCAATTTTTAGAAGGCGACAAATAGGGTTAATATATCAATTTTACAATTTAATACCAATTTTAAATGTTGAAGAAAATATAACTTTGCCATGCGATTTAGATGGCTGTGAAATAGATAAAAAAAGATTACAAGAAATGTTGAAAACACTAGGATTAGAGAACAGAAGGACTCATTTACCAAATCAACTATCAGGTGGGCAGCAGCAAAGAGTATCAATTGGAAGAGCTATGATAAATAATCCAGCAATAATGCTAGCAGATGAGCCAACAGGTAATTTAGATTCAAAAGCAAGTGAAGAAATAATTGCATTACTTAAGCTTTCAAATAAAAAATTTAACCAAACAGTAATAATAATTACACATGATTTAGAAATTGCAAAGGAGGCAGAAAGAGTAATTACAATAGAAGATGGAAAGATTATTAAAGATGAAAGGAATTAAAGATGAATATATTAAATAAATTTACAGTTAAGAGTTTAAAACTTAACAAAAAAAGAACCATTGTTACAATTATTGGTATAATACTTTCTACAGCACTTATTTGTGGTGTTGCAGGATTGGTGTCTAGTTTTCAGAATTCACTTATAAATTGGACAAAATATAAAGATGGTAATTATCATACAACATTTTATGGAGTAGAGAAAGAAAAAACAAAATATATAACTGAAAATCAAAAAGTTGCAAAATATTTTTTTACAAATCAAGTTGGTTGGGCTAAGTTAGAAGGCTGCAAGAACGAGAGCAAACCATATGTGAACATTTGGGAATATGACAAAACAGCACTAGAAAACTATGGAATAAACTTAAAAGAAGGAAGATTACCACAGAACGCAAATGAAATACTTATACCAGAGCATATAAAAACAAATGCAAGAGTAAATTTGAAAATTGGAGATAAAATTACCTTCAACGTTGGCACTAGGCAAACTTCTGACGGATATGATCTAAATGGCAATAATCCATACATAGATGATACAGAAGAAACTTTAGTAAATGTAGAAGAAAAAGTATATACTATAGTTGGCGAAATAGAAAGATGGAACTATGAAACATACACTTCACCAGGGTATATAGTTATGACTTATATGGAAAATATAGATGATAAGGTAAACGTATCGGTATTATATAATGAACCAAAAGAATATATAGAAATAAATAAAAATATTTGCACCAATACAGGATTAAATGAAGAAATAGATACATATGTAAACAGTCAACTATTAAGATACCAAGGTGTTATGAGCGAAATTACGTTAAATGTGTTATATACAATAGCAGGAATAATAATAATTATTATTGTTGTAAGTAGTATATTTGTAATTAGAAACAGCTTTAGCATATCTGTTTCGGAAAAAAACAGACAATATGGAATGCTGGCAAGTATAGGAGCAACATCAAAACAAATAAAGAAAAACGTAATATTTGAAGGAATGCTTATAGGACTTATTGCGATACCATTAGGAATTGTATTTGGAATAATAGCAATAATAATTTTATTGCAAGTTGTAAATTATTTATTAGCAGATATGTTAAGTGGAATGAGGTTTATGTATAGCATTAATTGGGTGGCAATTTTAATATCTATAATAATTTCAATTATAACAATATATTTGTCATGCTTAATTCCAGCTAGAAAGGCTGCTAAAATTTCTCCAATAGAATCAATTAGAGGAAACAATGATATTAAGATTAAGAGTAAGAAACTTAAAACATCAGTTATAACGAAAAAATTATTTGGTGTAGGTGGAGTAATTGCGAGTAAAAACTTAAAAAGGAGCAAGAAGAAATATAGAACAACAGTTATTTCACTAGTTGTAAGTATATTTATATTTATATCCTTATCAAGCTTTTTGACTATAGGTACAAAAGCAAGTACTTTTTATTACATGGATTTTAAATTTAATATGTTCGTATTAAATGGAAATGCAGATATATATGAGGAAATAGCTAAGTTAGATAATGTGGACGAATATGCATATTATTATGAAACTAGTTTAGATTTTGACAAAGCAAAATATGCTTCTGATTTTGGAAAGAATAGATTTGAACAAGATCCATATGACAAAAATAGTATAGCAATAATAATATATAATAATGAATATTTTAAAAAGTATATAAAGGAACTAGGAATAAAAGAAGAAAACTATAAGTCTGCAGTAATTTTGATAGATGAAGGAAGGCAAAGCAATGATGATGGAAGTAAAACAATAGAAAGACTGTATAAAATAAAAAATGGTGATAAAATAAATGTAGCAAAGGACGAGAAAATAAGAGAAATAACAATTACAAAATGTACAGATAATTCACCAATGGGGCAAGAAACAGTATATCATGACAATGGAAAAATAATAGTATCTGAAGATTTTATGAGAGAAGTTTTTGATGAAGTACCAAATAATTCATATCGTATTAGTAACTTGTTAATAGAATCAAAAAAGGCACAAGAACTAGAGAGCAGAATAAATGACCTGATAAAACAAAACGAAAAGTATTTTGAGCTTGAAGTACAGAACTATGAAACATATATAAAACAAGAACAAAGAAGTTTGTTAGTTATAAAAATATTTCTGTATGGATTTATAACTGTAATAACACTAATAGGAGTGACTAACATATTTAATACAATAACAACAAACATGATTTTGAGGAGCAAAGAATTTGCTATGTTAAAATCAATAGGAATGACAACGAAAGAATTTAACAGAATGATAAGACTAGAAAGTATAATGTATGGAACAAAATCCCTACTAATAGGAATACCATTAGGAATATTGGGCTCTTATGGAATATATAAAGCATTTGCACAGGGAATAGATTTGGGATACATGTTTCCATATCAAGCAGTAATAATTTCAATTATTTTCGTATTTATAATAGTGGGAATAACAATGAAATATTCACTAAATAGAATAAATAAGCAGAATATAATAGAAACAATTAGAAAGGACAATATCTAAGACTAGATGAGCTGTATTGAAGTAACCCAAATTTGCTTTGTGATTATTTCAACCAAACAGCTCTTTTAATTTTACATAGGAATATGTTATAATATGCGAAAAGGAGACGTTTATGAGAAGTATTCTAATAGTAGAAGATAACGAGGTTATAATTAAAGGATTAACATATTTGTTAGAAAAAGAAAACTTTCATGTTATCATATGCAAAAATGTTAATGAAACAATGAATGCTATAGGAAAACAGGAAATACACCTAATTGTATTGGATATAGCTCTTCCAGATGGAAATGGATTTGAGCTTTGTGAATATATAAAAAAATATACAGATATACCAGTAATCTTTTTAACAGCAAAAGATGAAGAACAAGATGTAGTAAAGGGGCTTGATTTAGGAGCAGAGGATTATATTATTAAGCCATTTAGAAACAGAGAACTTCTTTCAAGAATTAATAATGTATTAAAAAGATTTAATAAAGAAGATAATAAAATAGTATATGGAAGTATTAAAATAAATTTAGATGAAAAAACGGTATATGTAAATGAAGAAAGTGTTGAATTTACAGCATTAGAATTTAAAATATTAGTTTTAATGTTTACTAATATTGGAAAGGTAATAACAAGAGAACAGATTTTGGAGAAGATATGGGATGTTGCAGGAAATTTTGTAAATGACAATACACTTACAGTTTATATAAAAAGAATAAGGACAAAATTAGGTAAAATGGATTGTATAAAAACAATAAAAGGGATTGGATATCAGGTACAAGGGGGACAAAAGTGAATTTATTAAAAAGAAAAACATTAATAAAAGTATTACTGACAAATATTGTAATTGTATTACTATTTATAATTATATTCGTAGTAGTTATTAAAATGCAAAACAAAGTATATTCGAAAATTGTAAATGAAAAAATAAACGATATTATTAATAATGTAATGGAAAAATATCCTGAGGTTAAAGAAGAAGATATACTAAAAATAATAAATAATCGAGACGATTCAAGTGAAAATATTCTAGAAAAATATGGATATGATGATGAACTTTCATACATAAAAGAATTAAGAGAAAATATCAATAAAAATTTAATCAATACGGCAGTATTAATAGGAATATTTGGAATAGCAAGTTTAAGTATATTTATGAGATATGTATTAATTCAAGAAAAAGAACTTAAAGAAATAAACGAATATATAAAAGAAGTAAATAATAAAAATTACTCTTTAAAAATAGAGGACAATAAAGATGGGGAATTATCAAGACTTAGAAATGAATTGTATAAAACCACAGTTATTTTGAGAGAAGCGGCAGAAAATAGTGAAGAGGAGAAGGAAAAATTAAGTATAGCTATTGCGGATATATCACACCAACTAAAAACGCCATTAACTTCAATCAGAATAATGTTAGACAATATTAGTGATAATCCAGATATGCCACAAGAAATAAGAGAAGATTTTATACAAGATATAAGTAAGCAAGTTGAACATATGAGCTCATTGGTTATATCCTTATTAAAAACTGCAAAATTTGATGCGGGAACAATAAAGATGGAAAACGAAGAAATAGATGCAAAAAAATTAATAGATAGTGTAATTAATAACTTGGCAATATTAATAGAAATTAAGGAAATAGAAGTAATAACTAAAATTGACGAAAAAGCTATATTTATAGCAGATTATAAATGGCAACAGGAAGCATTAACAAACATATTAAAGAATGCGATAGAACATAGCCAACCGAAATCCAATATATATATAATTGTAGAAAATACAAGTATTTTTCTAAAGATAAAAATAAAAGACGAAGGGCAAGGAATAGAGCAAAAGGATTTGAAGCATATATTTGAGAGGTTTTATAAAGCAAAAAATTGCAATGAAGATAGCATAGGTATAGGATTGTCTTTGGCAAAAACAATAATAGAACAAAACAATGGATACATAAAAGCAACTTCAGAAGTTGGAAAAGGTACACTATTTGAAATAAAATACATAAAATAAATGTCAATGGGGACAAAGTTTCTTGACCCCATACAAATTCGTTATTGGCGCCATTTTGGTGGAGGTATAACAACCTCTAGACATAAATTTATAGGTAGTAATAACTACTAACTGATATAAATATATCACAACATTGACATTTTGGAGCAAAAAAATGCCCAATTTTACTGTTAAACTATGAAAAATACAAGAAATATGCTATAATTAGTATGAAAGGAAGGTGAATATATATGAAAAAAAATAAAGATTATATGTTTCAAACAAAAATTGATTCTCGTACTGATTTTGAAAAAGGAATTTATTATAAAACATGTGATGGAAAGGATGTTGCTACAATGGAAGAAGTCATGCAATATAATCAAATGTTTTATGAAAGTATGATGATAAAAAAAGAACGAAAACCTTCTGAGAACAAAGATGATATGAGCAGATAAAAGTTGCACGACATTTATTGAAGTGATTTTTTAACAAGAATCACAATAAAAACATAATTTTGCTTGGCTTTATGCCTTGCTAAAATTATGTTTAAAAGGGTTTAAAAAGGAAAATTCCCTTTTTCACACCGTTATCGGCTTTGCCAATAGCGTAGTGTGTTACTAAAATGGAATTTTAGTTTTATTGGACGAGCTGTAGCTCGTTTTTTAAATGTCAAAATCTTTATCATCATATTCATAATTTTTTGTGTTTAAGTAATCATTTATCTCTTCTTCTTTTGATGTGTTATATGCTATATCGTATAAATCAAAATTATCATATAAACCTTGTTTGTGGTATTCTTTTATTTCTGATATTACTTTGTCTTTATCTTTTTCTGTTCCTATTTTAAGTAGTCTATGAAAAAACTTTTTTAAGGTTTGTAAAATATTGTGTAAAAAGTTATGTAATCGATTATTTTCTTCTTTTAGTTTTTCGTTTTGATATTCTAGTTTTCTAACTTCAACTTGAATATTTCTTTTTTCATTTTCTAAATCTTTGTAACCCTTAGTATAATCAGTAAGTTCTTTAAACAATGCTTGATTATTTGGCATATCTTTTATAACTCTTTTTGATGTATTCATAAAATTGTTTAATGTATCATAAGTATCTTTATCAATTTTAACTTATTTACCTGTAATTGTTGGCTTAGAAGTTTTTAGTTTTTCTTCTAGTTCTTCAAAATCTCTTGTCATTAAATAATTTTGCTTTTCTAATCTATTATCTAGTTTTTTAGTAATCTTTTTAAATTCTTTTATAGAAATATGCTCATTATCACTGTTTTTAATGCCTCTTTCTAGGTCAAAACCATTATCTATTAGTCTTTGATAGTATTTATCTTGAAGAGTGCTTAAATGGGCTTTATCTTTGATATATTGTTTTTTACTCATACCTTTAAAGAAATCATTATCACTAGTAAATAATAATTCATCTGCAACTACATTATTTGAGTCATCAACCATTTGTTTAAAGGTTTTCTTTCTATCATCTCTCATTGGTTTCTATTGTCATATATAATCACTCTCACCTTCTATTTTGAAATAACAAAAAAACTAACATTTCTGTTAGTAATTTATTACTCTCAAACATAAAAGTTCGAGTTTCCTATCAATCTGGTGGAGATGAGGAGAGTCGAACTCCTGTCCAATATTCCATCCATAAAAACTTCTACGAGTGTAGTTTGTTATAAAAATTCCTCTAAAATTAAATTAACAAACAAAATTAAAATTAGAGTAGCCATTAAAATACCCGCTATTTCTATGGCAAGAAATAGGTTTGTTTCCCACTAAATGACGCCTTATTCTCTAAACGTGGGCATTCAGAGTAAGACGAGCTACCTTAATTAGGCAGCGTATGCTAATTCTCTATTATCAGCGTTTATATTTATTTTTCGCCTTTTATAGTGGCCAGGCGAATCCACTACTCGCTATTTTTACTTCTAAAATACTGTCGAAACCAAATACATCCCCATAAAAATAATACAATACTATTATACAACAATTTCAAAAAAATAACAAGAATAACTATTGAAATAATTAAGGTAGTATAGTAAAATTTTCTTAAAAATAGAACTATGTAGAAGGCTATAAAAAGGAGGAAGAATTTTGAAAATTAAAGATATAAATAAACTTGAAAAGATAGCAAATAATATAAGGATAGGAATTATAGAACAGGTATATAATGCACAATCTGGACACCCAGGCGGTTCTTTATCAGCAACAGATATATTAACGGTATTATATTTTAACCAAATGAATATAGACGAAAATAAACCAAGTGCTCAAGAAAGAGATAGATTTATATTATCGAAGGGGCATTGTAGTCCAGCGTTATATGCCACTTTAGCAGAAAAGGGGTATTTTCCAAAAGAAAAATTAAGTACTTTTAGAAAATTTGGAGGAGAATTGCAAGGACATCCGGATATGAAAAACATTAGAGGGGTAGATATGTCAACAGGCTCATTAGGGCAAGGACTATCAGCTGCTGTTGGAATGGCAATTGCCTCAAAAATGGATAGTGCAGGATGTAGAGTTTATTGTTTATTAGGAGATGGCGAAATAGATGAAGGGCAAATATGGGAAGCAACAATGACAGCAAGTAAATACAAATTAGATAATTTATGCATTATCTTAGATAACAATGGATTGCAAATAGATGGGAAGATAGAGGAGGTAGCAGGACTAACAAATATAGAAGGTAAATTTTCTAATTTTGGATTAAAAGTAATAAATGTAGATGGTCATAATATACCCAACTTAATAGACGCGTTTGATACGGCAAAGCAAACTAAAGGAGTACCTACTATAATAATTGCAAAAACAATAAAGGGAAAAGGTGTATCTTTTATGGAGGGCAAAGCAGAATGGCATGGAAAAGCGCCTAAACAGGAAGAATATGAGAAAGCAATTGAAGAATTGAGAAGAGGAGTTGAGTAAGGTGGAGGAAAAATTGAAAATAGCAACACGTCAAAGCTATGGCGAAAAATTAGCAGAATTAGGTGAGAAGAATAGAAAAATAGTAGTGCTAGATGCTGACTTGTCAGGAGCTACAAAGACAAATATATTTGCAAAAAAGTTTCCAGATAGATTTATAGATGTGGGTATAGCAGAACAAAACATGTTTGGAATTGCTGCAGGACTGTCAACATTTGGCAAGATACCATATGCAAGCACATTCGCAATGTTTGCAGCAGGTAGAGGTTATGACCAAATACGAAATAGTATATGTTATCCTAAATTAAATGTAAAAATATGTGCTACACATGCAGGAATAACAGTGGGAGAAGATGGAGCAACTCATCAAATGATAGAAGATATTTCTTTAATGAGGACTATTCCCAATATGACAGTTATATGCACATCAGATGATACACAAACAAGATGGGCAGTAGAAGAAATATCAAAATTTGAAGGGCCAGTATATTTAAGGCTATGTAGACTACCAAGTGAAGTAATATATAAAAAAGAACATAAATTTGAAATAGGAAGAGGAGTGCAAATAGGAGAAGGAAAAGATGCAACGGTTTTTGCAACAGGAATTACCGTACAGGAAGCGTTAAAAGCAAAAGAAAAATTACTAGAAGATGGAATTGATATTAGAGTAGTGGATATACATACAATAAAACCTATAGACAAAGAATTAATTATAAAATGCGCAAAAGAGACAAAAAAAATAATTACAATTGAGGATCACAATGTAATAGGTGGGTTGGGAAGTGCAATATGTGAAGTATTATCAGAAGAACATCCAACAAAAATTATTAGAATGGGAATAAAAGATGTATTTGGAAAATCTGGAAATGCAGAAGAACTAATAAGGTGTTTTGAAATAGACTCATTATCAATAGTTAAAAAGATAAAAGAAAACTAAAACACAAAAAGTACCAGAATAATTTTGGTACTTTTTGTGAATTTCTTGTGAAATTTATGAAAGTATATAAAATAGAGAAAAAGGCTATAAATAGTAATAAATACCTAAAAAAGTACATTTTTTTATAAAAAAAACTATTGCAAATAAAGGATTTTATTGTTATGATAATTACGAATAAAAACAAAATGTATAAAACGTTAAGGAGATACACATGATTGAATTTAGAAATGTTAGCAAAACATATGATACAGGAACAGAAGCAGTTCATAATGCAAATTTTGTAATAGACAAGGGGGAGTTTGCTTTCTTAGTAGGAAGTTCGGGCTCTGGCAAATCAACACTTATTAAGTTAATACTTAAAGAAGAAGAACCAACTAAGGGTAATATTATAATAAATGGAAGAGACACAACTTTCTTAAAACCAAGTAGGGTTCCATACTTAAGAAGAAGCATGGGAGTGGTTTTTCAAGACTTTAGGCTATTACCAGATAAAACAGTATATGATAATGTTGCCTATGCAATGTACATAGTTAGAGCAACACCAAAACATATAAGAAGACAAGTACCAATGGTGTTATCATTAGTAGGACTAAGTCATAAAGCAAAGGTTTATCCAAATGAACTTTCAGGAGGAGAACAACAAAGAGTAGCTTTAGCAAGAGCATTGGTTAATAATCCATCAATGCTAATAGCAGACGAACCAACAGGAAATCTAGACCCAGAAACTGCTTGGGATATTATGACTCTTTTAAATGATATAAACGCAAGAGGAACAACAGTTGTAGTAGCAACGCATGCTAAAGATATAGTAGATAGAATGAAGAAAAGAGTTATCCAAATAGAAGAGGGTAACATCATAAGAGATGATAAAAAAGGTGGTTATAATAGTGAAATATAGTGTACTAGGGTATTTAATAGGAGAAGGGTTTAGAAACTTTTTTAAGAACAAAAAATCCACAATGGCATCATTAATAATTATGTTTGCAACAATGTTTGTGTTTGGTATATTTTTTGTAATAGGAGAAAATGTTAATCATGTTATAAACGAAATAGAAGCACAACAAGGTATGCAAGTATTTATAAATAAAAATGCAACCCAAGAAGAAGAAAAGGATTTAGAAGCCAAAATAAGAGGTATAGAATATGTGAATAATGTAACATATAAATCTAAAGAAGAGGCTTTAAACCAAATGAAATCTGTGTTTAAGAAAACGCCAGGCTTGGTTAAATCATATGAAGAAGATAATCCGTTTCCAGCATCTTATGTTGTTACTCTTACAAACTTAGAGAAAAGTAAAGATGTTCGAGAAGAGATCAATAAATTCGAGAATGTATTAGAGATACAAACAAGTGATGACACAATAAGTGCATTAATTAAGATAGCAAATGGAGTAAAAACTATTTCTGGTGTAATATTAGTAATATTAATATTTGTATCTATATTTATAATTTCGAATACGATAAAATTAACGGTACATGCAAGAAGAAAAGAAATATCTATAATGAAATATGTGGGAGCAACAAATGGATTTATTAGATGGCCATTTATGGTAGAAGGTATTTTAATTGGCATTATTTCATCGTTTATAACAGTATTAATTTTAGGGATTACATATAATTCTGTTGCAGAAAAAATAATTACATCATTAGCAGGTGTGCGCGTTAGCTTGAACTTATTAACATTTTCAGATATGTTTAATTTATTAATTATAGTATATTTAGTACTAGGAATAGGAATTGGAACAATTGGTAGTGCTATATCGATGAAAAAATATTTGGAGGTATAATCTATTTATGAAAAGAAAAATGTTATGTATTATTTTAATTTTAATAATTACAACGCTTTTCTGCGGAGTTTCATTTGCAAGTAGAGAAGGAGAACTAAAAGAAGGAATTGGACAGAAGGAAAACGAAATAGAGCAAATAAAAAAAGAAAAAGATGAAGCGCTACAGGAAATACAAGATTTAACAGCCAAAATAAGTCAATATGAAGACGATATAAAAGAGTTAAAATATAAAATAAACAGATTAGAAATTTCAATAAAAGATAAACAGGAACAAATAGAAAAGCTACAAAAAGAGTATGAGGAAAAAGAAAAATTATTAAAAGATAGATTGGTTGCTATATATATGGCAGGAGAAACTACATATTTAGATGTTTTATTAGCATCAGAAGATTTAACTAGTTTAATATCTAACTACTATTTAGTACAACAATTAGCACAAGCAGATAATGAATTATTAACTTCAATAGAAAATCAAGAAAAAACTATGCAGGAAGCAAAGACAAAATTTGAAAACGAAAAAAATGAAGTGAATACTGCCAAAACAGAAATTGATAACAAAAATAATGCATTAAAGGCAAGTAAACAAGAAAAGCAAACTAAAGTCGATAATCTTAATTCTGATCAAAAGAAAATACAAAAGGAAATAGATGACATGGAGGCAGAATTACAAAAAATATATGATTCTGGTTCAAGAACAGATGGAGATGTATATTCGGGGCAATTAAGATGGCCACTTACTGGATATGGAAAAGATTGGATAACTTCACCATTTGGATATAGATGGCATCCAATATGGGGAACATATATAGGTCACAAAGGTGTGGACATAGGTGGAGACTATGGAGCTACAATAGTTGCGGCAGAAGATGGCGTTGTGGTAGATACCAATAGAGGTTGTACACATAATTATGGAAAGAGCTGGTCATGTGGATGTGGCGGAGGATATGGAAACTATGTTCAAATAAATCACAGTGATGGACTAACAACCTTATATGCTCATTGCCAAGCAATAAATGTAAGCATAGGACAACATGTAAAAAGAGGACAAGCAATTGCAGAAATGGGATCTACTGGATCTTCAACAGGAGCACATGTACATTTTGAGGTAATAATAAATGGAGTGCCTAAAAACCCTATGGATTATGTATAAAAATGTGAATATATATAATAAAAGGAATGGAAAATATATGAAAAAAAGAATAATTGTTGTAGTATTAATAATTGCAATAATACAAAGTTTTGGTATGTGTGTATTTGCAAATACTATAGATGAATTGAAACAGCAAAAAAAAGAAACAGAGGAGAAGCATACAGATATTAAAGAAGAATTATCAATAGAATTAGATGCAATTTGTGAATTAGATGCTGAAATATCAGAATATGAAAAGGAAATAGGACAGTTAGAAGGAAAAATAGAAGAACTTAATGCATCTATAAAAAATAGCGAAATAGAGATAGAAAATCTACAAAAAGAACATGCGGAAAAAGAGAAACTGTTAGAAGACAGATTGGTAGCTATATATATGGCAGGAAATACTACATATTTAGACGTGTTATTATCTTCAGAAGACATAACAAGCCTAATATCAAATTATTATATGGTACAACAATTGGCAGAAGCGGACAACAAGTTACTAGAAACAATAGAAGAACAAGAAAATAAAATTCAATCTACAAAACAAAAAATGGAAAACGAGAAAAAAGAAATAGATACTGCTAAAAGGGAAATAGAAGATAAAAATAATGAATTAAAAAGCAAAAGAGCAACAAGACAAGAGAAGGCAGATAATTTATCAGCAGAAGAAAAATCATTAAAAGATAAAATAGAAGAATATCAAAATTCAATAGACAAAATGGAAGAAGAATTAGCAAAGGCATTTGAAAATAGTAATTACGAGTCAACATATAGCGGTGGACAAATGGAATGGCCTATTCCGGGAGAGTATTATATAACCTCTTATGTAGGATGGCGCTGGGGAAGAATGCACAAAGGCATAGATATTGGTGCAGATGAGTATACACCAGTAATAGCAGCAGAAGCAGGAGAAGTTATAATTTGTACATATGATACAGGTGGTTATGGATATTATATAGCAATAAATCATGGAAATGGATATATAACGTTATATGGTCACTTGAATGAGCAATTAGTTAGTGTGGGGCAAAGAGTTGCAAGAGGGGAAAGAATAGCACTTTCTGGAAATACTGGTGGTTCAACAGGACCGCATTTGCACTTTGAAGTAAGGTATCTAAGCTCAGGAAGGGCGGATGCATGGAATTTCTTTTATAATGCAGAAGTTAAAAATCCATTGGATTTTGTATAAAAAAATGATATAATAATAATAGGGTCAGTAAAAACCACTGACCCAATTACATTATATAGTGGATTGTAACAACCAAAATATAACCACTAAATAAAAAGATAGTGTAAAAGTAATCTATGAAAAATGTAGGGGCGATTTTAATCGCCTGCACTTCGAAGAAATTACTAAAAATAAAAAGAACGGAGGAGAGAGATGAAAGAAACTTTGAAAAGAATACTTTTAATAATAAGTATTTTGATGTTATGCATGATGTTAATAGGTAAAAGTATTGCCATAAACATGGTAGACTTAGATAAACAAAAAAAAGAAGTTTCTGAAAGGTTAAACCAAAAAAATAAACAATTAGAATATGTAAAAGAAGAATTAACAACCGCGCTCTTAGAAATACAAAAGCTAGAAGATGAAATATTGCAATATGAAACAAACTTAACAAAGTATGAAGCACAGATAAGCAAATTGCAAAAATCAATAGATAATGCCATAGATAAAATAGAAATAGCTCAAGAAGACTGTGAAACAAGAGAGGAAATCTTAAGAGATAGATTAGTGGAAATGTATAAAGCTGGAGATGTAACATATTTAGATGTATTGCTTTCATCAAAAAGTTTAACAGAATTTATTTCTTCATATTTTTTAATGAGACAAATAGTGGAATATGATAATTTATATATAGAACAAATAGAACGAGAAAAAAATGAATTAGAAGAAACAAAAACAAAATTGGAAAAACAGCAAAAAGAAATAAGAACAGTAAAAGCAAAAAAAGAGCAAACGACAACAATCCTGAACAATAAAAAAATATTACAAAAAGCTCAAGCAAGTAAACTAACAAAAGCAGAAAAAGAATTACAAAAAGAAATAACAGAGTATAAAAAAGAAGTTTATAGAATACAAGGTTTAATAGCACAAGCATCAGGAGAAGAATTTTTACCAATTCAATATACTGGTGGAAACATGATATGGCCAGTAGCAAAAGAAGGAACGGCTATTACTTCTTACTATGAACAAAGAGAACATCCAATTTCTGGAATTGTACACTATCATTCTGGAATTGATATAGGTAATGCATACTTTGGTTCCCCTGTTGTGGCAGCAATGGATGGATATGTTTCATATGCCGGATGGCTTGGTGGATATGGAAATTGTGTTATAATAAACCATGGCGATGGTGTATCTACCCTTTATGGACATGGTCAAGCAATATTAACAACATTGCACAAACAAGTAAAACAGGGAGATTTGATTATGGAAGTAGGTTCTACAGGCAATTCAACTGGACCACATCTTCACTTTGAAGTTAGAATAAATGGCTATACAGTAAATCCACTTTTGTATGTAAATGAACCAACGTAATTACTTAGGCCAATTGAGCAATATTTGACTTCTATAAATTTTTGTAAAGAGTATAATAATAAAAAACAGTTTTGGGAGGAAAAAACTTAATGAAAGAAGAAAGAGAAGAAAAAATTTATAAATCGTTAATGTTAGTTGTAATAACTGTAATAATTACATTTTTGATAACAAGTGTTACAGTTTATAAAGCGATAGCTAAAAATGGGATTAAATATGTAAAAATAACAGACGGAGAAGTAACAGGTCTTGATGAAACTTTGGCAAGTTTTAGAAAAGTATTGGAAAAAGAATACTTAGGCGAAATTGATGACGAAACATTAGTAGAAGGAGCACTAAAAGGATATGTGGAAGCTTTAGGTGATCCATACACAGAATATTATACAAAAGAAGAAATGGAAAAGCTTATGGATACAACAAATGGCAATTATGTCGGAATTGGAATATATATGTTGGTTGACAAAGAAAAGCAAACCATAGTAGTGTTAAAACCTATGGAGAATTCACCAGCAGAGCAAGCTGGCATATTAGCAGGAGATATTATTACAAAGGTGGATGGAGAGGGTTATACATTAGATACAATAACAGAAGTTTCTAACAAAATAAAAGGAAAAGCAGGAACTAAAGTTAAATTAGAAATAAAAAGAGGAGAAAAAGAGACTTTTGAAATAGAGGTTGAAAGAAAGAAAATATTAATAAGTCATATAAATACAAAAGTATTAAAAGATAATATAGGATATATTTATATATCTGATTTTGATGGTGGCTGTGCTGATGAATTCACACAAAAATATAAAGAATTAAAAAAACAAGGCATTGAAAAGTTAATAATTGATATAAGAAATAATGGTGGAGGCATAGTTGATGAGGCAATTAACATATTGAAATTGATTACAGATAAGGGAGACACTTTATTAATAACAAAAGACAAAAATGAAAATGAAAAAATAACAAAGAACGATAAAGATCCCATAATAAATATGCCAATAGTAGTTTTAACAAATGAATATTCAGCAAGTGCCTCTGAAATAATGACTGGAGCGTTAAAGGATAATGAAAAAGCTACAATTATTGGAACAATAACTTATGGAAAAGGTGTAATTCAAACTATACACACTTTGGCTGATGGAAGTGGTTTGAAAATAACAACTAATGAATATTATACACCAAAGTATTACAAAATAAATAAAGTCGGAATAGAACCAAACATAAAAGTTGACGTGCCAGAAGAATACAAGAATAAAACAACTATTCCAGAAGAAAAAGATACACAATTACAGAAAGCAATAGAAACATTAAAATAAAAAATACAATCAAAAATATTAAAAACGATTTTGAAGTGAACTGATGAGGTTCACTTCATTTTGTACAACTTTACTTACAACAGTAATAACAAATATAATAATTATTCATATAAATCTTTTAAATATACATCTCTTTCTTCAACCTTGTCTACAAAGCCGATTTTGGCAATATTATTGCCATCAATTTCTTGAATCCAAACAGGACGATTATCATAAAAAACATCATACTTTTCTTTACTTTTTAAAATCTCGCATACTCTTTTTTTATTCATAAAAACCTCCTATCAATAATATATATTTTTAATATACACACTTGGCAAAGGAAATATACAAACATAATTGATAAATTTTTCAAAATAGGTTGATATTTTTAAGATTTTAATATAAAATCTTAAAATAAAGGAGGAGACTATGATAACACTACAAGATGTGAAAAACAACAAGGAGATAGAAGCCCTTATAAAAAGTGGACAAAGGCAATTAGACGCATTAGGATATACAGAACATTCAGAGAGGCATATAAATATTGTGGCACAAAGAGCAGGCGACTTATTAGAAATATTGGGATATCCAAAAGATAGAATAGAATTAGCTAGAATAGCAGGGTATATGCATGATATAGGAAATTGCATTAATAGGGTTGACCACGCACATTCAGGTGCAATATTGGCATACGAAATATTAAAAGAAATGGGAATGCCAATAGAAGATAGAACAGAAATTATGACTGCGATAGGAAATCATGATGAAAATACAGGAAATGCAGTAAGTGATATATCAGCTGCAATAATATTGGCAGATAAATCAGATGTGCATAGAGATAGAGTTACAGATAATAATATATCTAGATTTGGAATACACCACAGAGTAAATTATGCCGTAACAGATTCAAAGTTTATAATCAATAAAGAAGATAGAAAAGTTACCTTGGATTTAACAATAGATACAAAAATATCTCCAGTTTTAGATTATTTTGAAATATTTATGGAAAGAACTATGATGAGTAAACATGCTGCTAAATATTTAAATATATGGTTTGAATTAATAATTAATGATACAAGATTATTATAAAAAGAAAGGTGAAAATGGAAATGAAACTAGAACAAAAATTTAAAATTATTTTATTAATATTAATTATAATATTAATTAGCTTAATGTCATTTGGAGGACTATTTATACAAAAAAATGGTAGAATGGCGAATTTATTACCTGAATATATTAAGGGAATGGATCTAAAAGGAAATAGGTATATAACATTTGAAGTAGTTGATGATACAGAAGAAAGTACAGAACAAGGAAAAGAAGAAACAACAGAAAAAACAGAAAAAGAAAGTGCAAACACAAAGGAAAATTTTATAAAAGCTAGAAAGATAATTGAAAAAAGACTAAAAGAAATGAATGTTGCACAATATACAATTGCACAAGATGAGGAAACTGGCAAAATAGTTGTAAATATGGTAGAAGATACTGCAACAGATACTGTAATTCAATATGCTTATGCAAAAGGAAACTTAACAATAGAAGACCCAGATAAAAACGTCTTATTAGATAGTTCAAAAATAAAACAAGTAAAAACAATGTATGCTAATACAGATAATGGGACAAGCATATATTTAAACATAGAATTTAATGAAGAAGGAAAAGAAATATTAAAAAATATAAGTAATGAATATAAAGTACCAGAAAAAGTAGAAGAAAATAATGACGACAATGAAGAAAATACAACAGATGAAAAAGAAGAAAATAGTGAAGAAAACGAAAAAGAAAGCAAAGAAGTTACTATAAAAATTGATGGTTCTACGGTTCTTTCTACACAATTTGAAAAAGAAATAACAAATGGTTCAATACAATTATCTGTTGGAGGAGAAACAAAAACACAAGCAGAGTTACAATCATATGTAAAAGAAGCTGGATATGTAGAAAAAATACTAAATTCTGGGGCATTGCCTGTAGAGTATAAAGTTACAGCAAATAGATATATGAAATCTAACATTACAACAGATATGTATAATTTAGCAATAATAATATTTGGAGTTTTAATATTAATTGCATTAGTGTATTTAATAATTAAATATAAGAAAAATGGTCTATTAACTGCAGTAGCATATATAGGATATATAGCAGTATTGTTGCTTGCAATAAGATACACAAATGTGATTCTTACAATAGAAGGCATATTGGGATTAATAGTTGCATTAGCAATAAATTACACATTTAATGTTTATATATTAAATTATATTAGTAAATCAGAAGATAAAGCAGAGCTAGAGACAAACTTTAATAGAGCATTTACAAAAATATCAATAGCACTTATCCCAGTATTAATACTATCAGTAATATTAATTTTAACAAGTTGGTTACAAATTTATAGCTTTGCTATGATAATATTCTGGGGTCTAGCAATTACAATAGTATGGAATATAATCTTAACTAAAACATTAATAGTAAATTCTATAAAAGAATAAATTATTTATACCTTAAGAAAGGAATGAATTATAAAAATGAAAAAAATAGTTTTAATATTATTAATATGTCTAATATTTGCAGGAACAGTTATAGTATGTTTTAAAGGTTTTAATGTAGGATTACCTTATAAAAGCAATATAAATATTAGCGTATATGTTGGAAAAAAAATAGAAGACAAGGATATGCAAGAAATTACTAAGGAAGTATTTAAGGGAAAACAGGCAATAGTGCAAAAAGTAGAATTATTTGAAGATATGATTTCTATAACAACAGAAGAAATGTCAGAAGAAGAATTAAATGAAAAAAAGACAGAATTAATAAATAAATTAAATGAAAAATATGAAAAAGAAATAAAAGACGAAGAAATAGAAATAGTGCATAATCCAAAAGTTAAATTATCAAGTTTAATAAAAAGATATATATTGCCATTTGGAATTTCTACAATTGCGATAGTGATATATCAAATGATTAGATTTAAAAAATTAGGAGCAACAAAAACTTTACTTACAACAATAATTGTATTAATGCTAATAGGATTAACATATGCATCGTTAATAGCAATAACAAGAATACCTATAAATAAATTTATAATACCAATAGGTATGGCAATATATGTAATTACAATAATAGTATTAAATATGAAATATGAGAAAAAATTAGAAGAAAACAAATAAAGTAACATAAGAGAACACTGCTAATATAATATATTAGTAGTGTTTTTTTTGCGATGGGGTGAAAATGATGTTTAAAAAGATAAAAAGAATATTATATAGAGGATTTGAGGGAAAAGACATAACTTACGAAACAGCTAAAAAAATCATAAAAAAGGAAAAAGAATGCTATTTAATAGATGTAAGAAGTAAACAAGAATATGAAGAAGAACATTTAAATGAAGCTATAAATATTTGTTTATATAACTTAGAAAGAAGTATAGAAAAAGAAATAAAAAATAAGCAAGCAATAATAATACTGTATTGTGCAAGTGGTATAAGAAGTAAAAAAGGAAAAGAAATATTGGAAAATATGGGATATAAAAATGTATATAGTTTAAAGCATGGCATTTCAGGAATAAATTGAAAAATAAAACAAGTTGCATATTTAGTTTTTTTGAATAAAATATGTATATCTAAAAAGTATTTAGTAGATAATATAAAATAATATGGGAGGAGAATTTTGCAATGAAATCTTTTTGCATAAAAACAAATAATAACGCAATATTGGAATATCTACTGGATAAGTTAGATTATTTAGAACTTGAAGAGGTAAAGTATTCTAAAAATAAATTTAAAATATACTCCAATATAATTGTACATTATATTGGAGAAAAAATATCTTTTTTTGATGAAAAATTAAGCAGTATTATAACAGATACAATATTAAAATTTTATAAAGAAAAAATGATAAAAAAAATAATAAACTTTGACTATTTTTACTTTGAAGAACATGAGAAAAAAATAATAATACAGAATTGTTGTGAAATTATAGAATCTTCAGAATATGAACAAATAAGTAAGGAAAAAGAGTATATACATGAAGCAGTGCTACAATATGTAATTGAAAATAAAAGCATGATATTGGAAGGATTTGTGAACTTTAGAATTAAAGAATATATTAAATATTTGGATAGCATTGTAGATATAGCGGTTAATAAATATATAATAGAAAAAGAATATAATGAATTTATTTCTTTACTAAGAATGTATATTAATTCTAAAAAATCAAATATTAAAAATTTACACTTAATATATGGAAAATCAGAATTAACAATATTAGATGAAAATAAAAATATTGTTCCACTATGTAAAGAAATTTATAATGCTAAGTTTTTATCAGATATTATTTTTTCAGAAAATGATTATGCATTAAATACACTTTTAACATTATTACCGCAAAGAATAGAAATTCATTTATTAGATTCAGAAGACGAATTTATAAAAACTGTAAAGCTGATTTTTGAAGATAGAGTATATATATGCAGAGAATGTAATATATGTAGAACTTATAAAATGATAAAAATGACAAAACAGCAATAGCACATCAATGGGGTAATTTATTAAAAAATGGTACACTTTTTAATAAGAGTGTACCATTTTTTATTGCTTTAAAGTAAATCTTCCATAGTGTAAATTCGTCCCGGTCTTTGACTTACAATGAATTCGGTAGCTTTTAATGCTCCTTCTGCATAAATTTTTCTTGAATAAGCAGTATGTTTTATTTCGAGTTTTTCAGCATTTCCAAAGAAAAAAACGGAATGTTCACCTACAATACTCCCACCACGAATACTAGAAAATCCAATTTCATTGTTTAATCTCTTTTTATAAGAGTTATTTCTGTTAAAGTTATATGTATATTTATAATTACTTCCTTTATTTAAACTATCAGCAAGCATTATAGCTGTCCCACTAGGAGAGTCTAACTTTTGGCTATGATGTGTTTCCAGAATTTCTATCTCACTATTAGGTAAAAGGTTTACTAATTTATTAAGTAGGTTGCACACAACAGCTATTGAATAGGACATGTTAGCTGACTTGAATATGGGAATATATTTACTTGTGGCAAAGATTTTATTATTTTGTTCGGAAGTAAAGCCAGTAGTTGCTATAACCAAAGGCACTTTATGTTTTTGGCAGTATTCTAAAATATTAAATGTCCCAGCTGGACTGGAAAAGTCAATTACTACATCTGGCCTTGAGGGGATTTGACTATAATGTGTAAAAACATCACAAAAATTGGAGTTGGAAATAGTTTTAGCAATTCCACCTATTAAAACAAAAGAATGGCTACTATGAATTAATGTTGCAATTTCTTGCCCCATTTTACCATTACAGCCATTTATTAATACATTTATCATCAATGTCTCCTTTTATATTACTCTAAATACAATTAAGCTTAAAAATACATAAGCATATTTATAAAGTTTTTTTGTATGTAATATATCTGTATAATAATGCAAACTTTCTGCTATTGTGCTATATTTATCTGTGAGAGTAACAATATAACTTTCTGGATACTTTGGAAATTTTATTGTTACTGGCCACATATGTTTTACAATTATATCTTTTTCTTTTTCATTTAGATTAAATAATTTTAAAGAATTTTTTAATGCGATTTCTGGATGTATAAAGGCATGAAATTTTTTTAGTTTTAATGCTTTTTTACTGTGTCTCCAATCGTACAAAAACAAGTCGTGTAACATTGCCCCACGTGCAATAGCTTTATAATCCAGATTTAACTTTTTGGCTATTAAATAGCTATAGAAAGCAACATTTAAACAATGTTCATAGCAAGATGTATTGTAGTGTTGCCTAAATTCCTTCATTTTTTGGACAGTTGGATTTATAGTTAAATCTTTTATTACATTTTCAAATTCTTCACATGTATTATTATCTCTTGTATACATTTATATGCTCCTTAAAACGACTATTTATTATATTATAACATAGATATGTATAAATTGTTATAACAAATTAAAATTTTCTAGAGATTTTTTTAAACGTTGCTTTCCTTTTTCAGATATATCTATCAATGGAAGTCTTGGGCTACCAAAATTATATCCAATCATGTTTAGAGCAGCCTTAACAGGAATAGGATTTACTTCACAAAATAGACTATTTATTAAGTCAATACTTCTTAATTGAGCAGAGGTAGCCTTATCTATATTACCATTAAAGAAGTCGTGAACCATATTGCAAGTAAATTTAGGAGCAATATTAGAGAGAACAGAGATAAGACCTATTCCTCCTAAAGACAAAATAGGCAAAGTTTGATCATCATTTCCCGAATAAATAAACAAATTATCTCCACATAATGTTGCTATTTGAGCGGTTTGAGAGATATTGCCACTAGCATCTTTAATAGCAACAATATTTTCTACCTTTGATAATTCTAAACATGTTTCAGGTAATATATTTAAGCCTGTTCTGCTAGGAACATTGTATAAAATAATAGGCAAATTGGTATTATTAGCAATAGCTGTATAATGTTTTATTAAGCCCTCTTGTGTAGTTTTATTATAATAAGGAGTAACCAATAACAAGCCATCAGCACCAGCACTTTCAGCATACTGAGATAACTCAATAGAAGAAGCAGTATTGTTACTACCAGTTCCAATTATTATGGGTACTCTATTATCAATTGCTTCAATAGCAAACTTAATAAGCGTCTTTTTTTCATCTAAAGTCATAGTAGAAGATTCGCCAGTGGTACCACAAACTATGATAGAGTCAATACCTTCGCTAATTTGATATTCAATTAATTTTTCAAATTCTTTAAAGTTTATTCCGTCTTCAGTAAAAGGGGTTGCAATTGCTGTTCCACAGCCTTTAAATATAATTTTTTTCATATCAATAATTCTCCTAAAAAATTTATAGTATATAATATGAAAAGATTAAAAAAAAATACCCAAAAAGGTTTGTACTTTTTGAGTATTAAATATATTTATTTTAAGAAACCACTAATTATTTGCTCTTCTGCTTCTTTTTCAGTAAGACCAAGAGTCATCAATTTTATTAACTGCTCTCCTGCAATTTTTCCAATTGCTGCTTCATGTATTAGGCTAGCATCTATATGATTTGCTACTATTTTAGGTGTAGCGGTAATTTTAGCATTATCCATTATAATAGCATCACATTCAACATGACCAAAACATTTAGAATTACCATTAACATTTGAGTAGAATTCTTGAGAAGAATTATCCTTAGCAACAGATCTAGATGTAACGTGAACACTAGAGTCTTTGCCATTTAAATCTACATTAAAAACTGTTTTAGCAAATTGATTTCCATTTGTCATAATTTTTTCTGTTATGGTCAAAGTAGAATTATCTCCTAAATCTCCGGAAGTTTCTCTTATGGTAGAAGAAACACCTTCTATTTGGACAGTTTCCATTTTTAAAGAAGAATTTTCCTTCAAATGTACAATGGTTTGGGGATTTAAAATTCTATCACCTGTACCAGAACCTTCGCCGTAATGTTTTTCTATATATTTAACTTTGGCACCTGGTTCCAAATAAAATGTGTGAATACCATCATGTTCTGAGGTTTTGCAAGTATTATTATGAATTCCACATCCTGCAACAATAACAACATCAGCGTTTTCACCGATATAGAAATCATTGTAGACAACATCGTTAAAACCAGATTCAGTCAAAATAACAGGAATATGAACACTTTCATTTTTAGTATTTGCTTTTATAATAATATCAATTCCCGGCTTGTCCGTTTTAGTTATAATATCTATATTTGTAGTAGTGTTTCTGGCAATCCCTTTTCCATTTTCACGAATATTATAAGCTCCTATAGGTGTTGATTCTATATCTGCAATCTTGCTTAATAAATCTTTTTCTAATTTATTTAGTTCCATTTTGAACACCTCCCAAATAATCTGCTTTACGACAAGAAACTTTTTTATCTAATAATTTAGGAAGCATGTTTTCTTTAGGACCTTTGTCAATTATTTTTCCATTATTTAATAATATAATTTCATCTGCAATATTTAATATTTTTTCTTGATGTGAAATTACAATAATAGAACCATTAATTTTTTGATGCATTTTTTCAAATACACTAATAAGATTGTTAAAACTCCATAAATCAATGCCAGCTTCTGGTTCGTCAAAAATTGTAAGTTTAGACTTTTTGGCTGCAAGCATTGCAATCTCAATTCTTTTAAGTTCTCCACCAGAAAGAGAAGCACTTATTTCTCTATTTAAATATTCTTGTGCACATAATCCAACATCAGACAAATAGTCACAAGCCTCAGCAAGCTTAATTGAGTTACCGGCAGCAATTTCAATTAAATCCTTAACTGTAAGCCCTTTAAATTTAACAGGTTGTTGAAAGGCAAATCCTATACCAAGTTTAGCTCTTTCAGTAATACTAAGATTGGTAATATCTTGTCCACCAAAAAGAATTTGACCAGAATCAGGTTTAAAAAGTCCCATAATAATCTTAGCAAGAGTAGATTTACCAGAACCATTAGGGCCAGTAACAGCTACAAATTTTTGATTATCTATATTTAAACTAACATCAGTTAAAATTTGTTTATTATCTTTAAAGAAATAAATATTTTTTAATTCTAACATAAAAACCTCCTTTTTTATAAATATATGTATTTTGAAAGATTAATTAAGTAGACTAATTATTCAAACATACTAATTATAGCACAAATATGGAATAGGTACAATAGAAAAGTTAAGATGTGCCAAAGGTAATGTATCCTTTGGCATTCTTAAAGAATCGAGTTAATTATCAAATTCTATTAGCTTTTCTACAATTTGTATAGCATTAGTAGCAGCTCCCTTTCTAATATTATCTGCAACAACCCATAAATTTAAACCATTATCTACACTAAAATCTCTTCTAATTCTTCCAACAAAGACTTGATCACAGCCAGAAACTTTTGTAGCAATAGGGTATATATTATTTTCTGTTTCATTTTGAACTATAACATTAGGCGAATTTTTTAATAATTCAATTATATCATTTAGCTCAAATTTTTTATCTAATTCTATATTTATAACTTCACTATGTGAATTAAAAACAGGGACTCTAACTGCAGTAGCAGTTATTTTTAAGTTAGGTTTATTTAAAATTTTTCTAGTTTCATTTATCATTTTCTCTTCTTCTTTGGTATAACCATTAGATAAAAATACATCAATATGAGGTAGACAGTTATTAAAAATAGGATGTGGAAATTTTTCAAGTTCAACTTCCAAAGAGTTATAATGTGTGTAATTCATAATTCCATTTTCTAAATCATTAATACCTTTTTGCCCAGCTCCAGAAACAGCTTGATAAGTAGAATATATAATTCGATTTATGTTATAAACGTCATCTAAAGGTTTTAGTACAGGTACTGCTTGAATTGTAGAACAATTTGGATTAGCGATAATGCCATTATGCTTTTTTATATCATCAGCATTAACTTCTGGCACAACTAATGGAACAGTAGGCTCCATTCTAAAAGCACTACTATTGTCAACAACAATGCAACCATTAGATACAGCGATAGGAGCATATTTTTTAGAAGTGTCGCCTCCCGCAGAAAAAATTGCGAAGTCAAATTTGTCATCAAAAGAATTTTCAGTTAATTCTTTTATTGTATAATTTTTTTCCATAAAATGAATAGTTTTGCCAGCAGATTTAGAAGAAGCAAAAAAAACATACTCTGAAATTGGTAAATTTTTCTCTTGTAAAACTTTTAATACAGTGCGACCAACAACGCCAGTAGCACCAACAACAGCTAGTTTATATTTTTTCAAATAAAAACACCATCCTTTCAATACATAATATGCAGAATCAAAAAAAAAGCTTAAAAAATATACTATAATTTTTGTGTTTAGGAAACTATTTGCTATAACCTGACTTTGACACTTGGAAGAGAATAAAAAGCTCTAAACCCATTGAACAACAATAAGTTTAGAGTTTTTATATTAAATATTTTTTTGTATTTGCCAGAATTTTTTTGATATCTTGCTTTTTTAGTAATGATAATTTCTCTAGGATAAATTCTACTTTTAAACAAGAAAAAGTTGACAAAAATTTTAGTCTATATTTTAGGCTTTATTCAATGTTTTTTTATTAATCAGGTGTCAAACTGGGGAGGTCACAATTTTTATTAAAATAGTATTGATTTTATGATGTTATTTTAGTATAATAAATATAGGAAATGACAAATCCACAAACGTGGTTTTGTCAGATATATTGAGAAAGCTCGCATCTACCTTGCAAAGTACAGATGTGAGTTTTTACTATTTATGTAATTGTTTATCGATAAGAAAAACAATATCAAGTATTACTTTGGCAGGAGATGAGTTATATAATGAAATCATTAATGGAATTTTATAAAAAAGGAAATGGGCCATCAAGTTCACACACAATGGGACCTAAAAAAGCAGCGGAAATGTTTAAAAAATCATATAAAGAGGCGGATTTTTTTGAAGTTATTTTATATGGTTCATTAGCTTTGACAGGGAAAGGACACTTAACAGACTACATAATTGAACAAACATTAAAACCAATAGAGACTAAAATAGTATTTGATAAAAAGACAAAATGTGATGTGCATCCTAATACTATGGTTTTAATAGCATATAAAGACCAACAGGAACTTGGAAGATGGATGGTATACTCTATAGGTGGAGGAGCAATAAGAATAGTAGGAAAAGAGAGCCAAGAACCAGAAGAAATATATAAATTAAATACATTTAACGAAATAAAACAGTATTGTGAGCAAAATAATAAACAAATATATGACTATGTATATGAAACTGAAGGAGAAGAAATAAAAAACTTTTTAGGAGAAATATGGGAGGCAATGAAAGAAAGTATATGCCTTGGATTAAATGCAGAGGGAATTATACCAGGTAAGCTACAACTTAGTAAAAGAGCTAAAAGCATATACAACAATAAAATAGAAAATGAACCAACAGAAGTTAAGAGGACAAGATTGCTAACAGCATATGCATATGCTGTTAGTGAGACAAATGCTTCTGGTGGAGAAATTGTAACTGCTCCAACATGTGGTTCATGTGGTGTATTGCCAGCATCCTTATATTATCTACAAAAAGAAGATAAATACACGGATGAAGAGATAATTAATGCATTGGCTACAGCAGGTATAATAGGTAATATTGTTAAAACAAATGCTTCTATAAGTGGAGCAGAATGTGGATGCCAAGCTGAAATAGGAACGGCATGTTCAATGGCAGCAGCAGCTTGTAGTCAATTAAGAAAATTAGATATATATAAAATAGAACATGCAGCAGAAATTGCAATGGAACACCATCTTGGATTAACTTGTGATCCAATATATGGATATGTTCAAATACCTTGTATAGAAAGAAATGCTGTAGCTGCAATAAGAGCAATAGATGCGAGTAACATATCTATGTTGCTAGATGAAAATCAAAAAATATCTTTTGACTTAATTACAGAAACAATGTATGAGACTGGAAAGGATTTAAGAAGTCACTATAGAGAAACTAGTACAGGAGGACTTGCAAAAAAATATTGTAGAAATAAATATTACAATACAGACATGGAATAAAAAATATAAAATGTGCCTTAAGAAAGGAATAAGACTAAATATGGAAAATGAGATAATAGAAAAGAACAAAGAATATATAGTTGATATAATTGACAATGGGTATGAAGGAGAAGGAATTGCAAAAATAAACGATTTTACAGTATTTGTTCCAACAGCAATAAAAGGAGAAAAATGTAAGATATTAATTGTAAAAGTTCATACAACATATGCATATGGAAAAATATTAGAAATAATAGAAAGATCAGAAAAAAGAGTAGAACCAGATTGTTCAACATATAAAAGATGTGGGGGATGCAACTTAAGACATATAGAATATCAATATACACTAAAAATGAAACAACAAACAGTTCAAAATTTAATTAGTAAAAGTACAAAAACGCCAATAAGAGTTAACGAAACAATAGGAATGGTACAACCATATTACTATAGAAATAAACTTCAATATCCTGTTGGATTAGACAAAAATAAAGAAATAGTAATGGGAGTTTTTGCCAAAAGAACTCATGAAATTATTCCAGTAAGTAAATGCATGATTCAAAATGAAAAAGCAGAAGAAATTGCAAAGTATATTTTTGAACTTGTTAAGCAATACAATATACCACCATATAGTGAAGAAAATCAGACAGGAAAAATAAGGCACATTGTTATAAAAATAGGAATTAGAACTAATGAAGTAATGTGTGTAGTTGTGACAAACGAAAAGAAAATTGAAAGGGAAGATGAATTAGTAAATAATATAATTAACAAATTTCCAGAGGTAAAAACAGTTATTAAAAACATTAATAATAAAAATACAAATGTAATATTAGGAAAAGAAAATATAATTTTATATGGAAGCGGATATATCTTTGACAAATTAGGAAATTACAAGTTTAAAATTTCACCACAATCATTTTATCAAATAAATCCAAGCCAAACAGAAATATTATATAATACGGCCATAAATAGCATTATAAAAGATAAAGAAAATCTAAAAGATAAAGTGGCACTAGATTTATATTGTGGAATAGGCACAATTGGAATTTTTGTGGCAAAATATTTCAAAAAGATATATGGAATTGAAATAGTAGAACAAGCAATAGAAGACGCAAAAGAAAATGCAAAAATAAACCAAATAGAAAATATAAAATTTTATTTGGGAGATGTAGAAAAGATATTACCGGAATTGATAAATACGGAAAAGATTAAACCAGATGTTGTATTTGTAGATCCACCAAGAAAAGGATTAGACAATAAAACAATAGAAATATTAAATAAAACAAAACCAGAGCAAATAATATATATAAGTTGTAATCCAGCAACAATGGCAAGAGATCTAAAAATATTAGAAGAATGTTATATTATAAAAGAAATACAACCAGTAGATATGTTTCCATATACATCACACGTTGAATGCGTTTCGTTGCTATGTCTTAAGTAATCTTTGAAAGTGTTGATAACACTCACTTTTTTAAAAATAAAGTTTTTGAAAAAATAATAAAAATTTATAAAAAATAGTAAAAAATTAAAAAAAATAAAGGTCTTAAATCACAAGGTGGTATGTGGTGGCTAGGTCAAAAAATATTAAAAAACTGTTTCTTTCTAAAGAGCAAAGTGCATTTGATGTACTTTGTTTTTTTGAAATATATAAGGAGGAAAGATGGAAAATATAAAAATAAAAAATTATTATAATAAAATGTCTGAAGATGCAAAAATAATACTAGTAAATATATTAGCAGATAATTTGATTTATTTACATGATTTTGAAGTTGTTGATAAAGAAGTTGTAAAAAGTATATCTTCATTGTTATTATTATTTATTAATTATAATACAAAAACTGCAATCAAAGAATTTGATGAGTTTAGTATTTATGAGAAAAAGGTTTTATATAGCATTTTGATAGATGGCATTGCATCTATCTATGTAGATAATGAATATTTGGAATATTCAGATATAGGAACTAAATATAAGCAAAAGATAATACAAGAGCTATTATCTTTTTTTAAATATCTTACAAAATTTAGTAAAGAAAAAGTATTTATGATTTATACAAGAGAAGTAAAAAAATATAGAATGAAAGAATTTAATTGGGATAGTATTCCATACTAGTATTTTAAAAGCCACAAAATCGATTGTGGTGCGAAAGAAAGGAAGATTTAAAATGAATTATAAAAGATATTTTTTAACATCAGAAAGTGTAACAGAAGGGCATCCAGATAAAGTATGCGATTTAATTTCTGATAGTATTTTAGATGCTTGTTTAGAGCAAGATAGTGAATCAAGAGTAGCTGTTGAGACATTTATATCAAATGGACAAGTTAATATTGCAGGTCAAATAACAACAAATGCTACAATAAATATAGAAGGTATAACAAGAGAAGTATTGAAGAATGTAGGTTATGATAGTGCTAAATTCAATATGGATTATAAAACTTGTAAAATTAATGTAAATATAACAAAACAAAGTAACGATATTGCAATAGGTGTAGATGATGGAGGTGCAGGAGATCAAGGCATAATGTTTGGATATGCTTGTGTAGAAACAGAAAATTTAATGCCATATGCAATAGATACAGCTTGATAATGATAGGCTACTTGATAAAATGAATGATATATATGAGGAAGTATACCCTAAAAGAATGATTTTAGTGCAAGATATGGAGATCAAATTTCATAGAGAAAACTTTTTCGACAGATTCTGTAATATCTTAAAAAGAAGGACAAGAATATAATTCACGCAAACTTACATTTAAAAGTGTATAGAGGTTGAAAAAAATTCATAAATAGTATATGATATATAACATATAATTCTATTTAATAATTTTAAATAAAGAGGTTATTGGATATGAAGAAAGACTATTATAATATCCCAAAAATAAATGTGTATTCAGTTTTTAATGAGTCCAAAAATATATGGGCACTCAATATTCTAAAAAGATTAGGTATACAGTTAAAAAACGATTTGTATACCGAATATGAATTTGAATGCCTACGAGTTGATGTGGCTGAATATTATGAAAATGAAGAAAAACTTCCTATGGGGGTAACAAAAGAGGATTATAGAAAATTAAGAGAGATATTAGATGATATTTACTATTAGTACATAAAATATGAGATAATGTCTAAAAAAATTAATATACATTTTGTAATAAATTAAGGATAAAAAAGATATTAGTAAATATAGTAAAAAGTTTATTAGTCTATTATAAAAATAAGGAGAAATAGAAATATGAAAAATAAAAAAATTATAATAATATGTTTGATAATGATTATATTAGCAATAGTAATTTCTTTAGGTGTTAAATTATACTTAAATAAGGATTTAGAGAATCAGAGACAAAAATTACAAGAGACACAAGAAAAATATGGATGGGTTGAAAAGGAAACTGTTGATGTTTTAGTAGCAAAATTCAATACGGAAATAGTTGATAGTAGTTCACTAAATCCAGCATCAACTGATTATTTGACTGAAGATAATAATCAGTATTGGTATGGATTAATTGATGGTATTTATTTAGTAGTTGTTCCAGAAAAATATACTGGAGATAAATCAACTGAAATTGTAGATTATACGCTTTTATATGTGGATAAAACTAGCAAATATGAATCAGATGCCATTTCATATATTAAACATTTAATTAAAGCGAATAATAGTAATATTACCGATAATGAGATCGATTCATTATTACAAGAAGCAAAAGTTAAATCTACATCTGGAGAAACAGCAAATAATGGAAAAGGTATTTCTATCGGATATATAGAAAAAAATGATTCATACCAATTTCAAGTTTTAAGATCATATAAATAATTTCGATTAGTAGGTTGTTAAATAAATAGTAATTTGCAGAGATGATTGGAGAAATATAAAATGACTTATAAATATATGTATCAAACTCCAGAAAACTTTTCAAATATGATTATGAATAGTGATGGAGAATATTTAACAGGTTTATGGTTTGAAGATTCAAGAGATTCTTTTAAACATATAATAAACTGCGAGGAAAAAGATTTAGAAATATTTAAAGAAACAAGTAAATGGCTAGATATTTATTTTAGTGGTAAAAATCCTAATTTTACACCGAAATATAAAATAAAAAACTTAACACCGTTTAGACAAGAAGTAACAGATATAATGAACTCTATTGAATATGGAGAGGTGGTAACATACAAAGATATATCAAAAATAATTGCTGAAAAAAGAGGAATAAAAATAATGTCATCACAAGCAGTTGGTGGAGCAGTTGGTTGGAATCCTATTTGCATTATAATTCCTTGCCATAGAGTAGTTGGAATAAATGGAAGTCTGACAGGATATGGTGGAGGAATAAAAAATAAAATAGAATTATTAAAACTAGAAGGAAACGATATAAGCAAATACCATGTTCCAAAACGAGGTACTGCATTATGATAAGGTGCAAATGGTGTAATTTAAAAAATGAAAAATATATAGAATATCACGATAAAGAATGGTGTAAATCTAACTTTGAAGATAAATATTTATTTGAAATGCTAATACTAGAATCTTTTCAAGCAGGGCTTTCTTGGGAATGTGTTTTAAATAAAAGGGAGGATTTTAGAAAAGCATTTGATAATTTTGATATAGAGAAGATATGTAATTACAATGATGAAAAAATTCATGAATTATTAAAAAATGAAAAAATTATAAGAAATAAACTGAAAATAAATGCTACTATAAATAATAGTAAAATTTTTAAGAAAATACAAAATGAATATGGTACATTCCATAACTATTTAAAGGCTTTTACCAATGATGTAATTATTTATGAAATAGATAAAACGACAAATCAATTATCAGATGATTTGTCAAAAGATTTACAAAAAAGAGGAATGAAATTTGTGGGAAGTACAATTATATATTCTTATTTACAAGCGATAGGAATTATTTACTCTCACGATAAAGAATGCTTTATGTATAAGAATAATTAGAGCGAAAAATTACAATTTAGTAATTAGTTAGAAAAATAGTAATTTATGTTTTGGAGGGAATATAATATTATTTGGGATATTATATTAGTAATTATATTAGCATTATGGATAATTATATATTTAAAGAATAAAAAGGCTATATTATCATTACCATACTTACTTATGCTTTTCTTTACACCTATTTATAACATATTAGACCAAAAAATTTTTGTTAAAATATTTGGATGTGGTTGCGTGCCATCAGCTCAAACTAATATGTTTAACATAGATTTTAATGCAAATGATTTAAGATTAATTGTATATAATATATTTGCATTTGCTTTTACTGTCTTCGGTCTATTTTTATCAAAAAAGATTGAAAATAAAAAAGTTAAGGTTATTTATGTTTTAACTATTTTTGTATTTAATATTCTATTAGCATTTAAAATTTGTCAATTATATATGTGGGCATAGAAGCATAACAAAAAATTACAATTTGGTGATTTTTTATAGAGAAAAATAAATTATTATAATTATGAAAAATACGAATAAAGACAGCTTTTTGCTGTCTTTTAATTATAACTTTCTATATATAAAGCTTTTGCGATATAAGGAGTTATTTCTTTAAATTTATACCAACCTGAACTTTTGCTATCATTTTTTCCACCATTTGGATTAGAAATATATACCATGTCATTATCATCAGTTGCCAGTAAAACCATATAATGTGATGCAGTAGTCCAACGATTATCGTGTGGCTGATTCCATAAACAAATTAAAATAGGTCTATTAGTTTTTAAATGCTCTTGTAACTTTTCTTTAGATAAATGAACATTATCATAATAAAAATCCGTATTTTTAATATTAAATGTATTAGATAACTCTTTTGAAAGTGTGTCATAATCTAACACAGGATAATACTTTTGCCTAAGATCTTCAGGAGTATATTTTTGGTCATATCCACTCAAAATAATTGCAAGTGCAGTAATACCACAACCATTTTCAGCCATAGTTCCACCCCAATATTGATTATTACTCCAAGAAGCATCACTATTTTGTTTATACTCAATATATGTCTTTTTATGATTTTCAATAGTTGTAAATGTAGTAAAATAACCATTTTTATTTTTTACTTTTTCTTGTCCTATGCCAGAATAATTTTTATTTACATCTTGTTTGATTGTTTTATATTCTGAAGTGTTAGTTACTTTAGAAATAAATCTATTCAAATTATAAGATATATCGTTAAATGGAGTGTTCCTAAAAAATAGATATATTCCTAAAATTATTATTAAAAGTATTATTATTCTTTTTTTCTTCATTTGATTTCCTCCTCTTTCTTGTAACCTGTTTATATTATAAAACCGAACGAAGAAATAAGTTTTAAGAAATGATTAAATAAATCTTAACATTTCCTTACATTTGAAGAGAGTTATAGAAAATATTAAAAAAATATGGTAAAATACAAGAAATAGAAAAGAGGAAAAAATGAATATTTTAGTATTAGATGATGAAAGAGAAATTGCAGATTTAGTGGAAGTTTATTTAAAAAATGAGAATTACAATGTTTTTAAATTTTACGATGCAAAAGAAGCAATAAATTGTATAGAAAGTCAAAAATTAGACTTTGCTATTTTAGATGTAATGATAAAAGATGTTGATGGATTTAAAATATGTAAAATGATAAGAGATAAAGGACTCAACTTTCCAGTAATAATGCTAACTGCCAAAATTGAAGATAAAGATAAAATACAAGGCTTAACTTTGGGAGCAGATGACTATATTACAAAACCATTTAACCCATTGGAATTAATTGCAAGAGTAAAATCTGCATATAGAAGATATACAAAATACAATGAAAAAAGCGAAGAAAATATTATTTATATAAATGGATTAGAAATAGATCAAGATAAGCATATTTGCAGGTTATATGAAACGCAAATTGAATTAACACCTATGGAATTTGATATATTATTATATTTAGCACAAAAAAGAGGAAATGTAGTAAGTTCTGAAGAACTATTTGAAAAAGTATGGAAAGAAAAATATTTAGAAAATAATAATACGGTAATGGTGCATATTAGAAGAATAAGAGAAAAGTTAAAAGAAAATACAAAAAATCCTAAATTTATAAAAACAGTATGGGGAGTTGGATATAAAATTGAAAAATGAGGAATTTATAAAATTAAAAAATAGTATAGCAAGAAAATCTGTCATAAAAATATTATTATATAGTTTAGGTGCGATTATATTATTTTCAGTATTAATAGATGGAGTGTATAATGATGAACTAGCAGACAGTTTGGCAAGTGTAAATAGAGATATATATTATTGGTGCATAGCAAATAAGATAATCTTACTTGGAATTACATATTTAGTAATATTTGCAATTATATCTTTTTTTGTTATCAGAAATACAAGTAATAATATGGTAGAAATAATAAAAGCTATGGATCAGATAATAAAAGAACCAGAGAAGGAAGTAAAGTTATCAAATGATTTAATACTATTAGAAAGCAAATTGAACAATATAAGAGTTGATTTGGTGTCAAATCAAAATAAGGCAAAAGAAGCATTGCAAAAAAAGAATGACTTAATAATGTATATGGCACATGATTTAAAAACACCACTCACATCAATTATAGGATATTTAACTTTGCTTACTGATGAAAAAGAAATACCTGAAAATTTGCAAAAGAAATATATGGATATAGCATTAAAAAAATCTTTAAGATTAGAAGAACTTACAAATCAATTTTTTGATATTACAAGATATAATTTACAATCAATGCCTATTACTAAACAAAATATAGATTTGGTATTTTTGTTAGAACAGCTTGTAGAAGAATCTTATCCAATGTTACAAGAAAAAAAGTTAGAATGTATTTTAAATAAGCCGAAAGCTATTCAATTTATGGGAGATGGAGATAAGTTAGCAAGAGCATTTGGAAATTTATTAAAGAATGCTATTAATTATAGTTATCTAAATACAACTATAAAAATAGATATAAAAGAATATGAAGATAAAATAGAAATTGTATTTAAAAATAAAGGAGATAAAATTCCAGAATACAAATTGGAAAAAATATTTGATAAATTCTATAGAGCAGATGAATCAAGAACATCTAGCACAGGGGGAGCAGGATTAGGACTTGCAATTACAAAGCAAATTATTGAACTACATAATGGAAAAATTTATGCTAAAAATGACAATGAATTTATTGAGTTTTATATAGAATTAAGTAAATGAGGTAAAAATGAAAAAGAAAAAATTTATTATTTTAATAATAATAATATGTGCAGGTTTGATAATATGGTATTTTAATACATTTACAATTAAAACTAATTATGAAATAATAGAAAGTGAAAAAATAGTAGATGAAATAACCATAATTCAAATATCAGATTTGCATGGAAGTTCATTTGGAAGAAATAACAAAGAACTTATTAAAAAAATAGAAAAAGAAAAACCTGATATTATTTGTGTAACAGGAGATATGTATACAGCAAAAGATGAAAAAGGCAAACAAATAGCTTTAAAGCTACTCCAAGAACTAGCAAAATCATATAAAGTATATTTTGTAAATGGAGAACATGATTGTGATGAAAAATTCATACAAAATTTAAAAGATAACGAAGTAAATGTTTTAGATTATAAAAAAGAAACAATAGCCATAAAAAATACAAAAATAAATTTATATGGTATAACAAATCAGTACTATTCAGCAACTTTTGATTTGAAAAATGCTTTTGAAATTAATAAAGAAGAGTACAACATTTTATTAGCACATATTTCAAACTTTGAAGAATTTGAACAATTTGGAATTGATTTATCATTATGTGGAGATACACATGGAGGACAAGTTAGACTTCCATTTTTAGGTGCAATAATAAATAGAGGAATATGGTTTCCAGAAATAGTACAAAAAGGATTAAATGTAGAAACAAATTATATTAAAGGATTATATAGTATAAATAATTCTTATTTATATGTATCAAGTGGACTTGGAAATTATCCAATCAGTATAAGGCTATTTAATAGACCAGAGATTGCAGTTATAAAATTAAGATGATTAACAAACATCCTATATTGTATTCTACATCTATGGTAAAGACAAAATTTATAAAATATACTATCCTTATTGTAGGAGGTAATTATTATGGATCAAGTAAAAATAGGAAAATTTATTGCACAATGTAGAAATGAAAAAAATATAACACAAGAAGAACTAGGAGAAAAATTAGGTGTAACTAATAAAACAATTTCAAGATGGGAAAATGGGCATTATCTACCAGATATTGAAATGATGCAATTATTAAGTAAAGAATTTAGTATTAGTATAAATGAACTAATTTCAGGAGAAAAGATAAAAGATTTAGATTATAAAGAAAAAGCAGAAGAAAATTTAATTGTTGCATTAGAGAATAGTACATTTACTCTAAAGGAAAAAATAGGGTTTCATAAAAAGAAATGGTTAAAAGAGCATATATTCGATATTGTTCTATGTATAATTGCTTGGCTAGTAGTTATCGTTGCATTAAAATTACAAAATGCAGAAGGTTATTTAATAGGAACTATATCTGGAATATTAGCAGTTTTTTTCTATGTAGTAAGATATAATCAAATGATAATATATGTTGAAGATAGAGTATATAAGAAAATTGAAAAATAAGTATAGTTGATAACTATAAATTACAATTAGTAAGTTATCGCTTACTTTAATATGTATTTATTAGTAGTAATAGGAGAACAAA
>ERZ859738.248-NODE-248-length-39918-cov-3.614455_pt1 | contig 39918 bp, 29 predicted proteins | sample MGYA00510122_ERZ859738 | MGnify/ENA primary metagenome ERZ859738 (study PRJEB30046, sample SAMN00715139) | human gut metagenome | study: EMG produced TPA metagenomics assembly of the A metagenome-wide association study of gut microbiota in type 2...
AGAACCTTACGAACCCTCGGGGCAAAGCCCCGTCAACCCTCACACCGAAGGTGTGTCTCCATCTCTGCCTCCCTTTGAAACTATGGTATAATATAACAGTCAAGAACAAACTTTTCAGCCATGAAACAGGAGGAACTATGCGGGTACTAGGCATTGACCCGGGCACCGGACGGTGCGGGTTCGGTGTGGTGGACAAGGTGGGCACGTCCATTACGCCGGTGAATTACGGGGTCATCGAGACCTACAAGGACCAGAGCGACCTGGAGCGGCTGAATATTGTGTATGAAGGTATATGCGAGCTCATTGCTGCCTACCGTCCCCAGTTCATGGGGGTGGAGACACTGTATTTCAATACGAATATTACCACAGGCATCAAGGTGGCCCAGGCCAGAGGCGTCATCCTTCTGGCAGGGTATCGCCAGAATATTCCTATCGTGCCGGTGACGCCGCTGCAGGTGAAGCAGCAGATGACCGGCTATGGCCGGGCCGGAAAGAAGCAGGTCATTGAAATGGTGAAGCGGCTTATGGGCATCCATAAGAACATTGATCCCGATGATGCAGCCGATGCACTGGCTATCGGTCTCACTGCCGCCTACCATGTGGAACATCGTCAGTTGTATGGGGGAATGAAATGATTGGATATATCAGAGGAAAGGTGACTGCTTTATTTAAAGACTCCTGCTTTCTGGAGGCCGGAGGCATAGGGTATCGGATTTTTATTTCTGATAAGACGAGGCAGCAGCTTGCCAGTGGAGAGGAAGCGAAGCTTCTGACCTACATGGCTGTACGGGAAGATGCTATCCTGCTCTATGGTTTTCTGGGAAAAGAAGAGTATGATCTCTTCCTCCTGCTGATTTCCATTTCCAAAGTGGGTCCCAAGGTGGCCATGGGTATCCTGTCTGCCATGACGCCTTCTGCTTTTGTAGGGGCCATTACCACAGGAAGCGTTACCCGGCTCACCAAGCTGCCGGGCATCGGAAAAAAGACGGCGGAAAGACTTCTGGTGGAACTGAAAGATAAAGTAGGCGCTTTTTCTGTGGAAACTGTTTCTGATGAGGGAAGCGGGCCTGCTCCTTCGGCAGAAGGGGATCCGGTCACCGGGGAAGCAGTGAAGGCTCTCATGAGCCTGGGCTATGAAATGGATGAAATCACGCCGGTGCTGGGAAGGCTTTCAGGCTCCTATGATAATGTGTCGAAGCTGGTCAGCGCCGCGCTCCGTGAATTTGCAAAAAACCGGGAGTAATAGATGAATAATAAGTATATAAAAAGTCTGGGAGGCCAGGAGGAAGAAGAGGTGCTGGGCAGCAAGGGCCGCATCGTTTCTACGGAGGAAACGCCGAAAGATGAGTGGCAGAATTCCCTGCGCCCCCAGCGGCTGGATGATTACATAGGCCAGGAAGCGTTTAAGAAAAACCTGAAGGTATATATTGCAGCGGCGAAATCCAGGAAGGAAGCGCTGGACCATGTGCTTCTCTACGGCCCGCCGGGGCTGGGAAAGACCACCATGGCGAAAATCATTGCCAATGAGCTGGGAAGCCAGTTCAAAGTGACCAGCGGCCCTGCCATTGGACGGCCGGGAGAGCTGGCATCCATTCTGACTACCCTGCAGGACCATGATGTGCTCTTCATCGATGAAATCCATCGGCTGAACCGGAATGTGGAGGAAATCCTCTACTCCGCCATGGAGGATTTCGCCCTGGATATCGTGATGGGAAAGGGCACCGGCGCCAGTTCCATCCGCATCGACCTGGCCCATTTCACTTTAATCGGCGCCACTACCCGGGCAGGCTCCCTGTCAGCGCCTCTTCGGGACCGGTTCCTCATTACCAATCATATGCAGTTTTATGAACCGGCGGAGCTGAAGAAAATCATCACCAGGGCTGCTCATATTCTGGGCATTGATATCGAGGACAGCGGCGCCGAAGAAATCGCCCGCCGCAGCCGCGGTACGCCCCGTATTGCCAACCGCCTGCTGAAGCGGATAAGGGATTTCGCCCAGGTACAGGGAAGCGCCATTACTGCCGATATTGCATCAGAAGCGCTGAAGGCTCTTCATGTGGATGAAATCGGCCTGGATGATCTGGATAATGAAATTCTGAAGGCCATCATTTATAAATTTAACGGCGGCCCCGTGGGCATCGATACCATTTCCGCCGCTGTCAGCGAGGAAAGGGCTACCATTGAAGACGTATGCGAGCCTTACCTCATGCAGATTGGCTTTATTTCCAGAACTCCCCGGGGACGGATAGCCACGACGGCAGCCTATGACCATCTGGGGATTTCCTGGCCCGGCAAAGAGGGAGAAACGAGCCTCTTTGGAGGAGATCATGGGGATCGGTAAAACACTTATCATTATCGGTGTCCTTTTCATTCTGGCAGGCCTTTTCTTTATGGCCGGCGGCAGGCTCACCTTTCTGGGCCATCTGCCCGGGGATATCCATTTTTCCAGAGGAAATACGGAGTTTTATTTCCCTGTGATTTCCTGCATCCTGGTCAGCGTCATCGGTACCATTCTTCTCAATCTGTTTTTTAGAAGGTAATCATTATGAATCAAAAATTATGGACAGCCCTGCTGCTTCCTTTTGCTTTTTCGCTGGCAGTGCTGCCGGCAGAGGCAGAGTCTATTCCCATTCATAGAAAATCGGCGATTTCCATCAAGGCCCCTGCCGTAAGGAAGGCAGTGCCCCGGAAGAAGGCGGCAGCGCCTGCGCCGAAAAGGGATGAAAGCAAGGCATCCGGCCTGGGTCCTGATGTGGAAGTAGGGCTTCTTACTTCCGGCGAGGTGACTATTACGGGCCTTGCAGATTTCAAAGCGGAATCGGCAGGAAAGGTGGTAGGGAAATATGGAAATGGCACGCGGCTTTCTATTTCCAGAAGCGGAAATACCATCCTTTTGAATGGCAAAAAAGCAGGGGACAAGGTGTACCTCATCACAGGAAACAGCGCCCCTGCCTTTGCGGTGAAGGGCAACCGATACCGGGGACAGATGAAGCTTATCCCTTCTGCCTGGGGCAGCGGCGTCACCGTAGTGAATGCAGTGCCTATGGAGCTGTACCTGCAGAGCGTGGTGCCGGCGGAAGCGGTGCCGTCCTGGAAGGCCGATGCCCTGAAAGCCCAGGCAGTGGCAGCCAGGACCTATGCCATGTACCATAAGAATGGCTACCGTTCCTCGGGCTATGACGTTACCGATGATACCAGGTCCCAGGTCTATTCCGGCATATCTTCCGAAACGGAAGCCACCAGCCGGGCGGTGAGGGAAACGGCAGGGGAAATTGTGACCTACGGCGGAAAGCCCATTGATGCCCTTTTCCATTCCAGCGGCGGCGGCTATACGGAAAACAGCGAAAATGTGTGGGGCTCGGTCATTCCCTATCTTCGGGGGGTAAAAGAATCCTATGTAGGAAATCCATGGACAAAGACCATTCCTCTTTCCTCCTTTGTGCGCACCATGAGCAACTATGGCTATGGCGTAGGCTCATTAAAGGGCATCAAACTCTCCAGGCTCCGCATAGGCGAAGCCCATAGGACCAGTGACCGGGGCATTTCCGGCAGGGTGAAGACCTTTACCCTCATCGGCAAAGGGGGAAGCAGGACCGTTCCGGGAGACAAGCTCCAGTCCATCTATGGCCTGAACAGCACCCTCTATGATTTAAACGTGAAGGGAAGCAATCTCATCATCACCGGCTACGGCTACGGCCACGGTCTGGGCCTTTCCCAGTGGGGCGCCGAAGCCATGGCGGAAAAACAGGGCAATGGAAGAGACTACTATAAGACTATCCTCACCCATTATTACTCGGGAACGAAAGTGGAGAAAATGTATTGAGAGGGGCAGCAGCGATGCCACCGCCCTCTGTACCTTTGACACCGGTCATATGGTTCCTCTGCCTGACGCATGTCTCCAATAAACCGGAAACTGGAAACTTTCCATCATTTTGTCATATAATATAAAGGTTAAACTGATAAAGAATTACATTGAATGACAGGAGATAAGAATTAATGAAACTTGAAGAATTCAACTATAACCTTCCCAAAGAGCTCATTGCCCAGGAACCGGCGGAACCCCGCGATTCCTGCCGGCTTATGATGCTGGACAAGAACACCGGCGCCTGGGAGCACCATCATTTCCGGGATATTCTGGATGAAATCCGTCCGGGCGATGTATTCGTATTCAACAATACCAAGGTGATTCCCGCCCGTCTCTACGGAAAGAAAAGAACGACCGGCGGCAAGGTGGAAATGCTTCTTCTTACGCCGAAAGGCAATGATGTGTGGGAAGTGCTGGTGAACCCGGGCAAGAAGGCTCTTCCCGGCACAGAAATCGAGTTCTCCGATTCCTGCTATTGCAAAGTACTGGATAAAACAGACTTTGGCGGCCGGGTGGTGGAATTCCACTATGACGGTAATTTCGACAGCCTCCTGGACCAGCTGGGAGAAATGCCTACGCCCCCTTATATCCACAAGAAGCTGGAAAACAAGGATGAGTACCAGACAGTCTATGCCAAGTATAAAGGCTCCGCTGCCGCTCCTACGGCAGGTCTCCATTTCACGCCGGAACTGATGGAGGAAATGAAGAAGAAGGGGGCTGAACTTCTCTTCGTTACCCTTCATGTAGGCATCGGTACTTTCCGTCCGGTGAATGAGGAAAATATCGAAGACCATGAAATGCACAAGGAATGGTACACCGTAAGCCAGGAAACGGCGGATGCAGTCAATCAGGCCAGAAGCGAAGGCCGCCGCATCATTGCCGTAGGCACCACCTCCGTGCGTACCCTGGAATCGGCAGGACAGAGCGGCACGCTTCAGAGCGGCAGCGGCTGGACCCAGCTCTACATTTACCCCGGCTACCAGTGGCACATGGTGGACGCCATTGTCACCAATTTCCACCTTCCTGAATCCACCCTCATTATGATGATGGCATCCTTTGCAGGAAGGGAGCACATTCTGGCAGCTTATGAGGAAGCGGTGAAACAGAAGTATCGTTTCTTCTCCTTCGGCGATGCCATGTTTATCAGATAAGGAATCCTCTATGGTTATCAACTACGAACTCATTGCAGAAGATAAGAAAACAGGAGCCAGAGCGGGCCTTCTTCATACGCCTCACGGCACCTTCAAAACACCTATGTTCATGCCCGTAGGCACCCAGGCTACGGTGAAGACGGTGACGCCGGAGGAACTGGAAGACATGGGCGCCCAGATCATCCTGTCCAATACGTACCATCTCTTTCTCCGTCCCGGCACGGAACTGATCCGGGAAGCCGGCGGACTTCATGATTTCATGAACTGGCATAAAGGAATCCTCACCGATTCCGGCGGATTCCAGGTGTTCAGCCTGGGGGCCATGAGAAAGATTACGGAAGAGGGCGTCCATTTCCGCTCTTTCCTGGACGGTTCCAAACAGTTCCTGTCACCGGAAGTATCCATCCATGCCCAGGAAGATCTGGGAAGCGACATTGCCATGGCCTTTGATGAATGCATTCCCTATCCCGCAGATTATGACTATGCCGACCATTCCACCGCCCGCACCACCCGCTGGGCGGAGCGCTGCATCAAGGCCCATACCCGCACCGACCGGGGCATGTTCGGCATTGTGCAGGGCGGCATGTACAAGGACCTCAGAAGAAGGAGCGCCGAGGAAATCTCTGCCATGCCCTTTGACGGCATGGCCATCGGCGGTCTTTCCGTGGGCGAACCTCATGACCTCATGTATGAAATGCTGGAATATACCACCCAGTTCCTGCCGGTGAATAAAGCCCGCTACCTCATGGGCGTAGGTACGCCGGACTGCCTGGTGGAAGGCGTGGCCCGGGGCGTTGACATGTTTGACTGCGTATTCCCCACCAGGGTGGCCAGAAACGGCATGGCCATGGTGCACAGCGGCCGCATGAATATGAAGAATAAAAAATATGAAAAGGACTGGGCGCCCCTGGAAGAAGGATGCCAGTGCTATACCTGCACCCATTACAGCAGGGCTTATATCCGTCATCTCTATAAGTCCGAAGAACTTCTGGCCTTCCGTCTCGTCACCATCCATAACCTGTACTTCCTGCTCCAGTTCATGCGAGATATGAGACAGGCCATTATTGACGGAAACTTTACGGAATTCCGCGAAAATTTCATGGCAAACTACAAAAGATAAAGACATCCCCCCTGTTTTATGCTAAAATGATTCTATACGTTCGTTGGAGGTGAAATCATAAGTGGAACAAGCAATGAATATCCTGAGCCTGGTATGGCCTTTCCTCATTCTGGTAGCTATTATGTACTTCTTCATGTACCGTCCTACCCAGAAGATGAAGGTTGAAAGAGGACGTTTCCTCATGGCTCTCAAGAAAGGCGACAAGGTGGTAACATCCGGCGGCGTCCATGGGACCATTAAAGTTCTCCGTGATAAATACGTGGAACTGGAAATCGCACCGAAAGTAGTCATCAAGGTTGAAAAATCGGCGATCCAGCACTTTGAAGGCAAGCCTGCTGTAGGCGAAGCTCCTGCTTCTGAAGTGATTCCGGAAAACAAGAAATCCAAGAAGGATGAACCGGAAACCCAGGTGGTGGAAGAAGTGGTGGAAGTGGACGATCCCAAAGACGCAGGTACTGAAGTCATCGAAGAAGAAGTGGAAGTGGATGACAAAGATGCGGCTAAGGATGCAAAGCCCAAAACTGAGGTAAAGAAATGACAGAGACGGATATTTCCTCTTCGGAACTGAAAAAGGAAATCCGCCGGAAGATGCTCGCCTTACGGCGGGCTCTTTCTGATGATGAGGCAGAAAAAAAGGCAGACTGCCTCACCGAGCAGATCCTTTCTCTTCCGGAATACAAAAAAGCAAAGCGGATCATGGCCTTCCTGGCTATGAAAGGCGAGTCCAATCTGGACCGGCTCATTGCCCTGGCCCTTTCCGAGGGAAAGGAAGTATACGTGCCGGTATGTCTGCCAAAACGGCAGATGGAAGCCGGAAGGCTTCTGGACATGGACCATTTTGTGAAAGGGCCCCTGGGCCTTCGGGATCTGCCCAAAGGATATGACACCATTGCACCGGAAGAACTGGATCTGGTACTGGTTCCCGGCGTAGCCTGCGACAAGGCGGGAAACCGTCTGGGCATGGGCGCCGGTTATTACGACCGCTACCTCACCCGGGTGCCTCTGGAAAAGAGGGTAGCTGCCCTCTGGGATTTCCAGGTGGTGGATGCCATTCCTTCTGAGCCCTTTGACAGAAAAATGGCAAAAATTGTAACCGATACCGGTATCATTGTAACGAAAAGAGGTTGAAGTTTTGGAAACAAAAAGGAAAAGCCCCCTGAGAAAGGGAGCTCTCATCCGATTCTGGGTGGTGATCCTGGTCATTATCGGTGCCTTTGCGGCCGCTGTGGGACCGCTGGCCGGCCATATCCGGCAGGGGCTGGATCTGCAGGGTGGTACCCATATCGTCATGCAGGCGGAAGATACGCCGCAGAACAAAGTCACCCCCGAGGCGATTACCCAGGTCATTAATATCATGCAGAAGCGTGTCAATGAAATGGGTCTGACAGAGCCGATTATCCAGCGGGAAGGGGCCAACCGTATTATTATCGAACTTCCTGGTGAACGGGATCCCCAGAAAGCCATCGAAACCATCGGTAAGACGGCAGTCCTCGAATTTAAGGACGAGGAAGGCAATGTCAAACTGACCGGTGAAGATCTGAAGAACGCCAAGGAAGAAATGGGGCAGAACAAGCAGCCTCTGGTAGCACTGCAGTTCACCGATGAAGGGGGCAAAAAATTCGGCGACCTCACGGCTGCCAATATTGGCCGCCACATCGGGATTTACCTGGATGGCGAACTTTTGACCAATCCGGTGGTCAATGAAGCCATTACCGGCGGCTCTGCCGTCATTACCGGACAGCGCACCCTGGAAGAAGCCAAAGATCTGGCAATCCTTCTGCGAAGCGGCGCCCTTCCGGTAAAGGTTTCCGTACTGGAAGTCAGAACCGTAGGTCCTTCCCTGGGCCAGGACTCCAAGGACAAGTCCGTGGTAGCCTTTACCATCGGTATTTCCCTGGTGGTACTCTTCATGATGGCGGTCTACCGTATGGCAGGCTTTGTGGCTGATACGGCTCTTCTGGTCTATGTGCTCATCCTTCTGGGCGTGCTGAATATCCTTCATGCCACCCTGACACTCCCCAGTATTGCCGGCGTCATCCTGTCAGTGGGGATGGCGGTGGATGCCAACGTCCTTATTTTTGAACGATTCAAGGAAGAAATCGCGGCGGGCAAAATCCTTCGTCTGGCGGTGCAGGCCGGTTTCAAGCGGGCCTTCGTCACCATTTTCGATGCGAATATGACCGTCATCATTACCTCCTGCATCCTCTTCTTCCTGGGCAGTGCTACGGTGAAGGGCTTTGCCTTCTCCCTGGGCCTTGGCGTGGCAGTTTCCATGTTCACCGCCATTACCGTGAGCCGCACCCTCCTGATGCTCCTTATTGATGCCAGCTGGATTCATAATCCCTGGTGGTTCGGCGGGAAAAGGGGGTATGACAGATAATGTTTAAGAATTTCGATTTTATCGGCCATAAGAAGATCTGGTTCACCTTCTCGGGAATCATGATCATCCTCTCCATCATTTCCATCATCCTGTTCCGCTTCAACTGGGGCATTGACTTCACCGGCGGCACCATTCTGGAACTGGGCTTTGACAAGAATGTCACCGTAGAAGAAGTACGTGACGGACTGCGGGAAGACGGACTCCAGACAGCCACCATCCAGCTTTCCGGCAATATGTCCGGTGAGACCAGCAATGATGTGATCATCCGTACCAGAAACCTGTCCTCTGAAGAGGCACAGACCGTGGTAGGTCATGTGAAGGATAAAGTAGGCAGCGGCGACGTGAAGCGTATCGAAACGGTAGGTGCCGTCATCGGTTCTGAAGTAACCAGAAGCACCCTGCTGAACGTGCTCATTTCCTTCGGTGCCATGATTCTCTACATGTCCATCCGCTTTGAACATAGAATCGCCATCTCCGCCATTGTGGCCATCTGCCATGATATCCTCATGGTACTGGGAGTCTTTGCCTTCTTCCATCTGGAAGTGGACGCCTCCTTCCTGGCCGCCATCCTTACGGTTCTTGGCTACTCCATGAACGAATCGGTCGTTATTTTCGACCGCATCCGTGAAAACCTTCACACCCACAGAAGGACCGACAGCTTTGCCACTCTGGCCAATGATTCCATTCACCAGACCATCCGCCGTTCCCTCTATACATTGACCACTACCCTCTTCTGCGTAGCATCCCTTTACTTCTTCGGCGGGGATACTACAAAGAACTTTGCCCTGGTCATGCTCATCGGCTTCATCTCCGGCGCCTATTCCTCTATCTGCGTGGCATCCAGTATCTGGGTGACCTGGCATGAACACCTTCACAGCCAGAGAAATGAACCTCACGCAGTGAAAGCGAAAAAAGCAAAGGCCTGATAGGCACTAAAAAAAGACTTCCCCCTGGGGGAGGTCTTTTTTGGTGGGGAGGAGAGTGAAGATATATTCCCGGTCTATCATGTGACATACCCTGCCTTGCGTAGTACAATAAAATACAAGAAACCTTTGATTGAATAGGAGGATTGCCATGTTTTGCATGAACTGCGGAAAACCGCTGCCTGATGGTTCGAAATTCTGCCCCCACTGCGGGACGCCGGTGATTTCTTCCGAAGGAAAGGGCTCATCGGAAGAGGGGCCTTCTTTGGATGATCTCTTGAAGAAGGTAGATGAGAAGAAGGAAGAAAAAATCTATCCTATTTTCTGCTCTCCCCATGACGACAGTGAATCGCTCCGTCCTTTCCATGACGGAGAAAGGGGAGTCTATGCTTTTGACATGGACGGCTGCCATTTTGAATACGATGAGCGGCAGGTGGGATTTTTCCGTCTGTTTAAGGTTATGATGGCTGAAGCAAAAACTCCGGCAGAACTCAAGCGTATTTACCTGGGCGAAGGTGATGTGAAGGGGCTTCTTCAATTTGTTTCCGATGAAAAGGCGGTGAAGAAACTCTTTGGAAGCCTCTTGAAAAAGGAATCGTCCCTCCTCATGGGCCGCGGCATTTACGGTTTGGAATTTCAAAACTTTATGACCCGGGATACGAAGGAAGGAGCCCCTTCTGCGCTGGATGCCTGGCAGGACTTCATCGAATTCCTTCTGGAAAAGGTGGGCCGGATTACAGGCAGCGCCGAGGCGGCCAGAAAATATAGGGAACTCCGCAAGGAGTATAGAGGCCGCATTATAGGCGGCGGCTTCGGTATCGGCGGCGCCATTGAAGGCATGATTACCGCCGGTATTGCCAATCTGGTCATTGGCGCCGGACACAGTCTCTTCAATGCCATAGGCAATGCCTTTACAAACAGTCAGGAAAGGCAGGAGCTGGAGAAACTTTTTCAATCAGAGGACCTCATGAAGTCCTTTATGAATGCCTATCAAAGGGCAGCGGGATGCCTGGTGATGGATGCAGCGGACCGGCTGAACCTGCTGCCTCTGGACAAGAAGGACGTGAGAGTGCCGGAGAGGATTCTTTCTGCCATCCAAAACGGAGAGCTGGAGAAGGGCCGCCGAAAGGATGGGGCGGCTTATGCCCTGGCCCATAATCCCTGCAGCATGCTTTCCTACAAGCTTTTCTATGCCTTTGGCAGGGATCAAAAGGGTACTGCTGACCGTATTGCCGAGGCCTTCGGCCTTGGGGGAGCATTGGAAAAGGTGAAGTATGAACTTTCCATGGCAGTGCTTTCATCCTATGAAAAACAGAGGGGCCTTCCGCTGCCTTCCCTCTTGCAGCGGATAAAGGAAGGGGGGACGGCGCTTGACGAGATCATGGACCGGGAACTTCTTCCAAAGGCAGGAGATATTGCTGCGGCCATGGAAGGCGTGGAAACAAGATTTCCCTATGACCTTATGGATGAATTAAAGAAGGAAACAGAAGAAATCGTCATTCAAAAGGGACAATCCCGGAATATGGGAGAAGATGGCACCATTCCCTCCTTCTATTTCTATCATCGGGACGATGAATCCATTACGCTCCCGGAAGGGGTGACGGCCCTTTCCGACTACGCCTTCTGCTACTGCAGAAACCTTAAGGAAATCAGACTGCCAAAGAGCCTTAGAACCATTGGCAGGCATGCTTTTTACAGGCTGCCTTCTTTGAAGGTACTGTCCATCCCTTCCTCTGTATCGGTGTATCCCCTTTCTGCGGCAGAGGGAAACATGGTGGTGGAGCTTTCGCCGGATACCATGGTGGAAGACGATGAGGACCGGGAATCTCCCGTGCGGCTGGACATCCCTCTTTCCGGCAAGGCCTATGAATATATGAAGGAAAGAGACCTTTTAGACAGCCATACCACCATTCTTACGAAGGCAGGTGCAGGGGATATCATTTCCGCAAAAGAACACCCGGGCCTTCCGGTGGAATACAGGCGGCTCCTTCCGGATATTTCAAAGCTCCTGGAGGAAGACAATGATCGCTTTCCTGAAGTCATCCACATTCCGGAAAAGGGAGAAGGAGCAGCTTCCTATAGGAAGCTGGACTGCGGCGCCTTCATCAAAGCGCCCATCTGCTATCTTCACCTGCAAGGAGATATCAAAGAAATCGGGGAGTCCTGTTTCCAAAAATCTACAGTGTACCAGATAAAGGCAGACGAGGGACTTGAATCCATAGGGGCCCATGCCTTTGAAGGGCTGCTTTACTTTGCCAAGGCAGAGCTGCCCCGAAGCCTTTCCTATGTGGGAGACCATGCCTTTGCCCACTGCCGGGACCTTCATTTCATGGAGCTCCTTCAGCAGGACTGCCGTATCGGAGAGGGAGTCTTTGAAGGTGATGAAATCACGGTGTGCTGCCTGCCGGGAAGTTCCTGGGAAGTTTACTGCCGGGAAAACCATATTCCCTATTTCCTGAAGGGAGAGAAGACGCCTCTCATGAGGGAAGTGAAAGACGAGCAGCTGAAGCGGAAGTACTGGGCTGAAAATCACTGGCACATTTACGACAATTCCAAATACTACAGCCACGACGGGTTTATGGATGATTTCAAGCGCACCGCTCCTTCTACCAGCAGCATCCGGGGCATTCCGGTGGACAGCAGGGGAAGGGAAAAAGAGGACAATGGCGAAAGAATTTATTTCATCAGAGTCCAGGCGGAAAAGAACGGAGACTATGACCGGGAGGCCATGGCCCGTGCCATCATGGCAGATCCCCGCCGTCCGGCATATACATCGGCCGACGGAAAACGGCATATCCTCATCTATCCCTGGACCATGACCTTCAACAATTACATCTGCACCGACACCTACAATCACGCCACCCTTCTCTACGTAAACGGCGGCAGGGATATTGAATACATCGGCGAATATGCCTTTGCCTCCTCCGAACTCATCGCCTTCTACGGCGAAAAGGTAAAGGAAGTGTGGGAGGGCGCCTTCAAAGGCGCAAAGGCACTGACCTATGTGGAACTGGGAAATCAGCTGTTCCGGCTGGAAGACGAAGCCTTCGCCGACTGCCCGAACCTTCGGACCATCACCCTTCCCTCAAACCTTCGGGAAATAGGGAAAGATGTATTCAAAAATACGCCGGTCACTGTGAAATGCGAAAGGGACAGCAGTGCCTATACCTACTGCATGGAAAACGGGATTCCCGTGGAATGCTGGGATGAGTGAGCCGGCCGCTATCTGCTATCCGCTGGCCGCCATGGCCTGATGCCTGCGTTGCCGCCGTTGGAAATGAAGGCACTTTCGTAATCTTTAGGGCCTTTCAATCATACCCCTTTTTGTTTTTCAAAAGAGGGCCCGTCTTCATACATATACATACCATGGCCCATACCGGAGACAGAAGGAAAATAGTTAATATTTTAAACAGGTATATACAAAAAGCCATGCAGCTCTTAACGGAAACTGCATGGTTTTTGATTGTACGAAAAATGGGCGGTAAAGCTGTATGTTCTGCAAATCCTGAAATCATGGTTCTTTTCGGCTTGTCAAAAAAGTTTACCTTTTTGACAAACCGTCTTATAGATATTTAAAATCCTGTCTACATAATCATACCAGGTAAACTGCTAAAACATTTCATTTTTATACTTTATACTATACCCTATTTTCTGCTTAAAGTCTATAAATCCAAAAGTAAACTATTTTGCCGATACAGGGAGGGTTGGCAGTTTAGAAATATACGGTTAGCACAGGAAAAGAGGAATATCCTATGAATCATATTTATAAACTGGTATGGAACAGGGCAAGAAATATGTATATGGCAGTATCTGAAACGGCAAAGAGCCATGGGAAATCCGGATCTATATCCCGGGCAGGGCGGAAAACCGCCGCCATTCTTCTGGCAGTGCTGGCTTTGACGGCAGGGGCTGGAACGGTAAATTTTGCAGCAGCAGCTAATACGCCAGGAAGCGGCGATGGTGTTGCCGTTGGTACAGACAGCAGTGCACCAAAGGCAGAAAATGTAGCCATCGGCAAAGGGGCTGGGATTTCCTATTCTAATGGAGCTAGCACTGCTACAGGCGATATTGTTGTCGGCAATGGGGCCAATATTAACAACTATGCCAGCCAGGGCGGCAGCATTGCCATTGGTAAAAATGCAAAGGTAGAAAACATGGCTGGTGGTGGGGAAGCCAGTTTTGCATTTGGGCAGACGACCTTTAGTGGAAATGAGTTTTCTGAATCCAGAATACCTACGGATCCATCAAAAGTTATCGGGAGTATTGCCATTGGTGATAATACGTTTGCTCGTACTGGTAGTACGATGATTGGATCACATAACTATAAGGGAGAGCTGGGCGATACGACCGTCGACAGTACGTCTACCAGAACATATGCATTAAATGTCTATGCTACGACTGTTGGTGCCAACAGTTTCAGCAACGGCGCCTTTACGACAAACACTGGTTCATATAATATTATTTCCAGTGAGTACAACGGAGGACGTTCGGCCAACCCGGTAAAAAATATGGGAGCTACGATTACAGGTGCCCTGAATAGTATTGAATCCATAGGTGCAGATGACTATTCTGGAATTGCCAATACGGTAAGTGGTATAGCAAATCGCACCAGTAACTCTAACGGAACGCTTATTTATGGTGCGGGGAATGAGGTTACGAATTCGATTACGTCTTTAGAAGACATCCCTACGGACAGCGGGAATTCTGCTAAAGCGTTTTCGGAAAAGTTAAGAGGTACCATTAAAGCATCAAATAGCGGTGGAGCTACGCTTGCCATTGGCGGCGGCAACAAGATCGACAATGCTATTCGCTCACAAGCCATTGGTGTGAATAATACATTGACTGGTAACTTGTATCATGAAGATGGACTGTCTATTGGGAGCAGAATATTAATACCCGCTGTAAATGAATATAGTGCTCAATATAATATGGTCGATGGTTACAATAACAACGTTGCCAATGTGAATCATGCCTATGTTATTGGTGCCAACAACAACATTCAGGGTAAGACGTTCTCGGATGCAACGAAAGATGGTGTCTTAAGCGATAAGGATCGAGAAAAAGCTAAAAAAGACGATAATCTGATTGTCATCGGCGATAATCATACCTTGGCAAATGATGTTTCCAACAATATCATCCTTGGTACAGCCGATAAGACGTTGACGACACGTGCTTCCAATATCGTCATGATAGGCCATAACGCCGATGCACAGAAAGAGGGGGGCGTGGCCCTCGGTGCTGATTCGGTAGCTGCTATCGATAAGGATCAAATCGGTTATGACCCGGCAAATGGTGACCATCAGACTGATACCACTGGCATCTGGAAATCGACGGCAGCTGCCCGTTTCCTCCGGGGTGGCCCCGAAGCCCCCAGCTGCCGTTTCCGTCGGTGATGCCTCGAAGCACATGACCCGCCAGATTACTAACGTGGCAGCTGGTAAGGAAGATACCGATGCTGTCAACGTAGCTCAGCTGAAGAAAGCCCAGATTCATTATTATAGTATGAATCCCAAAAGTGATGTTGCTACAGGTACTGATAGTAATTATAACAATAATGGAGCTACAGGGAATGATGCTATTGCCATTGGACCCTTTGCTTCAGCCAAGGGACAGCATTCATTAGCGTTGGGATATGGGGCTCAAACAACTCATTTAGAGGGTAAAGATAGTCAGGATGATAACACTGCGGTTGGTTACAATAGCCAGTCTGGTTATCGTTCGACCGCCCTGGGCTATAATAGCAAGGCAACAGGGCGGTATGCTGTTGCACTAGGTACCGATGCCCTGGCCAATCAAGATAACAGTACGGCTATTGGGATGAATGCACAGGCTGAAGGAAAGCAGGCAACCGCACTGGGTTCGCTCGCTAAGGCTAGTGGGGAATCTGCTACTGCTGTAGGTGAAGGTGCAGAAGCTTTGGCCAATTACTCGTCAGCTGTTGGCTTAGGAGCGAAAGTAGATAAAGGGGCGACTAAGGGAACGGCATTGGGATATCAGGCAAAGGTTTTAGCCGATGCAGAAAATAGCATGGCCTTAGGCGCAAGCAGTCTGGTCAGTAGAAAAAACAGTATTGCTATAGGTATGAGTGCACAAGTTTCCGGTGCACAATCTGTTGCCATTGGGCAAGGTGCGAAGGTTTCATTATCTCGTTCTGTTGCGTTGGGTGATGGCTCTATCGCTTCGACAGCACCGACAGATGTTTCAAGTATCACGATTCCTAATCTTAACAGAACATATACCGTAAGTGGCAACTGGCCCGTTGGAATCGTTAGTGTAGGTACGCCCACAGCGCAGCGGACTATTACGAACGTAGCTGCCGGACGTATTACGTACGATAGTACGGATGCCGTCAATGGGAGCGAACTTTATGTCGTAGCTACAGAGGCTGCCAAGCATGCGACTGTCAAAGCGGCTGAAAACGGTCATATTACAGTGAAGGAAGGCGTAAACCAGGGGCAAGGTATCGAATATACGATTGGCTTAAATACGGACGGATTGGCTAAAAGTACGGATGGTTTAACATTTGCTGGTGATGACGGGCAGCCAGATAATAGCAAAACCATATCGAGAAGGTTGAATGAGCAACTTAATATTGTCGGAGGAGCGACCGATACCGTTGAAGCTAATAACATTGGCGTAGTAAAAAAAGATGACAATACGTTGAATATTCGCCTTGCAAAAAATATTACAGGACTTACCAGTTTGCAAGCCACCACCGTTATTTCTGGTACTGTGACTGTAGATGGTAATAGTAATGTGATTACAGGTTTGTCTAATACGACCTGGGATAAAACGAAAGATTATTCTAAGTCTACAAAGGCGGCTACGGAAGCGCAGCTCCACGAAGCGATGACACAGGCCGCAGCCGATGCCAATGATACACATATCCAGGCTGGAGATTATGCCGTTGATACTATTATGGACAAGGATGGCAAGACAGCGCAGGGAGTATCGATAGGCGTTGTAGATAAGACGGGAACAGTTGGTACCGTTCGAATTACGGATGTAGCAAAAGCCAGTGATGTAGGCGATGTAACGAAGTTGGATGCAGATATTCAAAACGCCGATGGCAAAACGACCGTAGTGGATGCTGTTAACAAGGTAAATGGTAAGGTAGGAGATCTTAACTACAGTAGCACGAAGTACGTTACAAAAGGTGAAGACGTCACGACTTCCATCGGAAAACTCGACGAAGCCATTAAATCTGCATCAGAAGCTGCGGGCAAGCATACTATTGTTTCGACGAAAGATTCTAACCTTTCTGTTGAAAATATTGCCAAAGAGGGAGAAACTGCGAATTATCAGATTTCCCTGAATAAAGATCTGAATGTCGATTCAGTTACCGCAGCTGATAAGATTAAAACAAAAGACCTCGAAGTGACAGATTCCGCTGCCATTGGCAAGGTCACCATCAACAAGGATGACAAAGGCACGATTGGTGGATTGACTAACAAGACCTGGGACGCCAAGAACATTACGTCCGGTCAGGCTGCTACGGAAGACCAGTTGCAAGCTGCGACCAAGAACGCCGTCAACTATGACGGTGACGACAGCAAGACCGTTACGCTGCGGAAAGACACGACCATCCAGAATGTAGCCAACACCACGATTGAGGAAGGCTCCAAGAACGCCGTCAATGCTGGGACCGTCTACAAGGAAACGAGAGTCGAAAAAGACGGAATCTTCATCAGACAGGCTAACACAGCTGGCCAAAACATAACGGCTTTGGATCATCAGGTGGCTGCCAACACGGAATCTATTTATAACATCAATAACCGTGTTTCCAACCTCGATAACCGCGTCAACAAGGTCGGTGCCGGTGCGGCGGCTTTGGCGGCGCTTCACCCGCTGGACTTCAATCCCGACGATAAGTGGGATTTTGCTGTGGGCTATGGCAATTACCGCAATGCCAACAGTGTCGCTTTAGGCGCCTTCTATCGGCCCAATGAAAACACCATGCTCAGTCTGGGAACGAACTTTGGCAATGGCGAGAATATGTTTAACGCCGGTGTCAGCTTTAAGATTGGCAAAGGAAATTCTTATGCCGGCTATTCCAAGGTAGAAATGGCTAAGGTCATTGATAACCAGAGCAGGGAAGTGGCAGCGCTGAAAGAAGAGAATGCGAAGAATGCAAAAGATAATGCAGTGATGAAGGCAGAAATCGAAGCTTTGAAAAAGCAGGTGGAAGCACTGGCTGCAAAGAAGTAAGGATAGATAAAGAAAAGGCTCTTTCTTCAGGGAAGGGCTTTTTCTTATGGGGAAGGATGGTTCCTTTTACTTTTTATTTTATGGTTTATGCATGCATTTCCACCGGAAAGTAGTGCGGGGCATGTGGCACAGGCGGGCGGCAGCGGTGCAGGTGATTTCTCCCTTTTTTACCTTTTCTTTTAATATGTCAAATTCCGGAGGTACCGGTTTCTCGGGTCGGCCGAATCGTACACCCCGGGCTTTGGCTGCCGCTATGCCCTGGGCCTGGCGGCAGCGGATATTTTCTCTTTCGTTCTGGGCAACGAAGGAAAGAATCTGTAGCACAATGTCTGCAATAAAGGTGCCCATCAGGTCTCCGCCTCTTCTGGTATCCAGAAGGGGCATATCCAGTACCACTATATAGACCTCTTTCTTTTTGGTGAGAAGGTACCACTGATGAAGGATTTCTTTGTAATTACGGCCCAGTCGGTCTACGGAAAGGATGTAAAGAACATCGCTTTTTCGTAGCTTTTTCATCATTTTCTTGTACTGGGGACGGTCAAAATCCTTTCCTGATTTCTTGTCCACGAATAGATGATCCTCTGCAATGCCGGCCCGTTTCATGGCATCAATCTGCCTTTCTTCATTCTGGTCACAGCTGGATACACGCACATAGCCATAGGTACACATGGTTTTCCTCCCTCTGTTTTTGTCAATGAAAAACTGTGAAAGGAAAATCCCTTCACAGCTTTTATTTTTACCTATAAACGCACAACTTCAAATCTCAAATCTCAATTCTCAATTCTCAAACCTCAAGCCTCATACTCCTTCCTGTTCACCTTTCCTTTCACCGGTTTTCCATCCAGGAAAGCGCGGATGTTATGGAGGGCATTCATGAGGGCTTCCCGGTGGGCGGTGCTGCTCATTTCTGCATTGTGGGCGCTGCCGATGACGTTGGGATAGGCCAGCAGGGGATCGCCGTCCTTTGGATAGGCTTCGTTTTCTTCCCACCATACGTCCATGGCCACATGGAAGCGGGGATTATTTTTTACTTTGTCCAGCAGGGCTTCCCGGTCAATGAGCTGGGCCCGGGCTACGTCTACCAGCAGGCTGTCCTCTTTCATGAGGGAAAGTATGTGTCTGCTGATGAGGCCTTCCGTTTCTTTGGTGAAGGGCAGGGCCAGTACTAGTACGTCCGCTTCCTTCACCGCTTCTTCCAGCTGGTCCATGGTGTAGGCTTTGTCAAGAAGAGGGGACTTGGGCAGGTGGCGGGAAATGGCGGTGAGGCGGCAGTGGAAAGGGGAAAGCACTTCTGCCACGGCTTGTCCGATGCCGCCGAAGCCTGCAATGAGCACGGTCTGTTCGGAAAGAAGTTTCTGGTGGTAGCCCAGGATATGGAATTTCCCCTGCTGCAGGTCCTGGAGCTGTTCCCGGAGGCAGCGGTTCAGGGCGATGATCATGCCGCAGGCGGACTCTGCAATACCCCGGGCCCAGCCGCCGGAGTTGCAGTAAAGGCGGATATCCTTCGGCAGTTTTTTGAAATCCAGGTGATCCACGCCGGTTCTGGTGGTCTGCACCATGGCTGGTTTGGCAAGAAGGGGGATTTCCTCTTTCCTGATATCGCCCACAATATTTCTGGAAAGCACCACATCTGCCTTTTCCAGGGCCTTTTGCCGCTTCTCTTCATCCAGATCTTCCAGCCAGAACAGGGCGGCATCAGGGAAGAGGGCTTGGACATCTTTTTCATAGGTTTCTTTGATGGGCGGGGCAATGACAATATTCATAGTTTTTCTCCTTTGTTTACAGGAATCCTTTGGATGGAGCAGGCTGATGCAGAAAGAAAGGAAAGAAGGCGGGGCTGTTCTTCCACTGGAGGGGCCGGGCCCATTTCTTTTTTTCTTGCGCTGCCATAGAGGGAAAGGAAAGCTTTCGATTTTCTTTATTATAAGATGATTCCTCTCCGGCGGAAAGGGGCAGGGAAGGCGGGAAGAGAGAAGATTTCCATGATGGAAACTTTCCGGTCATCTCATACTGATGCGGGAAACTATGTTCTCCATATCTATCCATTAAAAATTGTGTTATAGTTGTTACATATTGAATCTAATCAGACAGATATTGAATGAAGAAAGGCGGAGTTCGATGAATATTATTGATGAACTGAAATGGCGTGGCGCTGTCAATCAGCAGACCGATGAGGAAGGACTGTACAAGCTGGTAGGGGAAAAATCCATTTCCCTTTACTGCGGCATTGATCCCACCGGCGACAGCATGCATATCGGTCATCTGATTCCATTCATGATTCTGAAGCGTTTCCAGCTGGCCGGTCATCATCCGGTCATTGTTATCGGCGGCGGCACCGGTTCCATCGGTGATCCTTCGGGCCGGAAGACAGAAAGGGTGCTCCAGTCCCAGGAGACCATCCAGCATAATGCAGAATGTCTCACAGCCCAGATGAAGAAACTTTTCGGCGAAGATGGCTTCACCATGGTGAACAACTATGACTGGCTTTCCAAAATTTCCCTTCTGGAATTCCTTCGTGACTATGGCAAGCTGTTCAATATCAATACCATGCTGGCCAAGGAAGTGGTAGCTTCCCGTCTGGAAACAGGGATTTCCTTCACCGAATTCTCCTACCAGATTCTCCAGTCCATTGATTTCAAAATGCTCTATGACAAGTACAATGTGCAGCTCCAGATCGGCGGCGCTGACCAGTGGGGCAACATTACAAACGGCGTGGAACTTCTCAGAAAGACGGAAGATGTGCATGATGCCTTCGGCCTCACCATCCCCCTCATGCTGAAGGCAGACGGCACCAAGTTCGGCAAAACCGCCGGCGGCGCGGTATGGCTGGATCCGAAGAAGACGTCGCCCTATGAATTCTATCAGTTCTGGTTCAACCAGGATGACCGGGATGTGGTGAAGTATCTGAAGTATTTCACCTTCCTTTCCCATGAGGAAATCGACGCACTGGAAAAAGAAGTAGCAGAACATCCGGAACATAGAAGCGCTCAGCGGAAGCTGGCTGAAGAAGTGACCCGCTTCGTTCACGGCGAAGAAGGGCTGGCCCAGGCAGAAAAGGTGACCCAGGCTCTCTTCTCCGGCAACATCCAGGAACTTTCGGGCGATGAAATCGAAGGGGCTTTCCGCAACACCAAGGGCGGCGAAGTCCATGAAGCACCGATTAATATCGTGGAAGCTCTGGTGCAGGGCGGCGTGGAAAAATCCAAGCGCCAGGCAAGGGAAGATGTGAAGAACGGCGCCATCCGGGTGAACGGTGAACAGATTCGTGATATCGAAGCCTCTGTATCTGCCCATCCCAATACCAATGGCAAATTCATTATTATCAGAAAAGGCAAGAAGAATTACTTCTCCATCGAAGTGAAATAAAATGCCGGTCAAAAGCTCTCCTCCGGGAGGGCTTTTTATTTTTGGGGAGCATCATATTTTATTGTGCAGCTGCCAGCTCTAAACCCGCCGAATCTTTCATACCTGACGGGCGCCGAACTCTTTGAACTAGTCCTGTCATGTGATATACTGTAATGTATTGAAGTTTCTATATTTGAAAAGGAGAGAAATATGAAATTTTCGTTTAACCACAACAATTTCAACGTGCTCGATTTGAAGAAGAGTATCGCTTTTTATGAAGAAGCCCTGGGACTCAAGGTAACAGGTGAGTACAAGGCTCCGGACGGCTCCTTTATTCTGGCTTACCTGGGGGATGGTGCAACGAAGCACCGGCTGGAACTGACTTGGCTTCGGGACCGGAAGGAACCCTACAATCTGGGGGATAATGAATTCCATCTGGCTTTTGATGTGGAGGACATGAATGCAGCCCATGAAAAGCATAAGGCCATGGGCTGCATTTGTTTTGAAAATCCGGCCATGGGCATTTATTTCATTAATGACCCCGACGGATACTGGATTGAAATTATTCCGGAGGATATGTGATGGACCCTATTTTTGTACGTACCGCCCGCATTATCGGTGAAAAGGGCGTTGATTTTCTTTCTACAAAGACTGTGGCCGTTTTCGGCATCGGCGGCGTCGGTTCCTATGCGGCAGAAGCACTGGTCCGCGCCGGCGTGGGCCATCTGATTTTTATTGATAAGGATGCGGTGGAAGATTCCAATCTGAACCGCCAGCTGGTGGCAGACCGCACCACATTGGGCCGCAACAAGGCGGAAATCATGGTGGAAAGGGCGCACCGGGTGAATCCTGCCTGCGATGCCAGAGCGCTGGCTGTGTATTACCGGCCGGGAGATGAGGATTTCATCAAAAATCTCCATGCCGATTTCATTATTGATGCCATTGATGACGTGCCGGCTAAAGTGTCCATTGCAGAAATCTGCTACAAGCTGAAAATACCGGAAATTTCCTCCATGGGTACCGGCAACCGGCTCCGCCCGGAAATGCTGCAGATTGCAGATATTAATAAGACCTCTGTGTGCCATCTGGCAAGGAAAATGCGCAAAGAGCTGAAGGAGCGCCGGGTACGGCATCTGACCGTGGTATACTCCAAGGAGCTGCCTCATAAGCCCATCGGCGAAGGCCATGCACCGGGCTCCACCTCCTTCGTGCCGCCGGTGTCGGGCATGATGATGGCAGGCTATGTGATTAGAAATCTTTTGAAAGAAGCAAACATTACCTGAGGAAGCACCGATACATGCATGGGCTGCTTTCCTATGGCTTGTAGGGACTGCAGGAATCAAAGAGTGCACTGTTTCGTGGCGCTTCCCTGAGAAAGGAAAACAATATGGTTGAAATCCGTCATCCCGACTGGGTGACTATTCAGGAAAATGGAAAAGATGTGCTGGGGTACAACCAGGAATGGTATCCGGAAAAAAGGCAGAAGCTGGCAGGCTGCGGCCCCACGGCCGGCAGCATGATGGCTGCCTATATCGAACGGAGGCAGTGGGGCAGAAAAGTGGAAACCAGAAAAGAGGCCCTGGCCATTATGCTGGATATCTGGAAATATGCGACGCCCCGCATGCACGGCCTCTATAAGACCCGCTGGCTGAAGGAGGGTCTGACCGCCTACATGCAGGAAAGGGGACTTAAGGGAAAGGTGGAAGCCCTGCCTATTCCCTCCATCCGTCTCCTGGCCCCCAAACTTCCCAAAGTGGCGGCCTTCATCAGGGAAGGACTGGAAGCGGACTGCCCCATCGGTTTCCTGAATCTCCACAGCGGCGGCGAGCCTATTCCCTACCACTGGCACTGGATGCCCCTGGTGAAAATGGAAGAAAGGGACGACGGTATTTACTGCATCCTCTGGGATGAGGGGACAGCCCATGTGTTCAATCTGGGGAACTGGCTGAAACACACCAAATTCGGCGGCGGATTTGTCAGAATCATGAATTCCTGAAAGAAAAGGGACTGTGAGGAAATGATGGAGCTCCGGTCAGATGGGTAGACAATGGGTTAGTTTACAAGGTGCGAATTGACAAGTACTCTGCCCCGCACCAGACAGTCATTCCCGGGAGGGATCAATTGACGAAAACGCTGCTCCGCCCCGTCATTTCGACGGTCGGAGCGGAGTGGAAAAATCTCACGCCGAAGTGAGGAGGCTCCATGGTGGCAGGCCGTATATTATGATAGGGCTGTAATAAGAAGGGACTGTGAAGAAATGATTCCCATTTTTTCACAGCCCTTTTTTGATGACAGCCGGTCCCTTCCGTAAAGGTGCATTTCCTTTGGCACAGGCGCTCCATCAGCAGAGGGAGTATAATCAAAGAGGAGAGATGATGTAGAGGTGAGACCGATGAAGAAAAAGTGGATAGCAGTGATTCTGGCGGCATTTCTGGCCCTTCCTCCGGGAGCGGAGGCAAAGGCCTTTGATGGCGCTTCTATTCTGGGACGTATCCTTTCCAGCGGCGTTTCCCATTCCACCACGGTAAAAACAAAGCCGGCCGTGGTGAAGCGTTCTTCCGGAAAGAAGAACCGTTATAAAAATGCCATGGGAGCCCTGGAGAACCTGCAGTGGGTAGGCGTGGCGAAAAGCTCCGGCGGCAGTATCTATTTCGACCAGGACACCATGAAGGATACCACCCGTAAGGGCGAGCGGCGGGTGACGGCTACGGTGAAAAATGAATTTACCAAAGCCGGCGCCAGAGCGGTGGAAGAAAGCAGCCATGGCGAGGTGGACCGGGATGAGGCAGCCTATTCCCTTTTCCTGGTCGATTTCGGCGAAAAGGACTGCTTCATCGCCAGCCCCGTGATTTATTATGACCGGAAGGGAAAAGAGCTGACAAGGAAAAAGGCTTCTTTTGCCTATGCCGATGTGACCGGCATGAACTACGGAAAACCCTACGGCCCGGGCAGCATGGAGCTTAAAATCAAAGAGAAGGTTTTCGCCTATGCAGATCGGGTGAAGGAAGAGGAAAAGGAAAGGACAGCGAAAAACCGGTAGAAAAGAAAAAAGACCTCGCAGGAGCGGGGTCTTTTCATTTCAACAATCAGCCTTCATATTCTTCAAATTCATCTTTTCCGGCGCCGCACATGGGGCAGATGTAATCAGCCGGAAGATCTTCGAACTTGGTGCCCGGCGCAATTCCGTTATCCGGATCACCTTGGGCTTCATCATAAATCCATCCGCAGATCTTGCAAATGTACTTCTTCATAGTATCCTCCGTTCTCCTGCACGCTGCAGGACACACATATGGCAGAGCCATCAATCTGTATGTATTATACCATAGCTTTTATAGGGAAGGGAGAGGCCGGCTTATTTTGTAAATTTTTTCACGGGGAAGATTGATTTTCCTGTTGACTTTTAAATAAGTCTTATGATATATTTTCAACAATACTATCTATCTTTTGGATAGGGTTTTAAAGGAGGTTTTCATATGGCTAAGAAAAGAATAGTAGGTGTGGCAGGCCTTGGGCATGTAGGTGCCCATGCGGCATTCTGCCTGGGTATGATGGGGATTGCTGATGAAATCCTTCTTTGCGATGTGAAGGAGCAGAAGGCCATCAGTGAGTGTCAGGACCTGAATGATGCGGTCATGTACATGCCTAATCATGTGGTATATCGGGTGACTGACTATGCAGGATTGAAGGACTGCGATGTGATTGTGAATGCAGTGGGAGATGTGAGCCTCTGTGCTACAGGGAATCGGGATGATGAGCTGGAAAATAGTGTGCGCCAGGTGGCGGATTATGTGCCGAAGGTGATGGAGGCCGGATTCAACGGAATTTTCGTTACCATTACCAATCCCTGTGACGTGATCGCCCACTTGATCGCCAAGCTTTCCGGACTTCCCCGGGGACGGGTGGTAGGTACGGGAACCCTTCTTGATTCTTCCCGCCTGATTCATGCTATTTCGGACCAGACAGGTCTGGATGCCCGGGGTTTCTTTGCCTTTATGATGGGGGAACATGGCAGTGCCCAGATGGTTCCCTGGTCTCAGGTCAATTTCTACGGCCAGACGCTGGAGCAGATGGAGGAAGATCCCCGCTTCCTCTTTGATAAGGACAAGGTGCAGGAAAAGGCCATTAAAGGCGGCTGGGTGACTTACCAGGGCAAGCAGTGTACGGAGTACGGCATCGCATCGGCGGCAGCTACGCTGGTGAGGACGATTTTCCATGATGAAAAACGGATTCTTCCCTGTTCTGTAGAACTTCGGGGTGAATACGGGGAACAGGATGTGTTCTGCGGTGTGCCGGCAGTCATCGGTATCCATGGGGTGGAGGAAGTATTGGAGTATGATCTTCCGGACAATGAGATGAAGCGGCTCAAAGAATGCATCGATACGATTCATCGGAATATTGAGAGAGGAAACCGCTTCCTGCCCTGATAAGGGGACGACCCTTCCGTGGTGAAATGGGAATTTCCAGGTCTTTGATTTTGGCGGACTTGGCCGGGCATGAAGCTTTCTCAAAAGGGGCTGTGAAGAAATGATCACCATTTTTTCACAGCCCCTTTTGGCTTATCACATATGATGATAGGCTGCCTGCCGTTATGGTCATCTCGAGCGGGGGACCTGCCAATATGAGGGTAAAGGCTTTGGAGTTTATTGAAACGCTGAGCCGAGAGATCTTCTGCCACCATGGGGCTCGCCCCACATCGGCGTGAGATTTCTCCACTCCGCTCCGACCGTCGAAATGACGGGGGCGGGGCAGCATTTTGGTCAGTTGATCCCCCTGAAAATGACTGGATGCTGCTCATCGACATCCTTATCTTGAGCGGGGGACCTGCCGATATGGGGGCAAAGGCTTTGGAGTTTATTGAAACGCTGAGCCGAGAGATCTCCTGCCACCATGGGGCTCGCCCTGCTTCGGTGTGAGATTTCTCCACTCCGCTTCGCTTCGGTCGAAATGACGGGGTGAGGACAGTCCTTTTGTTATGAAACTCGGGATTCATGAGGAAGAGGAGGGGAGACTTTTTCTCGTCTATTTCTTCTGCTATCCATTGACTAGAGATGCAGCGTCTGCAAACTAATAGATATGTAGATATAAAAGCGGATATTTTTGAGATTTTACGTCATAAAATAATTACTTATTGATTATTAAAAATAGAAGTCATAGATAAAAATATGGATAAAACCATCAATTCATATTTATTTTAAATCTATAAACTTATTTGTTTCATGAATCGATAGGTAAATCGATACCAATTTATAGAGGGCTATTGATTTTAGAAAAGCCCCTTAGTACAATGTTACATATAACCCAAAGGGAAAGCTCCATTTATGGTTGAAGGGCCTTCCTGCTGACAGCTTTACGGTTCCCTGAAGGGAACCGATTTTAAAGGAGAGGATTGTATGAGACATATTCGTAAGGTCCTGGTGGCCAACAGAGGCGAAATCGCCATCCGCGTATTCCGCGCCTGCAGCGAACTGGGAATCCGCACAGTAGCCATTTATTCCAAAGAAGATATTCTGTCCCTGCACCGCAACCGGGCTGATGAAGCATACCTGGTAGGGGAAGGGGATAAACCGATTGACGCCTATCTGGATATTGAAGATATTATCCGTATCTGCAAGGAACATGATGTGGATGCCATCCATCCGGGCTATGGCTTCCTGGCTGAAAATGCCAAGCTGGCCAAACGGTGCGAAGAGGAAGGCATTATTTTCATTGGGCCGCGGGTAGAACATCTGATGATGTTCGGCGATAAGGTGAATTCCCGTATCCAGGCTGAAAAAGCAGATATTCCCATGATTCCCGGCTCCAAGGGAGCGGTGAAGAGCTTTGAGGAAGTGAAGGAGTTTGCAGAAAAGAACGGCTTCCCCATTATGATCAAGGCTGTTAACGGCGGCGGCGGCCGCGGCATCCGCAACGTGGACCGCATGGAGGATCTGGAAGAGGCTTACAACCGGGCCAAGTCCGAAGCCAAAATGGCTTTCGGTGATGATGATGTATATGTAGAAAAATGCATTATGAACCCGAAGCATATCGAAGTACAGATTCTGGGTGATGAACAGGGCAATGTGGTTCATCTTTTCGAAAGAGACTGCTCTATCCAGCGCCGTCATCAGAAGGTCATCGAAATGGCACCGGCCTGGTCCCTGCCTGTGGAGCTTCGCCAGAAGATCTGCAATGCGGCAGTGAAGCTCATGAAACATGTACACTACCTCAATGCAGGTACTGTGGAATTCCTGGTAGACCAGGATGAAAAGCATTTCTATTTCATCGAAGTCAATCCCCGTGTCCAGGTAGAACATACGGTAACGGAAATGATTACCGATGTGGATATCGTGAAGACCCAGATTCTGATTGCCGAAGGGTACTCCATCGACAGTCCGGAAGTCGCCATTGGCCAGCAGCAGGATATTTGGTATAAAGGCGTGGCTATCCAGTGCCGTATTACCACCGAGGATCCGCAGAATAATTTCATGCCTGATACAGGCAAAATCATTGCCTATCGCTCCGGCGGCGGCCCCGGTATTCGTCTGGATGCAGGCACTGCCTATGCAGGGGCTGTCATTACCCCTTACTATGATTCTCTTCTCGTTAAGGTTACAGCCCATGCCCTCCATCCGAAGGATACCATCCACAAAATGCTCCGCTGCCTGGATGAATTCCGGATTTCCGGCGTAAAGACCAACATTTACTTCCTGCAGAATATGCTCCGTACCCGGGATTTCCAGGAAGGGAAATGCGATGTCAACTATATTGACCGGAACCCCTGGCTCCTGCAGGAGCCGGATCTGATTTCCGACCGGGGCACCAAACTTCTTTCCTACATCGGCGATATCACGGTGAACGGCTATGCCGGCGCAGGCCATAAGGAAAAGCCGGACTTTGCTCCCCTTCCGGTGCTGGATGCTTCCAAGGAAGAAGCACCGAAGGGAACTAGACAGCTTCTGGATGAACTGGGACCGGAGAAGTTTGCCAAGTGGGTACTGGACCGCAAGGAAGTCATGTTCATGGATACCACGTACCGTGATGCCCATCAGTCCCTGCTGGCTACCCGCGTGAGAACCCATGATATTATGAAAGCCATCCATTATACGGCTGTCCATGTGCCTGAGCTTTTCTCCTTTGAAAACTGGGGCGGCGCTACCTTCGACGTGGCTTACCGTTTCCTGGATGAAAGCCCCTGGGACAGACTCCGCCAGATGAGGAAGGCCGCACCGAATATTCTTTTCCAGATGCTGACCCGCGGCGCCAATACCGTAGGATATACCAACTATCCGGAAAATGTGGTCCGTCATTTCATCGACCAGGCTGCCGATAACGGCATTGATGTATTCCGTATCTTCGACTGCCTGAACCAGCTGAACCATATGACCGTATCCATTGATGAGGTACGGAAGAAGAATAAGATTGCAGAAGCCTGCTTCTGCTACACCGGCGACATTATGGACCCCAGCCGTCAGAAATACTCTCTGAAGTACTATACGGATCTGGCAAAGGAAATGAAGAATGCCGGTGCCAACATTATCGCCATTAAGGATATGGCAGGCCTTCTGAAACCGGAAGCAGCCTATGCCCTGATTTCCGCTCTGAAGGATGCAGTGGATTTGCCTATCCACCTCCACAGCCATGAAGGCGGCGGATGCACCCTTTACTCCTACGCCAAAGCTGTAGATGCAGGGGTAGATATTGTGGATGTGGCTACCGGCGCTCTTTCCAACGGCACCAGCCAGCCTTCCATGACTGCCATGTACTATGCGCTGCAGAACCATCCCCGTCAGCCGAAGCTGGATATCGATGCGCTGGAAACCATCGACCGCTACTGGCAGGGCGTACGTCCCTACTATGCCGGCGTAGATTCCCGCATGGCCAGCCCGAATACCACCGTATTCCAGCATGAAATGCCGGGAGGACAGTATTCCAACCTGCGCCAGCAGGCAACAGCCGTAGGCCTTGGGCAGGAGTGGCCGGAAGTATGCCGCATGTATGCCAAAGTGAATATGATGTTTGGCGATATCATCAAAGTCACCCCGTCTTCTAAAGTAGTAGGGGATATGACCCTCTTCATGGTACAGAACCATCTGACAGAAAAAGATATTTATGAAAAAGGGGAAACCCTGGACTTCCCGCAGTCCGTGGTCGATTTCTTCGACGGCAAGCTGGGCATCCCTTACGGCGGTTTCCCGGAGAAGCTGCAGAAAATCATTCTTCGCGGACAGAAGCCGCATCTGGAAAGTCATCCTGCCGATGTGGACTTTGACAAAGTGAAGATGGAAATGAAGGAGAAACATATTCCCACCAGGGAAGAAGATGTATCGTCCTACTGCATTTATCCGAAGGTATTCAGTGACTATATGGAACGGTACCATAAGTACGGTGACCTTTCCATTCTGGATACACCGACCTATTTCTTCGGCATGAAGCCGGGCGAAGAAATCAGGGTGAACATTGATGAAGGCAAGATGCTGCTGGTGAAACTGGACAACATTACCAAGCCTGACGGCGAAGGCAATCGGGAAATCCAGTTCGAGCTGAACGGCATGCCCCGGGAAATCAAGATTCATGATAAGCATGTGGCAGAAAGTGCTGTCAGCGCCAGAAAGGCGGACAAGGATATTGCCGGTGAAGTGGGAGCTACCCTTTCCGGCTCCGTGGTGAAGCTTCTGGTGGACAAAGGCGCTTCTGTGAAGAAGGGCGAACCGGTCATCGTGACGGAAGCCATGAAGATGGAAACCACCATTACCGCTCCGGTGGACGGTATCGTTTCCGAAATTCATGTGAAGGCAGGACAGAGAATCGAATCAGGAGACCTGCTCATGGTCATTGAATAACTGATTTTTCTGATAAAAAGCCCTGGCTCATAATGAGTACAGGGCTTTTTCAGATATTTGCCGCATGCAGACATCATAAGGCGGCATAGCATGAACTAAATGGTGTACCTTTTAATCATATATGGTTTTCGCACTTGCCATGGCAGGTGCGGCAGGGTATACTATTTAGAATACATGGGGAATAAACTGGGAGTATGGAAATCACGGTTTGACTCAGGTTTTATTTAGGAGTGGAATCTGAGGTGTTTCGACCGGTGTTTCCAAATGGGAGTAAATGGGATTTTATTTCATTGGAGGAGGAGTTTATCGTGTTTAGCCAGATTAAGAGCATCCTTGGCAAGGTGTCTCTCATCAAGCAGATAGCCGTAGGTCTTGTGATTGGTATCTGCATTGCCGTCTTTTTCCCGCCGGCCATTCCGGTGGTCAAGATTTTCGGTGACCTTTTTGTTAAAGCCCTGAAAGGTGTAGCGCCGATCCTGGTATTCTTCCTGGTCATGAATGCCATGGCCCAGAGGAAGGAAGGCTCCAGCGGCAGCATGAAGCCTATTATTGAACTGTATGTGATTGGTACGTTCCTGGCTTCCCTGGTGGGCGTAACCATGTCTTTCCTGTTTCCTACGTTCCTGTCTCTCCAGGTGGCACCGGATACGAAACTGGCACCGCCAAGCGGCATTGTGCAGGTTCTTCATAACCTGATCTTAAGCATCGTAGATAACCCGGTAGCAGCCCTGATGAACGCCAACTACATCGGTATCCTTGGCTGGGCTATTATCTTGGGCATTGCGCTGAAGACCTGTGCCGGAGACACCACCAAGGCCTGCCTCAATGATATTGCCGCCGGTATTACCAAGGTAGTCACCTGGGTCATCCATTTCGCACCTCTTGGTATTATGGGTCTGGTAGCTGATTCCGTAGGTACCGCAGGTCTGGGTGCTCTTCTGGGCTATGTACAGCTGCTGGGCGTCCTCATCGGCTCCTACTTCCTGGTAGCCCTGGTGATGAATCCTCTTATCGTATTTGCCAAAGTACGCAGGAACCCCTATCCCCTGGTATGGACCACCATCCGTGAAAGCGGCGTCTATGCTTTCTTCACCAGAAGCTCTGCTGCTAACATTCCGGTGAACCTGTCCCTCTGCAAGAGACTGGGACTGAATCCGGATACCTTCACCATTTCCATTCCGCTGGGTGCCACCATCAACATGGCCGGCGCATCCATTACCATTTCCGTGCTGGCTCTGGCTGCTGCCCATACCCTGGGTATTGAAGTAGATATGGCTACGGCCCTTCTGCTCTGCATCGTTTCTACCGTTGGTGCCTGCGGTGCATCCGGCGTAGCCGGCGGCTCCCTGCTCCTCATTCCGGTTGCCTGCGCATCCTTCGGCATCGGCAATGATATTTCCATGCAGGTGGTAGGTGTAGGTTTCATTATCTCCGTACTGGAAGATGCCTGCGAAACCGCCCTCAACAGTTCCAGCGACGTGCTCTTCACTGCCACTGCAGAATTTGCAGAACGCAGAAAGAATGGCACACTGAAAGCATCTGACATGGTTCCAAAGGATGAACATTGATTGATCCATAAAAAAGCTGTGAAAAAATGTAAATCATTTTTTCACAGCTTTTTTTATCCACTGCAAAAACTCCTGAATCATTTTCTACCCTTTTCCGGCAGGACTTCTTCCTTCTTCCGGCAGCGGGACGGAAGAAAGGGAAATGGCAGGTTTTGATTCAGGAGTTTCTGTATTCAGTACCTTGAGAGTTCCGATTCATATGAGGAAGTTTTCCCCTTTCCTTCACCTGTCCCTTACAGGGTGTGTGCACAACAGGCAGGGAGAAGGGTGATCCTTCCGGGCCCTTTCGGTTCTCCATTCCTATAGTCAGTCAAGGGACATGGATTTCTCCTTTGTGGAATGGGCTTGCCATTCCCTGATAAATATCATAAAATAGACAGGATTCTATATACATATTTCCTTCTGCCTGTTTTATCATCGTATTTTTACAGCTTCCATAGTGCACGGTTTCTCTGGAAATGATAAAATAAAAAGAGTTGACGCAGGAGGTTTTTATGGAAACAATCGGTCTCTTGGCAGGTATCGGCACCCTTCCCGTGGAATTTACGGAGGCGGTGAAATCCCAGGGTTATCGGGTGGTATGCATTGCGGTGATTCCGGGCATTGATCCCCGTCTGAAAGATTTGGCAGACGCCTATTATGAAATCAGCGCATTCAAGCTGAATAAGGTGATTAAGACCCTGGTGAACGAAGGGGTGAAGGAAGTCACCATGATTGGCAAGGTGACGAAGGAGTGGCTTTTTAAAAACCATCCTTTCCCTGATCTTCGGGCCATCAAAGTATTGAACCGTTTAAGAAAAATGAATTTCAAGGACGACACAGTGACCCTGGCCATTGTGGAGGAACTGGCAAAGGACGGCATTTCCGTTCTTGACCAGACGAAGTATTTAAAGCCTCTTATGCCGGGGCCCCAGGTGTTTACGAAAAAGAAACCCACTGAGGCACAGATGGCTGATGTGGCTTTCGGCTTCAAGGCAGCCAAGGCCATCGGCGCCATGGATCTGGGACAGACAGTGGTGGTGAAAAACCAGGCTGTCATGGCAGTGGAAGCTATCGAAGGCACCGATGCCTGCATCCGCCGGGGCGGAAGTCTGGCCAGAGGCGGCGCGGTGGTGGTAAAGACGGCAAAGCCTTCCCAGGATACCCGGTTTGACATGCCTGCCGTGGGACTGACCACCCTTCATTCCATGGAAGAATCAGACTGCGCCGTACTGGCTATCGAGGCCTGGCACACCCTTTTTGCAGAAAAGGAAGCGGTCCTTGCAGAAGCGGACCGGAAGGGAATCGTGATTCTTGCGGTAGAACAGGATAAGATATGAAAATAATGATGTCTGCCGGAGAGGCTTCCGGCGATATGCATGCTGCTGCTGTGGCGGCAGAGCTGAAACGGATCATGCCGGAAGCGGACATATTCGGCATGGGCGGCGCCGACATGAGAAAGAGCGGTGTCCGTATTATATATGATATAGAAAATCTGGGCATTATCGGCGTGGTGGAAGTGATCCGCCATATCCCCTTCTTCTTCCGTCTCCGTGCTTTTCTGAAGAAAGCCATGGTGGAAGAGAAGCCGGATGTGCTGGTGTGCGTGGACTATCCGGGATTCAACATGAAACTGGCCCATGTGGCAAAGGAGCTGGGAATCCCGGTGATTTACTACATTGCGCCCACCATCTGGGCCTGGAATAAGGGCAGGGCCAAAAACATTGTGCGGGATGTGGAGCAGGTGGCTTCCATATTTCCTTTTGAGGCAGAGGCCTATCGGAAAGCAGGGGCCCGCGTCACTTTTGTGGGCCATCCCCTGGCGGATACGGTGAAGCCCTCCATGTCCTTTGAGGAGGCCATGAAATATTTTCATGGAGATCCCTCCAGGAAGCGAGTGCTCCTCATGCCGGGCAGCCGGAAAAATGAGGTAGCCGGCCTTCTTCCCATGATGCTGGAGGCGGCGAAAAGGCTGGAGGAAAAGGAAAGGTGCCAGTTTTTTATTCCCCGGGCCTCCACCATTCCCAAAGACATGCTTTTGGGAATCATAGGAAACACATCCCTTTCCATTGAAATCACCGAGGGTCATCAATATGATCTCATGCATATCTGCACCGCCTGCGTGGCATCTTCCGGCACAGCCACTCTGGAAACGGCTCTTATGGAGCTTCCTACGGTGCTGGTATACAGACTGGCGCCGATTACCTGGTTTTTGGCCAATCTTCTGGTTCATGTAAAATATGCAGGCCTTCCCAACCTTCTCCTGAACCGGGAGGTGACACCGGAGCTTCTCCAGGACAGGGCCAATGCAGATAACATAGTGTCCATCCTCCTTCCCTGGCTGGAAGATGAAAAGAAAAGGGAAAAGAATGTGGAAGAAATCCGGGAAGTGCGGAAAGCCCTTGGATCCGGCGGAGCTGTCCATCGGGTGGCCGAGCTTATTATAAAGACTGCAGGAGCGGTTCATGGCAAATAAACGAAGCAAATTAAACAGTTATAAAAGGCTTCTCCATTTTCTGAAGCCCTATATCAAACTGCTGATTATATCCATCATCTGTATGGTGGCTGTATCGGCATCCAATCTTTACGTTCCCTGGATTATCAAGGACGTCATCGATAAGGTACTGGAAGATAAAGACCTCACCATGCTTTATCTGATTATTATTTCCATTATTGTGGTGTTCTTCATCCGCGGTTCCACCACCTTTGCCCACCGCTACCTCATGGGGTACATCGGGCAGTCGGTAATCCGGGATTTACGAAACAAGCTCTACGAACATCTGCAGAAGCTGCCCATTGCCTACTTTGATAAAAGGCGTACCGGTGAAATTATGAGTAATCTCACCAACGACATTGGCGCCCTGCAGACGGCCATGACCACCGATTTCATCATGCTGGTACAGGAAGGAGCCATTTTCATCGGTTCCTTTGCCGCCATGATTTACCTCCAGTGGAAGCTCACCATTCTCTGCCTTATCATTGTGCCTCTGGTGTCGGTGACCATCAAATTCTTCGGCAGGAAACTCCATTCCTCCGGCCGGAGCGTGCAGGAAAGACTGGCTGATGTGACGGCCATGCTGCAGGAAACCATTTCCGGCGTCCGCATCATCCGAAGCTTCAACCGCTGCGACTATGAAACGAAACGGTTCAGACAGGTGAACCAGAACAATTTCAAGGCAACTGTGAAATCCATCCGCCAGCAGAGCCAGCTTACGCCGGTAGTGGAATTTCTGGCGGCCCTGGCCATTACGGTAATTATCTGGTACGGCGGCGTGTCTGTCATTGACGGCATTATGACGGCCGGCGAGCTGATTGCCTTCCTTATTTATGCCATCAATCTGGCAAACCCCATCAAGCGTATTGCCGACAGCTACGGCAATATCCAGAAGTCCCTGGCAGCAGCGGACAGGGTTTTTGCCATCCTTGATGAAAAGGAAGAAGACCAGAACCATGAAGATGAAAAGCCCCTGGTAGTGAAGAAAGGGCTGGTGGAGGCAAAGCATGTACAGTTTGCCTATGAAGAAGGTCATCCGGTCCTCAGGGATTTGAATTTCAAAGCCAACCCCGGTGAAACCATTGCCATTGTAGGTCCTTCGGGGGCCGGCAAATCCACTATTGCCAACCTGCTTCCAAGGTTCTATGAAATCACCGGCGGTGAAATCGACATTGACGGCATGGATATCCGAAAGGCGGATCTGGGGTCCCTTCGCGATCAGATCGGCCTGGTGCCCCAGGATACCCTTCTTTTCAATACGTCCATCAAGGACAATGTGCTCTATGGCCGTCTGGATGCCACTGACGAAGAAGTATGGGCGGCTGTCCGCTCTGCCAACGCGGAGAAATTTATCAGAGAACTGCCTGACGGCATTGATACCAGGGTAGGGGACCGGGGACTGATCCTCTCCGGCGGCCAGCGCCAGCGTATCGCCATTGCCCGGGCCATCCTGAAAAATCCGAAAATCCTTATCCTCGATGAAGCGACTTCCGCTCTGGATACGGAAAGTGAAAAAGTGGTGCAGGATGCTCTGGATAAACTGATGGTAGGCCGTACGGCTTTCGTCATCGCCCACCGGCTTTCCACCATTAAGAATGCAGACCAGATTCTGGTGCTGAATGACGGCGTCATTGCCGAACGGGGCACCCATGACGAACTGATGGCAAAGGGCGGTCTCTACTACGACCTCTACACCATGAGTGCCAAAGTGACAGAAGCAGAGGATTCGGTGGAAGACAAAAAGAAAGAGGGATAGTGAGCTGGTGAACCAGTTTCCCGGTTTTTTCAAGACATTGGCAGCTGGACATAAGAAACAAGAACTACCCTCAGCCCTCAAATCTCAAATCCCAAATCCCAAATCTCTTCTCCCCCTGATTGTTCCGACAAAGGAGATATCCCATTGTATTGGTTTTATAACATCTGCCTGGTGGCTTACTGGATTCTCCAGATTCCCCTTCTGATTTACCGTCTTGTATTTGAAGAAGGTTTTTATGACAGACTGAAGCAGAGTGCCGGCATCATGCCTACGCCTACGCTGCTGCAGATTGCAGACCACAATGCCATCTGGGTTCATGCCGCTTCCGTAGGGGAAGTGGTAGCAGCCAGCCCCATTGTGCGGGAGCTGAAGAAGAAATATCCCCAGGAAATGGTGGTGGTGTCCGTGGTTACCGCCACAGGCCACCGCATGGCCCAGCGCATTATCCCGGAAGCAGACGGGCATATATTCTTTCCCTTTGACCTGCCGGTCATTACGGAACGGATTGTAAATATCGTAAACCCCAAGGCCATTATCCTTATTGAAACGGAACTGTGGCCCAATTTCCTCCGCCTGGCCTGGAGAAAGAAGATACCGGTGATGATGATGAACGGCAGAATCAGCGGCCGCTCCATGCGCCGCTATTCCCTCATCAAGCGGTTTACCACCAGAATGCTCCTGCAGATCCGGAAATTCTGCATGCAGTCTAAAATCGACAGGGAACGCATTATTTCCATGGGAGCCATTCCCAAAAGGGTGGTTATTACAGGAAATACGAAGTATGACCAGACCTATGCGGAAGTGTCGGAAGAGGAACGGGCCAAGCTCAGAAGGGAATTCCGCTTTGAAGGGAAGGGCCCCATCATTGTGGCCGGCTCCACCCATGGCGGGGAAGAGGAAATCGTGGTACGCACTTTCGGAAAGGTTCTGGAAAAATATCCGGATGCCCGCCTTCTTCTGGCAGTCCGCGAAATTACCCGTGCCGCCTCGGTGCGGTTCATGATCAAACACCAGGGCTACACCGTGCTCCGCCGCTCTAAAATGGGAACGGATGAGGATGACGGCAAGGACGCTCAAATCGTGATTCTGGACACCATCGGTGAACTGGGCCGGCTCTACAGCCTGGCAGATGTGGTGTTTGTGGGAGGCAGCTTTGTCAAAGTAGGCGGCCATAATATCCTGGAACCGGCAGCCCATGGAAAACCGGTGCTTGTAGGTCCCTATATGTTCAATTTCCAGGAAATCTTCGAGCTCCTTTCCCAGCGGGGCGTATGCATCATGACCCCCGATGAGAAATCCTTTGAAACCACACTTCTTGACCTTCTGGGAAATCCGGAGAAAATGAAGAAAATGGGAGAAGCGGCATTGGAAGTGGTTCATGAAAATCAGGGGGCCACAGAAAGAAATATTGCTTCCTTTGAAGAACTGGTGAAGGAATATGGTATCAAACTGAGGGAAAACGCATGAGTCTTGAAAATTACGTCACCGGCCTGATGAAGAATCCTTCTCCGGACCTGAAAGGGAGGCTCATGCTCTCTCTTCTGGACAAGCTGGAAAAGCTGTACCTGTCCCAGGTGGTGAAGCGCCGGGAGGCGGAAGAAAAAGCAGCAGAAGACTGCGGGATTCCTGTCATTTCCGTAGGCAATGTGACTGCCGGAGGTACAGGGAAGACCCCCTGTATCATCAAAATGGCGGACATGCTGGAAAAGGAAGGCTTTCATCCTGCCATTATCAGCCGGGGCTACCGGAGCGGTCTTGAAAAAGATGGCGGCCTTGTTTCTGACGGGGCACATATCCTCGTTTCCCAGGCCATGGCAGGGGATGAGCCTTATATGATGGCCCTGAAGCTGCCTCATGTACCGGTACTGGTGGGGAAAGACCGGCTGCGGTCGGTGGAAAAGGCGAAGAAGCTGAAAGCGGATATTCTTCTCATGGATGACGGTTTCCAGTATTGGAAACTGAAAAGGGACAGGGACCTGGTGCTTCTTGACTGTACCAATCCCTTCGGCTATGAACATGCCCTCCCCCGGGGGGCGGCCCCCCGCGGGGGCCTCGCTGGAGACGGCGGCCTCCGATATGGAGCATTATCTGGCCGCCGGGTACCGTGTGGTGGTGCTGTGCGGCGGTCAGGTACGAGCCAACAACATGCAGGAGCTGCTGCAGGGACGGAACATCACGGCGGCGCTGTCGCTGGACGGCAGTATCCTGCCCCAACCGGGACAGGCGGCTATTCTGCTGGGCGCGGTCAGCGCGGGAAGCGAGTGGCCGTCACTGAAGCTGGCGGTGCTGACGGAGGGCCAGCTGACGGAGAGCGTCAGCGGCAAGCAGAAGAAGCCCCGCCGGGTCAAGGACAGCAATCGCCAGAAGCTGCAATCCTATACCGACCTGACCCCCGGCGATCTGGTGGTGCATGCCCACCACGGCATCGGCCGTTTTGTGGAGATGCTGCGCCTGCCGGTAGACGGGGTGGAAAAGGATTATATCAAAATCGCCTACGCGGGCAGCGACTGCCTGTACGTGCCCGCCACGTCGCTGGATTTGGTGAGCAAGTACATCGGCGCCGGCGGCGAGGACAGCGACAGACCCGCCAAGCTCAACAAGCTGGGCGGCACCGAGTGGGCCAAGACCACCTATCGGGCCAAGGCTGCCGCCAAGGAGCTGGCGGCGGGGCTGATCCAGCTGTACGCCCAGAGGCAGCGGCAGCCGGGCTTTGCCTTTTCGCCGGACAGCCCGTGGCAGCGGGAGTTTGAGGACGCCTTCGACTATGAGGAGACCGGCGACCAGTTGCGGGCCATCGAGGAGATCAAGGGCGACATGGAGAAGGCCGTTCCCATGGATCGCCTGCTGTGCGGCGATGTGGGCTACGGCAAAACGGAGGTGGCCCTGCGGGCTGTGATGAAATGCATTCTGGACGGCAAGCAGGCGGCCATTCTGGTGCCCACCACTGTACTGGCCCAGCAGCATTACGCTACCGCCCAGAACCGGTTCCGCTCTTTCCCCGTGACGGTGGAGGTGCTGTCCCGGTTCCGCACTCCGAAACAGATCAAGGAGATACTGGAACGGGTGAAGGCGGGCCGCGTCGACCTGCTGATCGGCACCCACAAGCTGCTGAACAAGAATCTGGAGTTCAAGGATCTGGGACTTCTTATCATCGACGAGGAGCAGCGCTTCGGCGTCACCCACAAGGAGAAGCTGCGGGAGCGGGTGAAGCAGGTAGACACCCTGACGCTGTCCGCCACACCTATCCCCCGGACGCTGAACATGGCGCTGTCCGGCATCCGGGATATGAGCACCATCGAGGAGCCGCCTCAGGATCGCCAGCCGGTGCAGACCTACGTGCTGGAGCACGACTGGGGCGTTATCGCCGAGGCCATCCGCCGGGAGCTGGATCGGGGCGGTCAGGTGTATTACCTTCACAACCGTGTAGAGAACATCGAAAACGCCGCCGGACGGCTACGGCAGCTGCTGGGGGACGAGGTGGCCATCGCCACCGCCCACGGGAAGATGGGCGAGCGGGAGCTGAGCCGCGTCATGCAGCAGATGGCCGACGGCCAGATACAGGTGCTGGTATGCACCACCATCATTGAAACGGGCATCGACATTCCCAATGTGAACACGCTTATTATTGAGGAGGCCGACCGTCTGGGGCTGAGCCAGCTGCACCAGATCCGGGGCCGTGTGGGCCGTTCGGGGCGGCGAGCCTACGCCTACCTTACCTACCGCACCGGAAAGGTGCTCAGCGAGGTGGCCAGCAAGCGGCTGTCCGCCATCCGGGAGTACGTGGAGTTCGGCAGCGGCTTCCGCATTGCCATGCGGGACTTGGAGATTCGCGGCGCAGGCAATCTGCTGGGGCCGGAGCAGTCCGGCTACATGATGAGCGTGGGCTACGATATGTACCTGAAGCTGCTGAACGACGCGGTGCTGGAACAGCAGGGCAAGCGCGCGGAAATTCCGCCGGACTGCGCCGCCGACCTGACAGTGTCCGCCTATATCCCGGAGGGCTACGTGCCCTCGGCGGAGCAGCGGATGGATCTCTATCGCCGCATTGCCGCCCTGCGTGACAACGAGGGTGCGGCGGAGCTGACCGACGAACTGCTGGATCGCTACGGCGACGTGCCCAAGGCGGTGACGGCGCTGCTGGATGTGGCGCTGCTGCGCTCGGCCGCCGCCAAAGTGGGCGTGTGTGACATCACCCAGCGGGGAACGCAGCTGATCTTTTCCTTTGGCCCGCAGCCGGATATCGCCGCCATAGCGGCGGGATGCGCCCCGGGGGGCCCCCCCCCGGGGGGAGCCCTGGGGGCGCGGGGCTG
>ERZ859738.255-NODE-255-length-39208-cov-3.761423_pt1 | contig 39208 bp, 24 predicted proteins | sample MGYA00510122_ERZ859738 | MGnify/ENA primary metagenome ERZ859738 (study PRJEB30046, sample SAMN00715139) | human gut metagenome | study: EMG produced TPA metagenomics assembly of the A metagenome-wide association study of gut microbiota in type 2...
GCATAAAAAATGAACGAGTTCATTTTATTCTGCATTCGGTTTGCACTATCTTTGTAATGAGATTAACAAGAACTTATATATGCCAGACTATGATTTAATCGCCATATTAGGGCCTACCGCCTCAGGAAAGACTCCATTTGCAGCCGCCTTGGCCGCCGAACTCCATACGGAAATCATCAGTGCCGATTCACGGCAAATCTACCGGGGGATGGACCTGGGCACCGGCAAAGACCTTGCCGACTATACCGTCGACGGGAAACAGATTCCCTATCACCTCATCGACATAGCCGACCCGGGCTATAAGTACAATGTTTTCGAGTATCAGCGTGATTTCTTGAATGCTTACGAGACTATTAAACAAAAAGGTTGCCTGCCCGTTGTATGTGGAGGAACCGGAATGTATCTCGAATCAGTGCTGAAAGGCTACCGTCTGCTGCCCGTACCCGAGAATCCTGAGTTGCGCACCCGTCTGGCGGACAAATCGCTGGAAGAACTGACCGACATACTGAAAGGTTACAAAAGCCTGCACAATACTACGGACGTGGACACAGCCAAACGTGCCATACGAGCCATCGAAATCGAAGAGTACTATGCCCATACCCCAGTAGACGAACGTTCCTTCCCCCAGATGAACAGCCTCATCATAGGTGTGGACATCGACCGGGAATTGCGTCGGGAGAAAATCACCCGCCGCCTGCACCAGCGCCTGGAAGAAGGAATGATAGACGAAGTGCGCCGTCTGATAGAGCAAGGCATCCAACCGGATGACCTCATCTATTACGGACTGGAATACAAGTATCTGACACTTTATGTCATCGGCAAGTTGACCTATGAAGAGATGTTCACGCAACTGGAAACAGCCATCCACCAGTTTGCCAAACGCCAGATGACCTGGTTCCGCCGTATGGAACGGCGTGGATTTACCATCCATTGGATGAATGCCCGGTGGCCGATGGAAGAAAAGATAGCTTTTGTAAAGAAGAAGTTGGAAGGATGATGAAATGATAAAGTGACCGGGTGATTTAAATCGTAAATAGTAAATAGTCAAATTGTAAATAGAATCATGAGTGCAGAACCCGAAAAGTTGGGAGTGATATACAACCCCAAAGCCGGAACACGGAAAGTGCAGAAACGGTGGAAAGAAATCAAAGAATACATGGACAGCAAAGGTGTGCCTTACGACTATGTGCAGTCCGAAGGGTTCGGTTCGGTAGAGCGTCTGGCAGGCATCCTCGCCAACAACGGCTACCGCACCATTGTTGTAGTAGGCGGTGACGGCGCACTGAATGACGTCATTAACGGCATCATGCTTTCCAATGCACCGGACAAGGAGAATATAGCCATCGGCATCATCCCCAATGGTATAGGAAATGACTTTGCCGACTATTGGGAAATGAGTTCGGACTACAAGAAAGCGGTGGATTGCATCATCAACAACCGCCGCCGGAAAATAGACGTGGGTACCTGCTATTATTACGACGGTGAAAAGCATCTGACACGCTACTTTCTCAATGCCATCAACATAGGCCTGGGAGCCCGTATCGTGAAAATCACCGACCAGTGCAAGCGTTTCTGGGGAGTGAAGTTCCTCTCCTACTTCATGGCACTGCTATCTATTATCTTCGAACGGAAGCTGTACCGCATGCATCTCAAGATAAACGGCGAGCACATACGTGGACGCATCATGACTGTCTGCATAGGCAGTGCGTGGGGATACGGACAAGCGCCTAGTGCAGTGCCCTATAATGGCTGGCTGGATGTTTCCGTCATTTACCGTCCCGAATTGCTGCAACTATGGTCGGGATTGTGGATGCTTATCCAAGGGCGGATTCTGAACCATAAGGTAGTGATGCCCTACCGTACGCAAAAAGTAAAAGTGCTGCGTGCGCAAAATGCCTCTGTCGATTTGGACGGACGTATTCTTGACCGTCATTTTCCACTGGACATCAGCGTACTGCATGAAGCAATAACATTGATTATACCCAATTGAAAATACTTAATCAGTAACAACCTATGATTGAATTAAAGAATAATCCTGCCGGAAACTTCTTCCTACTGGCAGGTCCATGTGTCATCGAAGGAGAAGAAATGGCAATGCGCATTGCCGAACGTATCGTGACTATCACCGAAAAACTGCAAATCCCCTATGTATTCAAAGGGTCGTACCGCAAAGCCAACCGCTCCCGCCTGGATTCCTTTATGGGCATCGGCGACGAAAAGGCGCTGAAGATACTGCAAAAAGTGCACACCACCTTCGGAGTACCTACCGTGACCGACATTCATGCAGCCGAAGAAGCCACCATGGCTGCCGAATATGTGGATATTCTGCAAATTCCCGCCTTCCTCTGCCGGCAGACAGACCTGCTTGTAGCCGCCGCCAAAACCGGAAAAACCATCAACATCAAGAAAGGGCAGTTCCTCTCTCCGCTTGCCATGCGCTTTGCGGCTGATAAAGTAGTGGAAGCAGGCAATAGGAACGTCATGCTGACGGAACGCGGAACTACTTTCGGTTATCAGGATTTAGTCATCGACTATCGCGGCATCCCCGAAATGCAGACCTTCGGTTTCCCCGTCATCCTGGATGTAACCCACTCCTTGCAACAGCCCAACCAGACCAGTGGCGTCACGGGAGGTATGCCGCAACTTATCGAGACCGTAGCCAAAGCCGGTGTTGCCGTAGGTGTAGACGGACTGTTCATCGAAACCCACGAAAATCCCGCCGTAGCCAAGAGTGACGGCGCCAACATGCTGAAACTCGACCTGCTGGAAGACCTGCTGACCAAATTGGTCCGCATCCGGGAAGCAGTCAGATAAATTCCATTTATCCGGAATGGAATCCGAAAAAAACAACAGAAGTTGTGATTTATCCAAGGGCTGTCCGACAGATAGTTCAAGAACAATTTAAATTCATAATAATATGAAACATCTATTACGTGGTTTATGGATTGTAGCGTTAATTCTTTGCTGCAATTTTCAGCAGGTATTTGCACAGCAAATGCCGCCTATCCCGGTCGACAAAAATGTCCGTATCGGAAAGTTGGACAACGGATTGACCTATTATATCCGCAAGAACAGCCAGCCTGCAAACCGGGCCGACTTTTACATTGCCCAAAAGGTAGGCTCCATTCAGGAAGAAGCCGACCAGCGCGGCCTTGCCCACTTCCTGGAACACATGTGTTTCAATGGAACGACCCACTTCCCCGGTGATGCACTGAAGCAATACCTGGAGCGTATCGGGGTGAAATTCGGTGAGAACTTGAACGCCTATACTTCCGTAGACGAAACCGTATACAACATTTCCAATGTGCCGGTCACTACTCCGGGAGCCATCGACTCCTGCCTGCTGATTCTGCACGACTGGAGTAACGATTTGACCCTGGACCCGAAGGAAATAGACAAAGAACGCGGAGTCATCAACGAAGAATGGCGCACCCGTATGAGCGCCATACAACGCTTCCAGGAGAAGATGCTTCCAGTCATGTTCGAAGGAACGAAGTATGCCACTTGTTTCCCTATCGGAACGATGGAGGTCGTTATGAACTTCAAACCGCAAACTTTGAGAGACTACTATGAAAAGTGGTACCGTCCGGACCTTCAGGGTATTGTGGTAGTTGGCGATATAGATGTGGACGCCATCGAAGCCCAAATCAAGAAAATGTTTTCTGATATTCCCGCCCAGCCCAATGCTGCCAAACGCGAGTACTATCCGGTAAACGACAACAAGGAGCCTATTGTATTGGTTTATCAGGACAAGGAACAGTCCAATGTACAAGCCCTCATCTTCAACAAGCACGAAGCCACTCCTGACGAGCAGAAAGGCGACATGGGTTATCTGGTACAGAATTATGCAACCACGCTCATCAACAATATGCTGAATGCGCGTCTGAACGAATTGGTACAAACCGCCAATCCTCCTTATATATATGCCGCCACTTATGACGATGATTTCTTTGTTGCCAAAACCAAAGATGCCTTCACCGGTGTCGTTGTCTGCAAGGAAGATGCCATAGAAAATGGAATAGCCACTCTCCTGCGCGAAACAGAACGCGCCCGCCAATTCGGCTTTACGGAAACGGAATACAACCGTGCCCGTGCCGAATATCTGCGCCAACTGGAATCTGCTTATAACGAGCGTGACAAACGCAAGAATGAAGAGTACGTGGATGAATATGTCCGTCATTTCCTCGATAACGAACCGATTCCGGGCATCGAAAACGAATACGCCATCATCAATCAGATAGCTCCCGCCATTCCGGTTGCCGCACTGAACCAGATGATGCAAGCCCTCGTGACAGACAGTAACCAGGTAGTCGCAATTCTCGGTCCGGATAAGGAAGGATTGAAAATGCCGACAGAAGATGCAATCAAGAAGATTCTGAAAGATATTAAAGCTGAAAAACTGACTGCCTACGTAGACAAGGTGTCGGATGAACCTTTGATGGCCGAAGCCCCGAAAGGCGGAAAGATTGTATCCGAGCAGACAGATGATACATTCGGCACTACAACGCTGACACTCTCCAACGGAGTCAAGGTCATTATCAAGAAGACAGACTTCAAGGCAGACGAAATCCGCATGAAGGGAGTCAGCCTAGGCGGTAGTTCCCTGTTCCCCGACTCGGAAATCATCAACATCAACGGACTGGATGCAGTGAGTGTCGGTGGTCTGGGTAATTTCAGTGCCGTAGACCTGGAAAAAGTTCTGGCCGGCAAGAAAGCTTCCGTCAGCTATGGTATCGGTGACAAGACAGAAACCGTCAATGGCAGCTGTTCACCGAAAGACTTCGAAACAATGATGCAGCTCACTTACTTGACGTTCACCGCTCCACGCCGTGACGACGATGCCTTCGCATCCTACAAGAACCGCAACAAAGCTGCTTTGCAGAATATGGAAATGAATCCCCAGGTGGCGTTCAGTGACTCTGTCTCGGCCGGTATTTACATGCACCATCCCAGAAGAGCCAGAATAAAGGCGGACATGATTGACAAGATGGATTATGACAAGATTCTGTCCATGTATCAAGACCGCTACAAAGATGCCAGCGATTTTACCTTTATCTTTGTAGGAAATGTGAATGTGGAGGAAATGAAACCACTCATCGCCGAGTACCTGGGTTCACTGCCTGCCATCAACCGCAAGGAAACATTCAAGGACAATAAAGTCGACATGCGCCAGGGAGTTTATAAAAATGAGTTCGTAAGGAAGCAGGAAACTGCTAAAGCGTCAAATTTTGTCCTGCTGAACGGTGACTGCAAGTACGACCTGAAAAATGACATCCTGCTGGATATGACCAGCCAGATTCTTGACTTGGTTTATACAGCCAAGGTACGTGAAGACGAAGGTGGCACTTACGGTGTATATGTAGGCGGCCAGTTAAGCAAATATCCGAAAGAAAAGGCCCTTCTGCAAATTATATTCGAAACCGCTCCGGCAAAAAGAGAAAAGTTGATGCAGATTATCTTTACAGAACTCGACAACATCGCCAAAGCAGGTCCGTCGGAAGGAGACCTGAATAAAGTGAAGGAGTTCATGCTGAAAAAACACGCCGAAGACTTGAAGGAAAACAGCTACTGGCTGGGAAGCATTGACGAATACCTGTTCACCGGTATGAATCCGATAAAGGATTACGAACAGATTGTCAACAGCATCACCGTGAAGGACATCCAAAAGTTCACCGACGACTTGTTCAAGCAGAAGAATGAGATTGAGGTATCAATGATCAGTCCTGAAACTCCTGACAAAGAATAAGAGAGCCATACACACAGAAGGCTGCGTTGTTCGATGAAAGGCAGCGCAGCTTTTTTTATACAAACTCTATATATACAAATACTATGAGTCTTTTCTTAGATTTGCGCAAGCACGGAAAACTGGCGGAAAAACGAAATCCGATGTACGAAAAAAGTAAATTTGGAAAATTCTGGATGTACTTCATGTTCGTCTTCTGGGCCGGTTACCTGATATTCTTCGGTACGACCTTTGCATTCGCCTTTGACGGTGGTGCCACAGAAGCCTATCACGTAATGAATTCCGGATTGATATTTGTCCTTGTGCTGGATTTCCTGATACGCCTGCCTTTCCAAAAAACACCCACCCAGGAAGTGAAGCCCTACCTGCTGCTTCCCATCAAGCGGAACCGTCTTATCGACTTCCTGCTGATCCGTTCCGGACTGGATGGCTTCAATCTGTTCTGGCTGTTTCTGTTTGTTCCGTTTTCCATCATCACCGTCACCAAATTCTATGGAATCAGTGGTGTGCTGACCTATTGCATTGGCATCTGGCTGCTGATGGTATTCAATAACTACTGGTTCTTGTTGTGCCGCACACTGATGGGTGAGCGCATCTGGTGGCTGGCACTACCGGTAGTAGTATATGGTGGCATTGCCGCCGCACTATTCATTCCGGACAACAGTCCGCTTTTCGACTGTTTTGTCAATCTGGGAGAAGGGTTCATCACCGGTAATATACTGTCATTCATCGGTGTACTGGCTGCCATCGCCCTCATGTGGTTCATCAACCGCACCCTGATGCAGAAACTCATCTACAATGAACTGAACAAAGTGGAAGATACACGGATAAAACATGTATCCGAATACAAATTCCTCGACCGCTACGGCGAAATAGGCGAATACATGAGACTGGAACTCAAGTTATTGCTACGCAACAAGATTTGTAAGCGTTCGCTCTATTCCATCACCGGTGTAGTGATAATGTTCAGTAGTATCATTAGCTTTTCCGATGTGTATGACGGAGGTCTGAGAGATTTCTTCGTCCTTTATAATTACATTATCTTCGGCATCATGTTCCTCAGCACACTGATGGGTTACGAAGGCAATTACATTGACGGACTGATGAGCCGCAAGGAATCTATCTACTCGCTGCTGCGTGCCAAATACATACTGTACAGCATTGCATTGCTCATTCCTACGATTCTGATGATTCCCGGTATGGTTACCGGGAAGGTATCCGTACTCGGTTGCATTGCATGGCTGATATTCATTCCGGGAGCCGTATACTGCTGTCTGTTCCAACTGGCAGTCTACAACAACAAGACTACCGACCTGAATTCAAAGATGACCAGCCGGCAGAATATAGGCACCGGTCTGCAGAATCTGATTTCAGGAGGTGCTTTCGGCATACCTTTACTGCTGCTTTTTGCACTGAATGCCATCTTTGGCAAAGAGGTCACCCCCTGGATACTTATCGGCATCGGCGTGGCATTTATCGCCACTTCCAAATTCTGGCTGATGAATGTATATCACCGGCTCATGAAACGCCGCTACAAGAATATGGAAGGCTTCAGGGACAGTAGACAGAAATAGAAATCATTAAACATCAATCACTAACATGATACGCATCAACAATTTACAAAAGAATTTCGGCACAAAAAAAGCCGTAGATATAGAGAACTACACCATCGGGCAAGGCGATATGCTGGGACTGGTAGGCAACAACGGTGCAGGCAAGACCACCCTCTTCCGTCTGATTCTTGACTTGCTGCAGGCAGACCGGGGCAATGTAACCATCAATGACATTGACGTCAGCAAAAGTGAGGACTGGAAGAACTTCACGGGAGCCTTTATAGACGACGGTTTCCTGATAGACTACCTCACCCCCGAAGAATACTTCTACTTCATCGGTAAGATGTATGGTCTGAAGAAAGAGGAGGTAGACGAACGCCTGCTTCCCTTCGAACGCTTCATGAACGGCGAAGTAATGGGCCAGAAGAAATTCATCCGCAACTATTCTGCCGGAAACAAGCAGAAAATCGGCATCATCTCCGCCATGCTCCACCATCCGCAACTGTTGATTCTGGATGAACCGTTCAACTTCCTTGACCCCAGTTCACAGTCCGTAATCAAACACTTGCTGAAAAGATACAATGAAGAACACGGAGCCACCGTCATCATTTCCAGCCATAACCTAAATCATACAGTGGACGTTTGCCCGCGTATTGCATTGCTGGAAAACGGTGTTATTATCCGCGATATACGAAATGAGAACAACTCTGCCGAGCAGGAACTGGAAGCTTACTTCAACGTCGGCGTGGAGGAAGAAGCCGTAGTAGAAGAAACGGTAGAAGAAGAAGCCGTAGAAGAAATAACGGAAAAAGAAGAAAAAACGGTAGAAGAAAAAAACGCGGAAGCATGAAAAAATATCTTTCTTATATAGTAGCTCTTACCATCATATTGATAGGTCTAAGTTCCTGCCATACCTCCGCGCCACGCCTGGACTACAAAGCCCTGGCACAGGCATCCGTCCGTTTGGGAGTGGATATTGAACTGCAGGACAACCACAAGCTGTACATCCATGCCTCCGAATGGATAGGCACCCCCTATCGTGCAGGCGGTGACAGCAAGCGTGGAACGGACTGCTCCGGACTGGTATCGCAACTGTATAAGAAAGTTTATCACACCCGTCTGTCGAGAAGCACAGACGGGCAACTGAAAGAGAGCAGCAAAATCTCCCGCCGCAACTTGCGTGAGGGAGATTTGGTGTTCTTCACCAGCCGTGCTTCCCGCAAAAAAGTGGCACACGTAGGCATCTACCTCAAGGACGGCAAGTTTATACATGCCAGCACCAGCCAGGGAGTCATAGTCAGCAACCTCCGGGAAAAATATTACACCCAACACTGGCTCTGCGGAGGAAGAATAAAATAATACTAATTTTTCCCTTCTTGTGATTTTCTTTACTCTGTCCCGACTGATAGTCCAGAAACTATTAAAAGAAGAAAACAATGAAGAAACTTTTAGGCATCCTCTTATTCATCAGCATTGCGCTGAGCGCCAATGCACAACTTTTATGGAAAGTATCCGGTAAAGGATTAGAGAAACCATCCTATATTTTCGGTACTTATCACCTCTCTCCACTCAGTATAAAGGACAGCATTGCCGCCATGCCGCAGGCCATGAGCGAAACCACCCAAGTCTACGGTGAGGTCGTGATGAGCGAAATGGCGACTCCCGCCTTCATGCAAAGCATGCAACAGCAGATGATGATGCCCAAAGACACCACGCTGCAAAGCCTCTTTACTCCCGAACAATACGAAGAAGTGGGCAAAGTTGTAAAAGAGAATATGATGGTAGACATCGCCATGCTTGCTCAACTGAAACCGGCTGCCATCAACCAGCAGCTTGTCGTCCTGCTCTACATGAAACATACTCCGGGCTTCAACCCGCAAGAACAGCTCGACACTTACTTCCAGCAGCAGGCCGGACAGCAAGGCAAGAAAGTTGGCGGTCTGGAAACAGCCCAGTCACAAATAGACATTCTGTTCAACAGCCAGACGCTGCAACGCCAGGCAAACCTCCTCTACTGCGCTATCAGTGACATCGAGAAAGGTATCGAGCAAAGCAAGCGCCTGATTGCCGCTTATGAAAAGCAGGACCTGGATGCCATGCTGCAACTGATGGAAGAGCGCGACGGCAATTCATGCGACCCGCTGCCTGGAGAGATGGAAGCCATGCTGGACAACCGCAACAAGGCATGGGTTGAAAAGATGCCTGCTATCATGACAGAAGCCCCTACCCTTTTCGTAGTCGGCGCCGGACACCTGCCCGGAGACAATGGAGTGTTGAACCTTCTGAAACAACAAGGATATACGATAGAAGCCATGAAATAAATCCTCTAACAATTCTCTCTAACAATTTTTAATGGCAAGCTATACAAAGCGTGACGGTCAAATACCATCACGCTTTGTTTGCATACACACTTTATTGCCCTCATCATACCGTACATCCCGAAAAATATACTACTTTTGCACCAAAGTCTTGGCTGTTATAGTGATAACGGTCACTTTTGACTCGATTCGATAAGAACGCAAGAAGCGAAAGTTATTATCCCTGCTATTCGGAATCTGGAAAATTCTCTTAAACACCGCAGGATAATAGCAACAGTTTCTTCACGTCTATGTTATTATATACTTAGGCGTGGGGGCTGTTGTCTATTAACGGTGTGGGCATTTTCCAGAGCCTCGAATGCAGATAGACAATAACAGTCCTCGCGCTTTTTATATAATAACCTTCGTCAATGGGGACAGACGAAATGAAAGACACCGCGTATGCATCTTACATTATTTGGAGAAGTACAGTTATTTCTGTTAATTGCCGTTACATCTGCAAGCTTTCTATACTGGATAAATCATAAATACAAAAGTCTGAACAGACAGATTATCCGGGCAATAGACATTCCAGTATATCTGCTGAACAGACAAGGTATTGTCGTAAAACTACTTAATACACCTACCGAAAAGGCAAACAGACTTCCGTTCCTGAATCCGGGAGTTCTAAATATCAATAATTTAGTGACAGACGCCGATGAATGCCGGAAATACATGACGTCGCTGTTACGCGTACTGAATACCCGCACTTCGGACAGCCTGACCCTAAAGATAAGAATAGAAAGTGGTGAGAAACTATATATCGCAGTGCGCATGGTCTACCTCAACAGAAATTATGTCATAGCCTTCATACGCGACATTACGGAAGATGAAGTCCAACGCCGGGAAAACGAAAAATACCGTTTCTTCCTTGAAAGTATTCTGGAGAACCTCCCCATCGCCACTACAGTAAAAGATAAAAACGATGAAGGACGTTACCTGATATGGAACAAAAAAGCGGCAGAGATGATGGAAGTCCCCGCTGAGGATATTGTGGGACACTATGAAGAGGAGTTCAACCCCCTAATGCAAGATAATTTCATTCAGGAGACAGACAAAGAAGTTGAAGAGTCGGAAATTCCCCAGTCCTACATCAAACACTTTGTCAATCCCAAAGGCAGAGAGTATATTCTGTCGTTTCACAAAACGCTGGTGTCCTACAACAAAGGGAAAGAGAGGTGGATTGTCAGTTCTGCACTGGACATCACCGAACTGCTGGCAGCCAAAGAGAAAGCAGAAAAAGCCAACCGCCTGAAATCGGCTTTTCTCGCCAACATGAGCCACGAGATACGTACTCCGCTAAACGCCATCGTCGGATTCTCCTCCATACTTTCCGATTATATACAAGACGAAGATACAAAGGAATACATACATATCATCGAAGAAAACACCCAACTGCTGCTGCAACTGATTAATGATATTCTCGACCTGTCACGCATCGAAGCTGGCATTCTCGAATTCACAGAAGGAGATATGGATGTAAACAAGACGCTTGATGAAATGCAGACGATGGCAAAACTGAAACTTCCGTCCGAAGTCAGTATACGTCTCCTGCCCGGTGCGGATTACTGTATTATTCACACAGTCCCCAAACGGGTAAGACAAGTACTGAACAACTATCTGTCAAACGCCCTCAAGCATACGGAAGAAGGTTTCATCGACATTGGTTATCACCTGCCGCAAGAAGACAGGATTCGCTTCTTTGTCCGTGATACCGGCTGCGGCATTCCTCCCGAAAAGCAAAAGGATGTATTCGAACGCTTTGTCAAGCTAAACAGCTTTAAACAAGGCACGGGCCTCGGACTCTCCATCTGCACCATGATTGCCGAGAAAATGAACGGAAAAGTGGGCGTCAGCTCTATTCCGGGGAAAGGTTCCGAATTCTGGTTCGAAATACCCTATCAACCTGCCGGTAGCCAACCTGCATAGAAAAGCCCGCCACTGACATGAACTCTGTCAACGACGGGCAACCTAAACCATCACCGATGCTATCCTGACTCACAATACCTATCGAAGACTAAATCGCAGTTTTCCACTCTGCACCAGTTCTTCATGAGTGATACGATATCGGGACAGTTTTTTTCCTCCCAGTTCCATTTCACCGATATAAAGCGACTCTGCCGACGGGCGTTCCGTCTCTATCACCAGTTGGTCGCGTCCCCAATACTTAGGGTCGAGCTTTATGGTTACTTTATCAAATACCGGAGTAGATAGCGTATATGCCGGTTCTCCGGGACAATCCGGATAAAAGCCCATCATATTGAAGATAGCCCAAGCGGACATCGTTCCGGTATCATCATTGCCGGGAATTCCGTCGGGGGCATTCTTGAAATACTTCTGCAAAAGGCGGTGCAGCTCTTTCTGCGTGCGCCACTCCTCACCCTTGAAATAAGAGAAAAGATGGGCGTATGCAATGTCCGGTTCGTTGGCAGGGTCGTACAGTCCTTCGTCGAACACGCGCTGAAGCTTGTCTACGAACGGCTTCTTTCCACCCATGAGCCGGGCAAGCCCTTTCACATCGTGGGGAACATAGAAAGTATAGTTCCAAGCATTGCCTTCGTGGAAGCCGGGGCTGGGCTCAAAATTCTCACCTTCCATAGGATTGAAAGGAGCATAGAATTCTCCGTCCGGCAAGATGGGACGGAAAGTACCGTACTCCTTACAGTAATAATGCTTGTAGCCCAGCGAACGTTCGTGGAACAGACGGGCATCCTCCTTCTTGCCAAGCGCAGCGGCTATGCGCGACAAGGCATTGTCGGCAATATAGTATTCCAGGGCATGCGAAACGGAATTGTCATACTGCTCCCGCAGGGGCACATATCCCAATGACACGTAGTCGTCATTGTCCGGACGGAGCAGGTTCTCCGCCCCCGGCAGGGTGGCTCCCTTGCGCATGGCCTCGTAGGCCAGTTCTATATCAAAGTCGCGCAGACCTTTCAGCCAGGTGTCGACGATGACGGGGATGGAAGGGTCACCTTCCATGGTCAGCGTCTCACGTCCGTAGAGTTCCCATTTGGGAAGCCAGCCATGTTCACGGTACATGTCGAGCATGGAACGCACCATCTGCAACTGCCGTTCGGGATATACCAGCGTAAGAAGCTGGTGCACATTGCGGTAAGTGTCCCACAAGGAAAAGACGGTATAACGGTCGCCTTTGGTGGTCAGAATCTTGTCACTCTCCATAACGGGATATTCCCCGTTCACATCCTGCAGGATATTGGGATGTATCAGCGTATGATAGAGTGCCGTATAAAAGACGGTTTTCTGCTCTTCCGTACCTCCTTCCACAAGGATGCGCGAGAGGTCATCGTTCCAGCGGCGGCGAGCTTCCTCCAGCACTTGGGCAAAGTCCTTGCCCTTCTGTTCGGTATCCAGATTGAGCCGGGCATTCTCCATGCTCACAAAAGAGACTCCCATCTGTACTTCCACCTGCTCGCCCTCTTCGGTATGGAATGTAAGATAAGCGCCGATGTCATCTCCTGCCAGCTCTTTCCCGTAGCCGGTGTAAAGTTTGTAGCGTCCGTTATCGGGATCCCATTCGGCCTCCACACCGGTCATGGTGCGCTGCTTCTTCCAGTAGCCCGAAGCGGAGGGCTGCTTGTTGACACGCATCACAAAGTAGATGGGGAAAACGGCCTGCGGATTATAGCAGAAAGTTCCCAGCAACTTCATCCCTTCAAACTCGCATTCACCCGTCCGGCGCAGAAAAGCTCCCGATTCATTGGTCAGACCTTCGCCCAGATTCAGCAGCACATGGCTTTGCCCGGCAGGAAAGGTGAAACGCGCCACACCCGTGCGAGGGGTTGCCGTCACTTCCGTCTTCACATGGTAGCGGGTCAGGAAGTTGCTGTAATATCCGGGGGATGCCTGCTCGTCCTTATAGCGGCTTCCATACTCCTTATAATCCACGGACAGCTCTCCCGTAGTGGGCATCAGCAGCAGAGAGCCCAATTCCGGACAGCCCACACCGCTCAAATTGACATGCGAATATCCGGTGAAGAAACAATTGTGATACTCATAGGGAGTAGACCACCAGCGAGCATCTTTATCGTATTTGTTGTCCTCCGAGCCCATCACGTTGAAGGGCACTACGGACATCATTCCGTTGGGACAGACGGCTCCCGGATTCGTGGTACCGAAGTTGGTGGTACCGATAAAGGGATTCACATAGTCCGTCGGCTGCTTCTCCGCAGCCATAGATGCCGTGAGCATTCCAAAGGAGATGATACAGAAAGTTATCAGTCGTTTCATAATACAGTAAGGATTTGTTCTTTATTAGTTAGTGAGCACGCTGCCCATGCCGGTGTCATTGCATGCACTCTACAGTGCTACTGCATGCCTTTTGCAGTGGCGATGCAACGGCTTTGCAATGTCGCTGCATCGGCTTTGCAGTGGCACTGCAACAGCTTTGCAGTAACACTGCAAAAAGCATGCAGTATCTTTGCAGTGATATTGCACTAAATATAAGACAGTTACGGTAGACGCTTTTCAGCAATACCAAGCGCCCGCCAACTGCTTGGTACTTACAAAATACTTGTGCGCTTCGTGAACTCCAGAATCTCGCGGATATAGCCAAAGGCAAGCCCCACTACCGTATCGGCTGCACCGTAGTATACAGCCACACGTTCTCCATCCTGCAATGCTGCGCAAGGGAACACCACGTTGGGAACATCACCTTGCAACTCATAAGGAGCAGCAGGCGCAAGCAGATACTCACGGGTGCGGTAGAGCAACTTGGCAGGATTGTCCTTATCCAGAATAGCTGCTCCCATGGAGTAACGGAAACCGTTGCAAGTGGTTATCACGCCGTGATAGAACATCAGCCAACCCTCGTCCGTGAGGAACGGTACCGAACCTGCCCCTATCTTGGTACACTGCCAGGCACTTTCGGGGAAAGGCGTAGGAGCCATCACATGGCGGTGTTCGCCCCAGAACTTCATGTCGGGACTGAAGCTGATGTAAATGTCTCCGAAAGGCGTATGGCCACTGTCGCTGGGACGGCTCAAGAGTGCATATTTGCCATCGAACTTCTGAGGCAACAATACACCGTTGCGGTTGAAAGGCAGGAAAGCATTCTCGCACTGAAAGAACTCCTTGAAATCGAAAGTATAGCCGATACCGATGGTGGGACCGTAGTAGCCGTTGCACCACGTAATCCAGTAACGGTCCTCAATCCATGTCACGCGCGGGTCGTATTTATATTCGGACTCTATCATGTCCGTATTCCCGGCCTTGAACCGAATGGGTTCATGCTCTATTTCCCAGTGGATGCCGTCCTTGCTGAAACCGGCAAAGATATTCATCTGCACCGCCCGGTTGTCACAACGGAACACACCGGCATAACCATCTCTAAACGGAACCACCGCACTGTTGAAAATGCTGTTTGAGGACGGAATATGGTAGCGGTCTATTACGGGATTCTCCGAATAACGCCACATTACATCCTTACAGCCTGCCGGCCGTTCTTCCCAAGGCATTGTGATTTTGTTGCTCATAATTGCTCTATATTATTAATTGGTTATTGTTGTTTCTTCTCATCGGCATACGTAAACGGTATGAAGTACGTAATGAGGAACGCCGGAATGGTGGCAAACAGCGTGAAGGTGAAGAACGCCTCGTATCCCAGCCAGTCGCTGACAAAACCGCTGATTGTGCCCGGCAACATCACCCCCAGATTCATGATGCCCGAAGCAAAGGCATAATGTGCCATCTGGTGCTTTCCCGGCGCCACCTGCTGCATCATGAACAAAGTCAGTCCCACAAAACCGAAACCATAACCGAAGTACTCGAGCACGATGGCACTGCCTATCAGCAATTCGCTTTCCGGCTGGTACATGGCAAGCAGGGTATACGCCACAAAGGGCAGATTGAAGATGCAGCACAGAGAGAACAGCGTCCGCCGCAATCCCCGGTGCGAAATGTAATAGCCTGCCAACAGTGAACCCAGCACAAAGGCTGCCGCCCCATAAGTACCGTAGTACAAGCCTATCTGCTGCTCATTCAGTCCCAAGCCGCCTGCCGAACGCTCCGCCTTCAGGAAAAGGGGGACAATCTTCATGACAAAGCCCTCGGCAAGGCGATAAAGGATAATGAACGCTATATAGTACCAGATGTGCTTCTTCAAGAAGAAATCCTTGATTACCGCCACCAACTGCTCCCACGTCTCCCTTGCCGACTTGGCACCGGACGGCCCCGGTGGCGGCCGCACCGCCCGACGGCAACATGCGTATGTGATAGAAGCCAAGCAGCAGCATCACCGCCGCCAATATCAGCATCACCGTCATCCATGCATGCCGGGTAGCTTCGTAGCGGACTGCCTCTGTGGCACCCTCCACTCCACCGAAGCCTACCAACAAAGCACCTGCCAACCAGACCAGTCCACCGGACGCTACAATCTTCGCTATATTGTAGAAGGCTCCCTGCCAACCGATGTACTTGGCCTGGTCCTGCTTGCTCAGTTCCGACATGTAGACACCGTCCGTAGCCACATCGTGTGTGGCTCCACTGAAGGCAATCACCGCCAGCAGTGCAATGCACACCGCAAAGAATACCGGCAACTGCAACGCCAAAGCTACCAGAGCAAAGCCTGCCCCGGTAACCATCTGCGTCAGTACCACGAAAAACTTCTTCGTCTTGAACATTTCAAGGAACGGACTCCAAAGGAACTTCAGCGTCCAGGGCATCATGATGAGCGACGTCCACAGAGCAATCTGCGCGTCACCGATACCCAGCCCCTTGAACATCAGCACAGAAACCATGTTCAGCACCACGAACGGCAATCCCATGGCAAAATATACGGTGGGGACCCACGATATAGGATTATGATTTTTTCGGCTCATCCCTTCTGTATATTATCTGTGTCACTTCAGCGGTTCGCTGCCCATAGTCAGCTCCAGCGTACCGCCGTCCACTATATCCTGATGCGTGAAGAATGGAGTCTCCAACTTATTGCCGTTCAGCACAATGCTCCGCACATACTTGTTGTCGCGGCTGTTGTTGTGGGCTATCACCTTGAACGACTTGCCGTCTTTCAGATGAACGGTCGCCTCGTTGAACAGCGGGCGTCCGATGGAATATACCGGCTTGCCGGGGCATACCTGATAGAAGCCCATCGCATTCAGAATGTACCATGCAGACATCTGTCCGCAGTCTTCATTGCCCGAAAGTCCGTCGGGGTTGTTGAAGTAAAGCGTATGCAGCACCTCATCCACAATCTCCTGCGTACGCCAGGGCTGGCCTACGTAGTTGTAGAGATGGGCAATGTGATGGCTTGGCTCATTGCCGTGGGCATACTGGCCTATCAGACCGGAAATATCCACCGAGGTCGATTCACCTTCCAGCTTGGAATCGGCCGTGAACAGAGAATCCAACTTGCCGATGAAGGCGTCGCGTCCTCCCATCAGTTCCACCAGTCCGTCCACATCGTGGGGAACGAACCAAGTCCACTGCCATGCCGTACCTTCGCAATAGTCATCATTACGGTGATTGGAAGCGCGGGGGTTGAAAGGCGTACGCCAGTTGCCCTCACTGTCCAGTCCGCGCATGAAGCGAGTACTCGGGTCGAAATAAACTTTATATCCTTCGGCAAAAGCCGCATACTTGTCACGGTTGGCTTCATCATCCAAAGCACCTGCCAGTACGGAGATGCACCAGTCATCGTAAGCATATTCCAGCGCTTTAGCCACAGATTCATTGTCTTTATCGCAAGGCACGTAGCCAATCTTGTTCTTCCAGTACTTGGCCTGCGGCATCAGATGCGGCACAACCAAAGGATGGGTGATAATACCCGTCGTATCGTATTCTGCCGTACGGAGGCAAGCCTTGTAAGCCTCCTGCACGTCGAAGTTACGGTATCCCTTTACATAAGAATCCGCTATGAGGGAGGCTGCATGATAACCAATCATGGTACCCGTATAGTTTCCGGCCAGTTCCCACATAGGCAGGACGCCGCCCTCGCGGGACTTCTGGATGAGCGAACGGATGAAAGCCTCGTTCAGTTCAGGATCAATAATCGTCATCAGCGGATGATAGGCACGGAAAGTGTCCCATAAAGAGAAAATGGTGTAGATAGGCTCGTCCACCCTGCCTTGATGGGGCTTCAAGTCCATACCAAAGTAACGTCCGTCAGCATCGGTAAACAAGTTGGGCTGCATACCCGTGTGGTAAAGTGCCGTGTAGAACATGGTACGCTGGTCGTTGTCCTTCGTATCGATGTCAATCTTGGAAAGATAAGTGTTCCACTGCTGGCGGGCAGCACGGCGCACACCGTCAAAATCCCATCCGGAGATTTCGGCTTCCACATTCTTGCGGGCACCGTCCATATCCACGGCAGACACACCTACCTTTACCAATACCTCTTCATTGGGCTCCGTCTGGAATTGCAGTAAAGCTTTAGCTGTAGGCAGAAGCGGACCGCCTTCGTCCAATGCCATGGAGTCCGTGACCAGCGTATAGGTAAATGGTTTGGAGAACTTAGCGTAGAAGTTGATATACTGGTCGAAAGCCCAATATACAGTCTTCTTGCGTCCACGGATTTCAGTATCGCTGATTACTTCCAGCTCCATCTGTTCATTCTTCTGGCGCTGGATACTGTAATCCAGGTCGAGGATAAAACCTGCATCTTCCGCTTTCGGGAAGGTATAGCGATGAATCGCCGCACGTTTGGTAGAGGTCAGTTCGGCTTTCACCCCGTAGCGGTCCAAAAATACGGAATAATATCCCGGTTCGGCTGTTTCATTCTCGTGGGAAAAGGCAGAGGCGTACGCCATCTGCTGGCTCTTCGAGCCCATGGAGTGGTAATCCTGCCGACCTACAGTGGGCATCAGCAGCACATCCCCGTAATCGGCACAACCCGTACCGCTGACGTGGGTATGTGAAAATCCGTTGATAGTAGTATCTGCATAGTAATATCCGGAGCAGGCATCCCACTCGTAGATACGCGTGTCGGGGCTGGGCTGAATCATCCCGTTGGGAACTACCGCTCCGGGATAGGTATGCCCATGTCCACCCGTACCGATGAACGGATTGACGTAAGACGCATAGTCCGGTGCCGTCTGGGTACAGCTGCAAACCGCCCCCAGCAGAAAAAGTCCGCCCAACAGTATGGAACTAGATTTCATGTTTTTCTTCATATTGTTTATTGTATAAGTAGGTGTATAGCTTCATAATAGAATCTTGTTATATGAGAATGCTTGAGGAGGGCCGCCCTATTACTTTGAGCAAAGCCCTCCTTTGTTTCATGTATGAAAAGGTTCAAGCATCCGTTTTCCGAAACCTCAGTTTACGGAAAACACGGCATCAGCGTACCTTCTTCATCGTATAGTTCTCACTCACGAAGTAAGGAACATCGGGGAAGATGTCGGTCTCAATCTCACCGCCTACATACTTATAGGGATTGATAGCCCATCTGTTGCCCAAGCCATAGATATGCATATCACCGTTAGGAGCAATAGCACCATCCATATAGTAATCATCATAGTTAGGATATGCTTTCCACTGGAAATTCTTGCTGTAAGTACCGAAATGCATCTTGTAGGTAGCAGGGTCTTCAGCATCGCCCTCATGAATGGTTTGCGGATAGATGAGCAGTGCACCGTTATAGTAATCGCAATGCATCGGATACTTACCGGTGATTTCGGGGAAAGTACCCCAGTTGTAAACCACATATCCGGTACCTTCTTCATCCTTCTCTATAATTACATTCTTCTCAAACTCCTGACTGCCTTTCCAATCCCACCAGCGAGGATTGCCTTCTTCATCCACATAGGTAAAGAGAGAGTTACTGGAAGTTACTTTCCACTCGCCGACCAAATCTTCATAACCCAACATTTTGCCCTGATAAGCTTCACCGATACGGCTCCAGTACTTGCCGCTCCACTCCACTTCATCATCAAAAAGTACTTTACTTATTTCCGAAAGCAACGTATAATACTGATACACCAGCGGTTTGGGATTGTAGAACATCTGAATGCCATAACCTTCATCTTTCACTTTCTGGAATTTGCTCTTGTCAAATCCACTCCAACCTCCGTTCAACTCATCATTAATCTTCCAAGGCAGCGGAGCATACTTGGATTTGGGCAGGTTCTCAAAATGAGACTCTTCACGGCCAAAGGCTCCCTCGGGATTCTGATTCTGGTAGTAACCGTAGGTCATATAGTCCACAATGTCACCTACCTTCATACCCTCTACCTCACCGTCTGGAGAGTCGAGCGAACCATATTCATACACACCAATCAACTTGTTGCCAAATACCTGGCGGCACTCATAAACCAAACGCGCGAAGTTGGCACGTGAGCGTGTTTCGAAGCCGGGGCTGGGATTGGAGTTGTTGTAGCTGGTGTACTCATCATCAAAGTCAATACCATCCAAGCCATAGATATCCAAGTAAGCTTTCAGTTCCTTGGCAAAGTCTTTGGCGGCAGCTTCCGAAAGGTTACCCATACCAGCCTCGTCATGGTTGCCAAGAATAGTCATAGCCACCTTAATGCCCTTAGCCTGCAAAGGACGGATGAACTTATCCGCATTTCTCAGCAAGAAGGAAACCTGGTCATTGCAGAAAACATGTACGCGACCGGTCTTGCTATCCACATTGATGTTGGCAGCAAAAATGCTGACTACATCAAAGAAAGGCTTTCCGTTGCTCTTCATGGTATATTCACCCATATTCAAGATGTTCTCGTCATTTACTTCCACAAAGCAATGTGTAAGTATATCACCCTTACTGATACTCTCAGGAATAGCAGCCAAAGGCTTTACCAAGTAAATATATTCCTGATTGTTTGTAGAAACTTCCACACCGTTATTGGCAGATGCAGAAACGGCAACAGCATAAGTCTGTCCGATTGTGCCTCCGGCATTGATATTCAGTTCCACAGAAGCCGACTTCTGTTCGCCCGCCTTGATAGTGGCAGTTCCACCGTTCGCCAGGCTCAGCTTATCGGCGGGATACATTTTATAGCTTGTTCCATTCTTCTTATTGTAAGCCTCCAAAACGTCTTCGTCCACTTTGAAGGTCACCGTAACATCCTGCTCTGCAGCTTTGCTCAGTTCAAAATAGAGATGTCCGGTAGCAACCTTGTCGCCAAAAACAGAAATCGGAGTAAGTTCACGTGCACCGGCGGCAGACTTTACATAGCCATACACGCCATCCACAGTATCCAGCTTATCGCTGTTGCCGGTGTTGATGACAACATCATCTTCACAACCGGTGAAGCATATTCCTGCACATGCAAAAGCCATTGCCAGCAAGCCTGATTTTACATGATTCATATATTTCATAATCAATATCTTTTTATTTGAATTAAGGTATAACTAAATTATTTAGCGGGCAGTTCCACAGCAGTCCAAGTCAATGATTCCACTGCAGTAGCATTGTTCTCATTTCCGCTATAATCGTGAATGGCAGTACCGGCGCCCTCATCGAACTTCCAGTAAGAAACCAGTCCGTCAGCATCCGGCTCTACCTGGTAGAAGTGGTCCTTTGCATTGATTTCTGCTGATGTCAACACCTTGTTCCAGATACGCACCTCTGAGATATTACCTTCCAACCAACGGTCACGATTGTATGAATGGCCAATCCAGAATCCGTTACCTTCATCGGTCATGGTCTGGCCCCAGTTCACGACTCCGCAGTCCAAAGTAGTCTCCAGCATATTCTTACCATTGATGTAGATTATAACTGTTTTTGCATCCGCATCGTAGGTCACAGCGATATGTGTCCATTCGTTTGTCGGAATAACCAGACTCTCATCGGTCACATTGCCGCTACTTGTAGCCACCTGCAACTGGTTTTGAGGAATTCCGGCATCACCGATGCGGAGCAGGAACTTACCTTCGATCCCCATAATGGAAGTCAGCATCTTGTCAAACTTGCTTACACGAATCAACGCTTCTGCCGTCAGCTTATTCATATTATTGGCTACATCTGGATTGGTCCAAGTTACGTAAACCAGATTCTTGGTAATATCAGGAACCGTATTAATCAATGCGGCACCCTTCAGCACGTAGTACATGGTACCGGAGCTCTTCAAGACTCCGATGCTTGCCTGGTCTACCGTAACCGGCAATACATATACCTTCTCACGGTCCAGCTCCGTCAAGTTCTTGAAGCTGACAGTGATGTCGTCTGAAATGACAGCACCGGCCAAAATGGTAGCCTGCGGAGTTTCTACCGTATAATAGTTTTCCGGCAGAGCCTCGGCTGTGTCATAATAGGTAGCGTTATAAGTAGCCACCAGTGAAGGGTCCGCCTTCAAGGCAATAGTTATATCCTGCGATTCAGGACGGGCCATTGAAATCCGGAATGAACCTTCCGTATCGGAAACAGTGTTTTTCAACAACACAGTACTGGTCATCGCCGAGCCGTTGATATACACCTGATTATCGAAATTCTCAACGTCATTATCATTACAAGCAGCAAATACACCTGCCAATAATGCCATCGATACTAAATATATACTTTTCAGTTTCATGATATTCTTTTATTTTTTAGGAGCAGGATTCATAATATTGATAGCTTCTCTCACGTATTGATAGGTATTGGTAGCATTGTAATAATCATTCTGCATGTTCTCAATAGCCAGACCAGCTTTTGTAAACTCTGCAGACGGTTCTGTCACCCAATAAGCAGCTTCCGACAGAGCTCTCAAAGCATTGTAATATCCGGTAGTCTTATCTGTTGTATCCAGAGAGACGGTAGATGCCGATACAATGAAGCGGTCAGCCGGAACACCGTCTGCCATCAAGGCCTGAAGCGCTTCTATCCCCAGTTGGGCAACATCCGTGACATCATTTGTAATCAAGATGATATGGTCACAAGAAGAGAGCACAGACTGGCCTATCAGGTTGGCAGGATACCCCTGGAACACCAGTTGCTTACCTGAATTGGCACTCTTCCAGTTGGATATCACACCGAAGAAAGTATCCTGATTTGCCTTTGCTTCAGCCTTGTCGGCTTCGGACATGTAGATAGGATTGCTACCACGATACTCGGCTACAATACCGTCGAAAGGTGCTTCAAGAGCTATCAGTCTGTTCAGCTCAGCCGACAGATAAGCCGAGAATGCAGATGTTTCTGTTCCTTCTTTCACCTTGTCGGTATGTTCCTTCAAGATATTGTCATAGCTGATGGAATAGAATACTTTCGTTCCCTTCTCATGTACATTTGCAATATCTTCCAATTCGAATTCCGCCAAATCGGGAGTAGTTGCGATAATTACGTCCAGGCTGTCGGGAACATCCGACATGTGCTGCCCGCGGCTGAAAGGAACTTTCTCACTATTATCAAACCAGCCGTATACAATCTTATGGTCAGAATTCTTGTATTCCCGCAAGTTCTTCAGATACTTGGCATATAGTTCGGGAGACTGTTCGTCGATTCCGGGTTCTTTCAGTTTAATACTCTCTGAATCCGTCCAGTCAGAGCAGGCAGACAATGCCAATACGGAAAAAGCTGCCAGCGCGATTCCTTTGAATGATTTCTTATATAATTTCATAATTATTCAGCATTTATTGTTATTATTTGCGTGCCCACCATACGTCAGTAGCCATGTTGTCCGGTCCACCCAGATAGCTGTTTACTGCCTCTTGCACGTTTTCAGTATTACTTGTATATTCTTCAGAAGGATAAGGCATACGGCGTGCACCTTTCTCGCTATCAACAATTCCACCACTCAAGTTACCTTCACTGGTTGCAGGCAACAGTTTGGGATAGCCTGTACGGCGATAGTCAGCCCAAGCTTCGTTACCTAACGGCCAATTCGCAATCCACTTCTGGGTAATGATACGTTCCTGTTTTTCTTCCTTGGATGCCCCTTCATTCCACTTGACAGTAATGGCTGAAAGGTTCTTTTCATAAGTATTAAGACCGGCGGGATCTTTGTAAAGAGCAGGTACACTGCTTTCATCAGCCAGATAGCTGTCTACACCGGTAGCTCCCCACTGTTCGAAAGAGAGACGGACACCTTGTTCATAAAAATCAGCAGCGGTTCCTTTCATGTTGAAACCATAGATTGCAGTGGCTTCAGCACGCAAGAAGGCAACTTCTGCCGCATTCATCCAAAGCACGGGATCAGAAGAGGAAATCTTCACACGCGAATAATTGATGAAATACTCTTTCATCTTACTGAGGTTGATACCGCGACGTAATCCTACATAAGTCTCTCCAGGCCATTTTGATTCCTCAAAATAGCTGGCACGACGATTGTCGTTGTAACCGTTCATGTAGCAGATGATGTCGGCAGCAGGATGGGTATCACCACCTGAAGCTTCTTCATTGTAACGTACTGCCACAAACAACGGATTGCTAATTGTACCGAAATACTTCCATGTAGCATTGTCTGCATTTGTTTCAATCAGACCCAACTCGTGATTCACTGCACTTTCAGCCATTTCTTTAGCCTTAGCAGGGCTTACATTGGCAATACGGATAGCCAAACGCAGTTTCAATGAATTGGCAAACTTCACCCACTTCTGTACATTACCACTGTACACGAAATCTGCAGAAGCAACCAACGCCGCATTTCTGTTTTCAGTCAGCACCTCGATGGATTCGTCCAGTTCCTTGAAGAATGCGTTATATACTTCTTCCTGCGTATCATAAGGAATGGTAATCTTGCCATCCTGACCGATTTTAGAATAAGGAATAGGACCATACGCATCAGTCACGCGACTCATGGCAGCAACCTTTATGATTTGAGCAATGGCATAAGGAACCGGATTATTGGTATTCTCCGATACTTGTTTCACTGTGCTCAAGTTACCGTAAAGTGTTGAAATGATACGGTCACTTATCAAGAACACACGCGTCCAGTCATTTGTAGCATTAAAATTGGATATTGTATTGGACCAGCCGGCATTTGAATCGGCAAAATAACCTCCCAACGGTCCACCCAACAAACAATCAGTAAACTGTGCCGTATTGACATCTGATGAGATAACCGTACTTGCCAAGTTACTCATGGCAGAACCCAGTGCATAATCATCCGGAGTCAAATCACCCGGTTGATAAGGATTGGAGTTGATATCCATATAATTGCCGGTACAGGACATAAAGCCCATAACCAACGGAGCAACAATCAATTTATTTATAATATTTTTCTTTTTCATATCGTTTGGTATTAAAATTTAAAGCTCAAGCTAAAGCCGATGTTACGCAAAGCCGGCATCATGAAATAGTCTATTCCCTGATAAAAGTTATCGGTAGAAGCTACACTTTCGGGATCGAAAGGAGCCTTGCTGTAAATCATCCACAAGTTGCGGCCTACCAACGAAACCTTGATATCGCACACATCATTCAACAACTTTCTGGGGATGGTGTAACCCAAAGATACTTCCTGCAGACGAACATTGGTAGCAGAATAAGTGTAGTATTGGGGAACAGACGTGCCGCTACCTACTACACCGTACCATGTTTCGGGGTTTACCTTATCTCTACCATTCACCAACACGTAACCTAAATCACGTGCATCGGCAGAAGCCTCGGACACACCGTAATAGTCCAACATAGCTTGTGTACGTGAGTAAACCACACCACCCAAACGGGCTGAAATCAAGAAACCTGCTGTGAAATTCTTCCAAATGAAGTTATTACGCCAAGCCAAATTACCTTTAGGAAGTACGCTTCCCAACTTGATGTATTTATCCGGGTCCGTTATGGCTTCCGTAGCAACCGTTCCATTTTGGTCCACAAAAATCTGTCCATTGGCATCACGTTTCATATCTCGCAGTGAGTAAAGGTCACCCATGCTCCCACCTTCTTTCAGCAAGAAGCGGGCATCACCTAAGCCACCCATATTCAACGTGCTCAAAGAGAACAGCTCACCGGTAACGGGATTGATGGCATTGTCTGCCAAAGTCAGGATTTTATTCTTGTTACTGGAGAAGGTTATACCGGTATCCCATGTAAAATCTTTCCAGGTATTCTTGTAATTCAGCGACAACTCAATACCGGAGTTACGTACGGCACCAGTCTGGATATACATAGCCGACCAACCGCTGACAGGCAACTGCGGGTTGAATGTCTGGTTCATAGTCTTGGCATTGTAATATGTCACGTCCAATTCAAAGTTCTTGAGGAAACGCATGTTCAAACCGATTTCCCAAGAATTGGTACGTTCAGGTTTCAAATTGTACAACGGATATTGGGTCGTGATACTCCACTGGCCGGAACTTGAATTCCATTCATAGTGAGGATTAGCCAAATATCTGGAGAAAGCACTACCAACAGATGCCCATGAACCACGAACCTTTATAAAAGAAAGATAATCTTTGTTCAAGTTAGGCATTAGCTCAGACAGTACAACAGAACCACCGACTGAAGGATAGAAGAATGATTTGCTGTTGGAGTTGGGACCTGCCAGCTGTGAAGGCCAGTCGTTACGTCCGGTCAGCGTCAAGAAGTAAGTGTTCTTGTAACCAAGCTCAGCCGAAGCGAAGAGAGACTGGGTCTGTTCACGCCATCCTTCCTGCAAACGCTGTGTCTTGCTGGCACTCAGGTTCTGGATGGCAAAGTAGTTGGTCAAACCTACCGGTTCGCCGCTGAAGGCATCGCCACCATCAGCAATCGGACCACGTGTTTTCATTGCATCCGAACGTATATCGGAGAATGAACCACCGACATTGGCCTGAAGTGACCAGTCTTCACCGAAATATTTGTTGATACTCACCAGGAAGTCTGCATACAACTGTTTGTCCTGCGTCTTGGTAATACCATAAAGACCTCGTGAAGAGCTCTCGGTGAGCTGTGTATTGGTAGAAGCATAGAACTTTTCTGTATAATCATTGTTGGAGTTATCCAAACGTACACGTCCTGAAACAGTCAGCCAGTCCAGAATCTTATAGCTCAAACCGGCATTCAGCATATAGCGGTCCTTCTTGTTCTGGCGCAGATTGCGGTAGTTAATCCAATAAGGATTCTGCATTACCATACCTTCGTCACCTACCGGCCAGTATTGCGTATAAATTTTACGGGCAGCGTCATAGCGCTCATACATGCTGATATCAGACCAGTCGTTGCTGCGCGGGAACAAATAAGCACCCACCAACGGGTTGTTGTAAGTACCCTGGTTCGTCATGTTCTGGTCATTCTGCAGAATATAGCTTGCACCGAAATCCAGAGTCATCTTGTCGTCCAGGAAAGTAGTGGTGTTACGTACCGTAAAGTTGTAACGGTTGTATTTGTTGTTGGGAACAATACCCTTGGAGTTTACAGCAGCAGCCGATGCATACGTCTGGTTTTTCTCTGTACCGGTTGACAAAGAAATGCTCTCTGTTCCTACAATACCCGTCTGGAAATAATCATCTCTCGGGCTGTAATTGTAGTTATTGGCTGCAGACAAAGGCGCTCCCCAGCTCATGGCTCCTGAAGTGCTCATCACACCACCGGTTCCCGTACCGTAACGGTTTTGGAAGCTCGGCATCACAAACGGATTGGTGAATTCAGTATTACTGCTGACAGTAAGGCTCACCTTACCTTCTTTACCTTTCTTTGTAGTAATGACAATGGCACCGTTGGCAGCTTCCGAACCATACAAGGCAGCAGCGGCGGCACCAGTCAGGACTGACATTGACTCGATGTCTTCCGGGTTGATATCGGCAATCGGTTCTGAAGATCCCTGGGAGTCGAACTCCTTACCTCCGGCAGTACCACGGCCAGAGAAAATAGGCACACCGTCAATTACATAAAGTGCATTGGAAGACTGCATGATAGATTTCGTACCACGCATCACTACCTTTGATACACCACCTACACCGGATGAAGAAGCATTGATGTTCACACCCGCTACCTTACCACTCAATGAGTTCACAAAGTTGGCATCTTTATTGGAAGTAATGGCATCTGTATTCACCTGCTGTACATTGTAGGACAATGCCTTTTCCGAACGCTTGATACCGAGTGCAGTAACCACAACTTCTTCAAGCTGTTGGGTATCTCCGGCCATCATTACATTAATCGGTGCATTACCTTTCACGGGGATTTCCTGCGTAGTATAACCGATATAAGAGAATACAATCACCGGATTCGTTTCCGTAGTGGTCAGCGTAAAGTTACCGTCGAGGTCGGTAATACACCCGTTGCTAGTACCTTTTATCAATACATTCACACCAATCAGAGGTCCCATGTCATCTGACACGACTCCGGTAATCGTCCGTTCTTTCCCTTGTTGGTTGCCCTCTTGAGGAGCAGCAGACTTCTCAGAAAGATAAACGATGTTATCCTCCACTTTATAGGAAATGTCTTTCCCTTTGAGAATAACATTCAAAGCATCTTCTATAGACGCATTGTTCACTTTGACGTTTTCTACCGGCAACGCAGCCAGTTTGTCGTCATAAAAAAATTGATACTTGGATTGAGACTTGATTTGTTCAATGACTGTCCCCAATGTGCCGCGAGACACATTCAGGTTTAACTGGGCAAAGCCCCACTGGATAGAAACTGCCATGAACAACAAAACTAATAAAGCCCGCATGAACGTCGAACTCCGAAAAGCATAATTGTCTTTCATAAACACAATTTATAGGTTATACAATAAATTACTTCGAGAGATTCATTCTCTCGCATTCCTATATAAAACAACAGACAATGAAAATACACTTACTGAAAAAGTATCTTTTTTATCATTAATCCTAAAAAAAAGAGTTACCCCGAAAACAAGTTGATATATCATTTTGCTCAATATTACTAACGAAGTAAATAATTATTTCCACCTGATTCAAGAAAAACACCTATAATACAGATAGTAAATAACAAAATGATATATCAACTTATTTTCGAGGCAACCCTTTTCTTACTATATTATTACTATTCTTTACTTCTTCAGTTCATTCGAGAAAGAATAAGGATAATCTTCCGGCTGCGTACCTCTCTTCATATTAGGCTGGCTGCCCATATCAAACCTCAAGGTACCGCCATTCAGCAAATCGCCATGCGTCAGATAATTCCTGGAATAATCCACGCCGTTCACCTTGAGAGACTCGATATACATGTTCTCCGGTGAGTTATCCGGAGCGTCAATTGTCAGGGACTTACCGTTCTCGAAATGGAGGGTAGCCTTACGGAACAGAGGGGCGCCCAATACATACTCGTCCGTACCAGGGCAAACCGGATAGAAACCAAGTGCAGAGAAGACATACCACGCGGAAGTCTGACCGTTGTCCTCGTCACCGCAATAACCGTCGGGACCGGCAGTATACATGCGGTTCATTACCTGACGAAGCCAATATTGGGCCTTCCAAGGTTCCCCGGCGTAGTTATAAAGGTAAATCATGTGCTGGATGGGCTGGTTGCCATGGGCATAGTTACCCATATTCATCACTGTCATCTCACGGATTTCATGGATTACCTGGCCGTAGTAGCTGTCATCGAACAAGGGCGGGACAATAAATACAGAGTCAAGCATCTCTACGAAAGACTCTTTTCCACCCATCAGGTCTATCAGACCTTGAGGGTCGTGGAATACAGACCAGGAATAGTGCCAGCTGTTACCTTCAGTAAAGGCGTCACCCCACTTCAAAGGAGAGAAAGGAGACTGGAACTGGCCGTCTTGATTACGACCACGCATCAGCTTGCTTTCCTTATCAAATACATTCCTATAGTTCATGGCACGTTCCGCAAAGAGTTTCTGCTCCTTCTTCGGACGGTTCAGTTCTTTTGCCATGCGGTAGATGCACCAGTCATTATAAGCATACTCCAAAGTACGGGCAGTGTTCTCGTTGATTTTCACATCGTAGGGAACATAACCAAGCTTGTTGTAATACTCATAGCCGAGGCGACCCGTAGAAGAGACCTCGGGATGGACATTCTTTGTACCGTTGATGAGACCTTCGTACAACATCTGCACATCCTCCACCTTCACACCTTTCAGATAGGCATCTGCCAGTACGGAAGCAGAGTTGTTGCCAATCATACAGCCACGGTGACCCGGACTTGCCCATTCGGGGAAGAAACCGCTTTCCTTATAGGTGTTGACAAGACCTTCCTGAATCTGCCTGTTCACCGACGGATACATCAGGTTGAGGAATGGGAAAAGACAGCGGAAAGTGTCCCAGAAACCGGTATCCGTATACATATAGCCGGGCAACACTTGCCCATTGTAGGGACTGTAATGAATCGGATTTCCCGCCTCATCCAGTTCATAGAATGCACGCGGGAACAACAAGGAACGATACAAACATGAGTAGAAAGTACGGTACTGGTCAAGGGTTCCGCCTTCCACATCAATACGGCCCAGCACCTTGTTCCAGGCATCCTGACCTTTCTGAACCAGTGTTTCCAAATTGTCATTGCCAAGCTCCTTCAAGTTACGGTCAGCCTGCTCAAAACCGATGAAAGAAGAGGCTACACGGGCATGTACCACTTCACCCTTACGGGTTTTGAAACCGATAACAGCACCGGCATGTCCGGCTTCCTGCTCAACCTTATTCTCGGTCAAGACGCCATCGGCTACAGACGCCTTATAAGTAAAAGGCTTGTCGAACTCTATCACGAAATAGTTCTTGAAGTTCTCGGGAACACCGCCGCTGTTACGGGTAGTATAACCGATAATACGATTCTGTTCCGGAAGTATCTTCACATAAGAGCCCTTGTCAAAGGCATCGACAACAATGTATGAATGATCATTTTCAGGGAAAGTGAAACGGAACAATACGGCACGGTCGGTAGGGGTGAACTCGGTAACCACATCGTGTTCGGCAAGATATACCTTATAATAATGAGGAAGTGCTACTTCGCCCTTGTGGGAGAACCAGCTTGCACGCTTCTCTTCATCAAACTCGGGTTTGCCAACCACCGGCATAATGGAGAACTGCCCGTAGTCGTTAATCCAGGGACTGGGCTGGTGTGTCTGCTTGAAACCACGGATCTTGTTCGCGGTATAGACGTATTGCCAGCCGTCACCCATCTTACCTGTCTGAGGAGTCCAGAAGTTCATACCCCAGGGACGTGCGATCGCAGGATAGGTATTACCGGTGGAAAGCTCGAAAGTAGACTGCGTGCCGACAAGAGGACTGACATACCGGGTAAAGTCTTTGGCATGCAGCCATAAAGCACTGCTCACAAAAAAAACAATAGGATTAATTTTCGCATAATATTAGAAAGTTGTTAGTATTAAATAAATTCTTCTCGTCATATCTCGAATTTGTGCGGCCTTCCTACTTCATTGAGGAGAGGAAAACACTGTTCCCCACAATTTTATACTCCAATGGAATGGCATTCTTTATCAGATTCAGCACAGCCCCTACACTCTCTTTTTTCTTCAGTGTACCCGAGTAAGTCTTGCTTACATCTATGTTCGGTGCCAGAATTACCCTCACCCCATACGAATTCTCCAATGTACGCGCAATGGTGTATAGGTCAGCCTTCTCAAAGACAAACTCATTATTGTGCCAGTTTTCGATTCCCGTATCCACCTGCTTCACCACCAGACGCCTAGTCATTCCGTTCAGCTCGGCTTTCTGTCCGGGGGCAAGGATAATCATACCCTCGCCATGATTACCTTTCACCTCTACTTCGCCTTTCAAAAGGGTAGCTACTGCAGACATCTTAGCCTTGTCAGACTTGAGGTTGAAAACAGTTCCCAATACTCTGACCTGCATGACCTCACTCTGTACGACAAACGGTTTTTCCGGATTCCTCATCACCTCAAAATATCCTTCTCCTTCCAGATAAACCTTTCTTCCCTTCCCTGCAAACTCATGTGGATATTTCAGGGTAGTGTTTTTATTCAGCCAGACTTTGGTTCCATCCGGCAGTTTCAGTTCCTTAATCTTATCATGAGTGGTGACAGCCAGTAATGTTTCCGGCTGGCTATAAGTCTGATAAAAAAGATAGCCGAAAGTACCCAAAAGGAAGAAGCCCACAAATACGGCCGCATACCGTATCCACCCAACCATCCTCCGTACCTTGTATTGTTTCGTCTTCTCTTGTTCCAGCCTTTTAAACAATCGCTTTTCGGCCTTTTCTATGTCTTGTGTATTCGAAGTATCCCCCAGTCTCCCCAAGTGGTAAATCTCCTCCAGCCTGAACAATTCGCGTGCATTCTCACCCGACTCTTCCAGCCAGGCGTTCACCTCACGAAGTTCATCTTCCGTACATTCACCCATAAGGAACTTGGCCAATATCTCCTCATTCAACTTATTCATTCTTTCCTTCATTATGATAATAAAACAACGCTGCTCGCAAAAACACTTACTTTCCCGATGAAAAACAGAGCCAACATCAGGTTCAGATACCCCAGTTTATCACGCAGCAACTTCAAAGCTTTGTACATGTGGGCCTCCACCGTACGCAATGACACTCCCATTGTATCAGCTATCTCCTTATTCTTCATATCATGCAGATAGCTGAGTTTGAATACCATCCGGCACTTGTCCGGCAATTCATTGATGGCATCGGACAGCTTCCTCCTGAGTTCGGCATCCTCTATCCGTTTCACCACATCATTGCTGTCAGGTTGATAGAACTCAACCCTCTTTTTATGGATTTCGAGCATGACAGCCTCATAGCCACTCACAATGTCCCGATGCTTCAGAACGTTCAAGGCACGGGTATACACCGCCCTATACAGAAAAGCCTGAATCTGCTCTCCCACCTTCATGGTATCTTTCCGCTTCCACAGCTCCACGAAAACATCCTGTACCACATCTTCCGCATCTTCTTCCCCCACAATGCGTGTGGCATAGAACAGCAGGTTGGTATAATACCTGCGGAAAAGGGATTTATATGTCAAGTCGAAATGTTCATTCATATGTTAGCCGGTTATCGGGGACTGTACCATGCCTGACCTGGCTTATCCCCCATTTCAAATTCGAAAACACTTCCATCCATTATCTGTTCATGCGTAATATAACTTTTGTCATAGTTCTTACCGTTGAGTTTGACAGATTGAATGTAGCAATTTTCCTTGCTCACCGCCGGCGCCAGTACCGTAAAGGTCTTTCCACCGGGCAGGTGCATCTTCATTTCCGGATATAGGGGGGTACCGATTTCATATTTTCCACCAACCGGGTCTACCGGATAAAAGCCCATCGCACTGAACACATACCAGGCGGACATCTGTCCGCAATCCTCGTTGCCGCACAAACCGGCAGGAGTGTTCAGGTAGAGTTCACGCATCACCCGGGCTGCATATTTCTGGGTTTTCCAAGGTTGATCCACAGCATTGAACAGATAGATGACGTGATGGCTAGGCTCATTTCCATGCGCATACTGGCCAATCATCCCGGTGCTGAAAATAGGCAACTCATCATCTGCAGAAGGATTGTAAGTAAACATACTGTCCAGCTTCTGGGCAAACCGTTCCTTACCTCCGGTCAAAACTATCAAACCGTCAATATCCTGCTGCACAGACCAGAAGTATTGCCAGCCGTTGCTCTCGCAGATGTGCGGAGTATAGTCGTCCGGCGAGAAGTTCCGGATAAACTCTCCCTTGTCATCACGGGGCTGCATGAAAGAACTTACCGGATTGTAGACATTCCGGTAATTACGGGAACGCTTATAAAACTCGTCCGCAACCTCCTTATCGCCCAGCTTCTCTGCCATACGGGCTATACAATAGTCATCATATGCATATTCCAGTGTTTTAGAAAGTGACCAGTTTTCCGAATTATACTGATCTGTCACATTATAAGGAACATAGCCATATTTCTTATATAACCCAATGCCACGATAGGAATCGATATTGGCAGTAGCTACACAAGCCTCCAAGGCCTTTTTCGCATCGAAGTCCCCAATACCTTTCAGATAGGCATCTACAATAACCGGCACAGAGTGGTAACCTATCATCATATCTGTCTCGCCCCCCTGAAAATTCCATACGGGAAGGCGGCCGTTCTGTTCGAAGAAGGCGAGGAAGGACTTCACCATATCATTCACCCGTTCCGGCTCAATAAAAGTATAGAGAGGATGAGCCGCACGGTAAGTGTCCCACAAGGAGAAAGTACTGTAATTTGTCCAGCCCTCTACCCGGTGCACTTGCTTGTCGGGACCGTAATAGGCGCCGTCCACATCACTGTAAATGGTAGGAGCAATCATCGAATGATATAAAGCTGTATAGAACTTGACTTTCTCATCGCGGTCATCGCATTTTATTTCTATCCGGGACAATTGTTCGTTCCAATCATCCTGCACAGCAGCCAGGTATTTGTCGAAATCATCATCAGGTACTTCTGCTGCTAGATTACGTGCCGCCCCTTCCATACTTACACCGGAGATGGCAGTACTGACAAGAATCTGTTCTCCTTCCTTAGTCTGAAAGTCGAATCGTGCAATGACAGATGTTCCTATCCGCTTGCCTTCTTTCTCTATGGCAGCTGTATCGAGCTGCATCGCAGCAAACGGTTTGGAGAAACGTGTACGGAAGTAGAGGCGCTGGTCGCGTGCCCAACCGTCAGAGTAACGGTAACCTTGCACCGTTACCGAATCGACGGCTTCTATGTGAGAATCATTGGTAAAATCCCAATTCATGGCTTTCCGCAAATTCAGGAAAACGGCAGCATCGGCTTTTGGGAAAGTATACCGCTGAATGCCACAACGCTCGGTGGCCGTCAACTCTACATTTATATTATAATCTTTCAGACGCACCTGATAATATCCAGCGCTTGCCGACTCTTCCGAATGAGAGAACAAAGAGTGAATGCCGAGCGGAGCTTCCGCCTCCTTATAAGGCAATGTCACCGGCATAAAAGAGATGTCATACAAGTCACCAGCGCCGGTTCCGGAGAGATGGGTATGGCTGAAGCCTGTAATGGTACTGTCCGGATAAAAATATCCGGAAATACGGTCCCAGCCCGGCAGTCCGTTGTCAGGACTGAGCTGCACCATGCCAAACGGCGCCTGGGCACCCGGATAGGTGTTTCCAGTAAAATCTGTACCGATAAAGGGATTCACAAACTCTGTATAAGACACACTCTTCACATCCGACACCTGCGAGGTGCATGCCAGAAAGGATGAAAAGACCACAAACAAACAACAAGATTTTATCAAATTCATAACATTATAGGGTTAACGTGTATAGTATAACAACCTAACCGGATAAAACACTTACACATCTTGTCACTTTTCTACAGAATTCATGCAAACAAAAGTAATACAAAATTCCGATTAATCCTCTTTTTTATTTTGTAAAAATATACTTTACACTATCTTTGTCACAAAAAGTCACAATGAATTACACGACCTATCTTTTCGACTTTGATTATACGCTTGCTGATTCTTCCCGCGGAATCGTCACTTGTTTCCGCAACGTACTGACCCGTCACGGATATACAGAGGTGACGGATGACGACATCAAACGTACTATCGGCAAGACTCTGGAAGACTCTTTTTCCATCCTCACCGGCGTGACAGATGCCGGACAACTGGCAGGATTCAAGGCAGAATACCGAAAAGAGGCCGATACGCATATGACTGTCAACACGGTGCTTTTCCTGGAAACCAAGTCCGTACTGACTGCACTGAAGGACTCCGGCGCCCGCATCGGAATCATCTCGACCAAATACCGATTCCGCATCAAGGAACTCCTCGACCAGCATTTTCCTGAAGATTTTATGGACATCATCGTGGGTGGTGAAGACGTGAAAGCCGCCAAGCCATCTCCCGAAGGGCTACTCCTTGCCATTAAGCGGCTACATGTCAGCAAAGCCGAGACCCTCTATATAGGCGACAGCACGGTAGATGCGGAAACAGCCCAAGCGGCCGGAGTAGACTTTGCTGGAGTCACCCACGGAGTAACCACTGCCAAAGAATTGGAGAAGTACCCACACCGGAAAATAATGAACACCTTGGAAGAACTGCTGGCAGTTCAGGAGGAGTATCCTTCCATATTCAAGATTGAAAATCCCATCCGGCCGGAAAACGCGCATGCCACTTCTCCCCGGAAACAGAAAAGGATAAGCGTCTGGCAAATCCTCCTTCTAGTGACACTCTTCTGGCTGGCTATTGAAGAGCTGGACATGACCGACGACAGCAACTTCTTCCCGGTTGTTTTCATACTGACATTGTGGGGTATCCTCCAAAAAAGAAGGATACTACCCAACAAAGCAAAAACTTTCATCGACTCATGGTGGCACCCCTGCGCAGTACGCTTACGCGCATTTCACATCAAGCTGATACAAGGGAGAAAAACTCCTCCCGCTGGCAACGAAACCTGCACCTGCCTGAATTGTGGCACCACCTATACCGGCAACTACTGTAACCGTTGCGGACAAAGCCGTAACACTCCACGCTATCGGTTGAGCAACGCGCTTAAAAACATTGCCGGAGGCTTCTTCAATATAGATAATGGCTTTGGACGTACCCTTCTGGAACTCCTCTACCGTCCGGGATACATGATTAGAGACTTCATCGGCGGTAAGCGTGTAGAGTATTTTCGCCCGTTCCAGACACTCTTCATTCTTGCAGCCCTTTATATCATGGCTGTACAACTGGTAGACCCGGAAGCTCTGAGCAAAAAAGAAAAGACGGAAAAGACAGAGCAGACAGACAAAGAAGAAATCATTGCCGCTAAAGAGAAGCTTACCAAAAAGATGGAGAAAACCTATAGCAAAGAGGAAAAGCGAGCCCTCGCCATCACTATAAAAAGCCTGGAGAAAAGCTTGAACAAACTGGAAGAGAAGAACGACTCCACTTCTGCCACACAGGTATCCGAACAGAACAGCGATGATGGCGACCTCATCGATGAATTTGTAAACGACACCTCGGAAGTGGGAGACAGACTGGAAAAAGTCTTCCAGAACTCTCCTTTCCTAATGAAAGTATGGAATCTGATGAAGAGCTGGGGACACGGAAACAAGGCATTCCGCATCATTGCCACACTGCCTTTGTTTGCACTTGCCACCCAACTTGCCTTCCGACGCCGGAAATATAAGTTAAACTACAATACCACGGAGCATGTGTTCATACAAGCCTACATAGCTTGCCAGATACTCCTGCTGAGCATCATCGTGCTGCCTTTCAACGGGTACGCAAAGGTAGACGATTTGTATGAGCTGCCTTTATGGCTTATTTTCGTCCTATTCTGTTGGGATTACAAACAATTGTACCGCTGCACCTGGTGGAGAAGCTTTTGGCGCACTATCCTCATGCTGACTTACAGTCTTGTGCTACTCGTCATATTCGCGTGTCTTGTAATGGCGCTGATGCTGGCCGGTATCTATGTTCTGAAATTCATTTTGTAACAGAAACCATCCCTACACGGACTGTTTCTCCTTGATGAAACAGTTTTTCTCCAATAATCTAAAAGTACAATCTGCATTAAAAGAACAAAAAAGCAAAAGAACATTTGTCTATTTAGAATAAAAAGAGTACTTTTGTGCCCGATTATTCCGCACCGGGTTCGACCAAGTGCTTTCTAAGTGATTAGAGACCACCCGACGGAGCTAACTTATACATTATATATAAGAAATGTACGCAATTGTAGAAATCAACGGTCAGCAATTCAAAGCAGAAGCTGGCAAAAAGCTGTTTGTACACCACATCCAGAATGCAGAAAACGGTGCAACAGTAGAGTTTGACAAGGTTCTTTTGGTAGACAAAGACGGCAACATCACCGTAGGTGCTCCCACAGTAGAGGGTGCAAAGGTTGTTTGCCAGGTCGTATCAAACATGGTAAAAGGCGATAAAGTTCTTGTTTTCCACAAGAAAAGAAGAAAAGGTTATCGTAAGTTGAACGGTCACCGTCAACAATTCACAGAGTTAACAATTACAGAAGTAGTAGCTTAATCAATTAAAACAGTAAGAAGAAATGGCACATAAAAAAGGTGTCGGTAGTTCTAAGAACGGCCGCGAATCACAGAGCAAGAGATTAGGCGTTAAGATATTTGGTGGCGAAGCTTGCAAAGCAGGTAACATCATCGTTCGTCAAAGAGGTACTGAATTCCACCCGGGTAATAACATCGGTATGGGAAAAGACCACACTCTTTTCGCTTTAGTAGACGGAACTGTACAATTCAAAGTGGGCAAGGAAGACAGACGTTCAGTTTCTGTTATCCCTGCAGAAAATGCAGAAGCATAAGTTTCCGAACAAGAAATAAGGAAAAGGGATGCAATCCGAATAGGTTGCATCCCTTTCTTTTATGTCAAAAGCAACACTTTATTTGTTTTTTCCATATCTTTGCACTCACAAAACCGAATAACATAAAAACAAGTATAAGATATGCTTACCATCAAACAAATTACAGAAAACACCGACGCGGTTCTCCGCGGACTGGAAAAGAAGCACTTCAAGAATGCAAAAGAAACCATTGCACAAGTGCTGGACTTCAATGACAAAAGAAAAGCCAATCAAACCATCCTAGATAAAAACCTGGCAGAAGCCAACTCACTCTCCAAATCCATCGGACAACTGATGAAGGAGGGCAAGAAAGAAGAAGCAGAAGCCGCCAAAAGCCGCGTGGCCGAGCTGAAAGAAGTCAACAAGGACTTGCAAGCCAAGACGGACCAGGCTGCCAACGATTTGCAGACTTTGCTTTATACCATCCCCAACGTTCCCTACGACAGCGTGCCTGAAGGCGTAGGTGCCGACGACAATGTAGTAGAGAAAATAGGTGGTATGGAAACCGAGCTGCCCAAAGACGCCCTGCCCCACTGGGAACTGGCCAAGAAATATGACTTGATAGACTTTGACCTGGGTGTCAAGATTACCGGTGCCGGCTTCCCCGTATACAAAGGCAAAGGCGCACAACTGCAACGCGCACTCATCAACTTCTTCCTGGACGAAGCACGCAAATCCGGCTATACGGAAATAATGCCGCCCACAGTGGTGAACGCCGCTTCCGGCTACGGCACGGGACAGCTGCCTGACAAGGAAGGGCAAATGTATCATTGCGAAGTGGACGACCTCTACTTGATTCCTACCGCCGAAGTCCCCGTAACCAACATCTACCGTGATGTGATTCTGGACGAAAAGCAGTTGCCCATCAAGAACTGTGCATACACACAATGTTTCCGCCGTGAAGCCGGTTCATACGGGAAAGACGTACGTGGCTTGAACCGCCTGCACGAATTCTCCAAAGTGGAACTGGTACGCATCGACAAACCGGAACACAGCAAACAATCCCACCAGGAGATGTTGGACCACGTGGAAGGTTTGCTTCAAAAGCTGGAACTCCCCTACCGCATCCTGCGCCTTTGCGGTGGCGATATGAGCTTCACGGCTGCCCTCTGTTTTGACTTTGAGGTGTATTCCGAAGCACAGAAACGCTGGCTGGAAGTAAGTTCCGTCTCTAATTTTGACACTTATCAAGCCAACCGTCTGAAATGCCGCTACCGTACGGCAGAAAAGAAAACAGAGCTTTGCCATACGCTGAACGGTTCCGCACTCGCTCTGCCACGCATTGTTGCCGCCTTGCTGGAAAACAACCAGACTCCAGAAGGAATCCGCATACCAAAGGCATTGGTTCCGTATACGGGATTTGAAATAATAGACTAAGGCCATAATAGTCACGTGCAGCAATACGCCTTTGACACTTTCTTTCGGGCACGAATTACATGAATTTCACAGTTGCGGTTAGCAAAAAACGTGAAATCCATGTAATTCGTGCCCGGAGTTTTATCATCG
>ERZ859738.258-NODE-258-length-39069-cov-3.087046_pt1 | contig 39069 bp, 29 predicted proteins | sample MGYA00510122_ERZ859738 | MGnify/ENA primary metagenome ERZ859738 (study PRJEB30046, sample SAMN00715139) | human gut metagenome | study: EMG produced TPA metagenomics assembly of the A metagenome-wide association study of gut microbiota in type 2...
CCGTTCATCTGTGGATTATACATGCCCTGCTGTGGCATTCCATTCATCTGTGGTGCCATACCCTGTGGTGGCATTCCGTTCATCTGCGGTGCCATGCCCTGTGGCGGCATTCCGTTCATCTGTGGATTGTAGCCTTGTGGTGGCATTCCATTCATCTGTGGATTGTACATACCCTGTGGTGGCATTCCGTTCATCTGCGGATTATACATACCCTGTGGTGGTGTCTGCTGATACTGATTGCCACTGTTCATGATACGGTGTTCCTGTTCTTCTACTTCTCTGTATTCCTTCTCCAGAGCTGCAATATTCTCTAATCCCTTTGCAGCACTGTCAAACAGATGCTTGATCTCCTCCGGTGCTTCTTCCTTGTTCAGGTTGTAATAATATCTTCCGATCTCTGTATAGATTCTGTCAAGATTGGAATTCTCAGATGAGATCTTGCCTTTTATCTTTGTCTTCTGTGCAGCACACTTTGTGCTGTCAACTGCCTGATTAGCTAATGACTTTGTCTTTTCAAATGCATTCTGAAAAAAATTCCCTGCCATTGTCAAATGACCTCCTTATGTTAATCATCAATATATTTGTTCAATGTCTCAACAACATCGTTCAGATTATATGGTTTTGCTATGTAATCATCCAGTTTATTCTCAAGAATACGTTCCTTATCACCAAACATGGCTCTTGCTGTTACTGCGATAATTGGAAGTCTCTTTCTCTTCTCTTTCTGCTCGATCTCACGGATCTCCTGTGTAGCTGCGATACCATCCATAACAGGCATCTGTACATCAAATAACGCTGCATCGTAAATCTTCTGCTTGAAGAGTTCAACTGCTTTCTGACCATTCTCTGCAATATCGTAAGAGAAGCCTGCCATACCAAGTAACTTACCGATTACCTGCTGATTAACCGGTTCATCCTCAGCTACAAGGATTCTTGCCTTGCTGTGTGCATTGATTGAAAATACAGCCGGTTCTTCTTCCTGCTCAATCTCTACTGATGCATCATCCGATGCCTTTACAACCTTCATAGGTACTTCTACGATGAACGTAGAACCAATGTCTTCCTTACTCTGAACCTGAATGTTGCCACCCATCAGTTCAACGATCTGCTTTGTGATTACAAGGCCAAGGCCGGATCCACCATATCTTCTTGTATCAGAAGAATCAACCTGGCTGAAACGGATAAACAGCTTGCTCATGTTAGCCTCTGAAATACCAATACCGGTATCTGCAACTGCCATACGGATCTTAACCTTATTTTCCCCTTCCATATCCATGGATGCGATCTTAACACGTACACTTCCCTCTGACGTAAACTTGATCGCGTTTGATAACAGGCAGTTTAATACCTGCTGAATTCTCTGTCCATCGCCCTTTACCAGCTTTGGAATATTGTTTCCAAATGAACAGTCGAGCTGTAACCCCTTATTATTTGCAAGTGGTACCTGAGCAGCAACCGTCTCCTCGATCGCCTGTTTGATATCAAATGTTTCTTCTTTGATCTTGTACTTTCCTGCTTCCAGCTTACTGATATCAAGGATATCATTGATCAGTCGGAGCAGTGTATCCGCACAGTTCTTTGCTGTTACAAGGTTATCTCTGTAATCTGCCTGAAGATCATCAGCCATCAGTGTAAGCTGGAGCATACCCAGAATACCATTGATAGGTGTACGGATCTCATGGCTCATATTTGCAAGGAACTCAGCCTGTGTCTTATAGGCTGCATTCGCATCAACAATTGCCTTGGACAATTTGTTCTCTGTATCTTTCTGATCTGTGATATCAATAACCACCATGTTAATGTAATCTGCTTCTGACTTATACATTACGGTGTTAAATACCTTCTGAAGAGATTCCATTGTGATCTCAACATCCATCAGATCTCCTTCTTTTGTTCCGGAGTTATTATATGCCGTAAACCAGGCATTGATATCCTGAAGGACCTCGATCTTGCTTTCTTTCAGGTTCTTGCCGGTGTAATCACTGACATCCAGCTTGAAATACTCACCAAAGATCTCGTTTGCATCTACGATCTGATAACTGACACCATTTACAGGATCATCTATGATCTTTGCCTGTGCAAAACCGATTGGCAGGTTCATAAATAACTTTTTATATTTATCTCCCTTTCCGCCACTTCCACTCGTACCGTCACCACAGATGATGAATACTCCTCCAAATGTTACAACTGCAGCAAGTATTCCAACGATCAGAGCACCCACTCCTACACCTGCAACACCTAAGATACCTGCCAGAAGACCAAGTACCGCACCGGCTGCTGCGACCGGTTTCCAACCCAACTCCTTAATTTTCTCCATTGATGCACCTCTATTTCTACTTTTTTGAATCTAATACTTTGACTCCACATGTTATTATATTATAAATGAATGTTAAGGTCAACGAGATGATAAAAAAACCTATAGATTTTTCATAAAATCTATAGGCCTTTTTTGATATTTTTTACTAGATATCACTAATGCACTGATTACACTATCTCCAGGAATCTGGCAGATATAAACAAATTTCAAGGTTCCATATGCCCTGTTTTTTATATATGTTATACATCTGTCAATTCCCGGCTCACAAAAGCGTACGCATTATGGTTATAATGCCTGTTTTTTATTTTGGATCGTTATCAAATACATCCTTCAAGATCTCATCTACATGCTTATAATAATCATCATCTAAAGTCTCCGGTTCTGTCTGCTCCACCGCTTCATCTACTGACAGGCTCCGGTCGTCCGGTTCTGGCAGATCACTTGTTGCATCCGACTCCGTTTCATTTATGCCGGCACTCTGTGTTCTGCGTTTTCTCCTGCCTGATGTTTTCTCCGCGTTCCGGTTCTGAAGCTGTCTTCTTCCACACAGGAAGCCAAACAGCAGCCAGCATGCAAAGGTAAGGATCAGTCCAAGTTTCAGACCAGGTGGAAAATATTTGAATTCGATCACATGATCACCCGCAGCAAGCTTCAATGCAATAAATGCATTTCCAACCTTGTCAATCTCATATTTTTCGCCATCGACATATGCTGTCCATCCGGCATCATATGGGATCGATGTGAACAGCAGTCCCGGATATGAGATCGTAATATAACCCTTCACATATCCATCTTCCATCTTTCCGACAAGAAGCTGCTGGCTCTGCAGGATATCATATGCCTGAAGGAAGGATTCCCAGTTCATATCTGCAACGATCAGCCGGGCAGTTCCTGTATTTGCCTGGGTATCGCGGAAACAATACTCAACCGTTACCTTCTGTCCCTTTACCAGATGTCCGACATGATAGGTCTGATTCTGAAGTCTTTCATAATTCTTCTCTTCATTGTCAATATAGATACGAACCTTGTTGATACCGGAGCAATTCGCCATGATATAAATATCATTCGTCTCATCCGTAATATCAAAGCTCAACTGGAAGTTACAGGTGCTGCTATCGGTACGCTTGTATGAATAATACTCACTCAGATCTCCCTGACGCGTTACCTCACAGTTATCACTGTATGTGGATACCTCCGGATATAATTCAGAGAATACTCCCGGCACACCGGTAGACAGCTTCACAAACTGGTTCAGTGTCTCAAACATATTTCCGATATCGCCATCATAATCCAACAGATCATTATTGACCATATAACCAAGGCTCAATGCATACGGATTCTCGTATAACCGTATACCATCCACCTCATTTACATAATTCACATCAAAATAGTTATACTCGCCATCCCTCTGAAGCAGATATTTTATACCAAGCAGGGAATTGGATACTGTATTGCCACCATCAAACAGAAACTCATTTGCTCCTGTGTAATATCCCAGATCATGCATCATATCAACCAGATCTGCAGATACTGTCGAGCCAAACAGACAGACGCTTTTCAGATTATAAAAGGTCGGTTCGTCTACGATCTTTGTATTCATCATCTCTACCCGGTATGGCTTATCCTTGCAGTCCAGATAATCAATTGCATTCCGGATCTCCGATTCCAGACCAAAATACTGACTGATATCTACATAACCATTGCTGTCATATCCCTTAATTCCATTGATCGTTGTCTCAACCAGACAGACAATCAGAAGCACATAGGATATGATCCGTTTCCACATACCCTTCGTCAATGTGAAGCCGACCATGCATACTGCGTATGCTGTTATAAAGATCTCTGTCCATAACAAGGTTTCCTTTTCCAGTGTACACTTCTTTGTCGCCAGGATCAGGAATGCATATCCACAGGCAATTCCAAGCATAACTGACAGGATATCCTTCTTCTGAAGCTTCATCAGCACTTCACAGCACATGGCAAGCAGCAGGAAAATGAACAGAAATGAAAAACGATTCGGGATTCCATACTGATCATGGAAGCCATGCCAGATATAATTCAAAAGCTGGTTGTTAAAACTTGCAAATATAACTACAAGTATGATCACATTTTTAACCTTATCCCACAGCTTGATCCTACGGTTCAGCAGATATACAAACAGCAGAACAAAACAGATCGTTCCACAGTATATATTCAGCCCGCCGTCAAATTGCTGGTTCTTGATCGGCTTTGTCAGATAAAAAAGCTGTTTGATCTGATCCCAGATGCTTCCATACCATTCTGCTTTCGGAAATACACGATTTGCCGAAGCGGTTGTATTCAGTCCAAGGTACGCCGGGATCAGAAGAAATGCTGCCATTCCGGCCGCCAATAAGGAACAGCCCGCTAAACGGAAACCATCCGTAAAGAATTTCTTTATGCTCTTATGATTGGTCAGCAGGAATTCCATAACGAGGAAAATACAGATCATGAAACAAATATAATAATTACACATCAATCCATAGAACAGGGACAGCACATATAACTTATAATTCCCGGTTTCTGTCATCCGTTCAAAGCCCGCCATAATAAGCGGAAGGATCAGGATGCAATCCATCCACATTAAGTTCCAGGAATAACCGATAATATAATTGCTTAATGCATATGCCGTTGAAAAGATCAGAATCACTGCCTGATATTTCCCCTGTTCCTCACATTTTTCCCGCATATAATAAGCAAATGACATACCGGATAAAATGATCTTGATTCCGATAAACAAGCTCATCGCAATATAGATATGCTCCTGCTTGAACAATACCACAAGGAAATTGATCGGGCAGGCAATATAATAGGCAATGATCGACAGCATATTGCTTCCAAGACCGATATCCCAGGTATAAAACAGACTTCCTTCATTTTGAAGCTTATCATAATAATCAGAAAAAAACGGAAGGTACTGATGCAGGCTGTCCACCATGGTCAGACTGTTCCCGCCAAATGGTCCGATCTTTTCTGCTATCCATACTCCCAGCAGGAAACAAGCCGGAAGCAGTCCGGCAAGAAGAATAATATAGTTTTTCTTCATAAACAACCGTATAGACGGCTTTTTTTTCTTAAAGACGAAACATTTGCCAAATACATAATTGATCACAACTACAAAGAACTGAATAATGATCTTGGATAAGAATTCATTACAGCGGAAGGAATCACATAACAGATTCGTTCCAACTACTTCGACCAGCATGGCAAGAAGCCTGGTTCCGACAAAGGATATAAATTCCCGGCTTAAAGTCACGGCATCCTTCTTACTACTCTCCGTAAATACAAAAAACTTATTTGCAAAAAATGCAAACAGGATCGCCAGCGATATCGCTATGACATTCGCTCCGCTTCTGGATAAGCCGGTGAACATCCGCAGAAGATAAAATGAAACGATATTTACAACTGTCGTGGCTCCACCCGCTATTACATATCTTACAATCTCTTTTTTTAATAACTTCTTTATTGTGTCCATAACTATAACTCTCTTATATCAGTGCAGCCGAACAGATACCCCTGCCGGCTGCATGTTCATGTGTGTGTATTTTTTTTTATTTTGTATTACCCAGACCTGACAGCAGATAGATCAATGGAGAATTCCAGTAGATTGTTATCTCATTACAGGAAAATGACTGTGCATTGTCTGCATAGCGGCTCTCCGGTGCTTTGCCCAGAAGAACAGCCTTCGCATATGGATCTTCCAGATTACTGTCTGCTCCGCCAACTAACATACCCGGCATTGCTACATCTAATACCTGAGATGGTCTGTGGTGTGGATGAAGCGGAGTTCTTGTACCAAAGCCTGTTACATAACAATAGCCGACTGCATTTCTTCCAAGCAGGTAATCTCTCTGATAGGAAGCATATTTTACATAGTCTGCATCTGGCTTCAGCTTGTTTGCCATCAGAAGTAACATTCCCTTATTTGCAATGTTCATATTACTTCCCCATGCAAATGTCTTAGTTGGTGATACCCATACGCCAAAACCATTGTCTTTGATCTGTTCTACCGTCTTATCTACTTCATTGAAGAACAGTTCGTTTGCCTTAGCTGAACCGCCGTCATACTTAATATAATCGTACAGGGCATAATATCCGACATCTGCCCATCCAAGTCCGTAGTTTACAATATCGTCGCCCTCAATGATCGCATCGACTGCTTTCTTATAGGAATCATCTCCGGTTGCTGCATACAATTCTACTGCTGCCCAGATTGCTTCATCACGGAAAATGGTATCCGGATATTCACCGGTTACAATATCATCCGGATTGGAGAATCCGTGCGCATCCATGTTGCCACTCAGATATTCGTATGCTTTCTTTGATGCTTCCAGACATTTTGCTGCAAAATCTGCATCGTATTCTTTATATAGAACAGACGCCTTTGCCATAACAGCTGTAAAATCTCCGGTGGCTGTATTTGAGATCGGACATGCGATCAACTGTGCTGTTTCTTTCTCCGGCATAACCGTCTCAGGAAATACATCACAGGTTACCTTGTGATATACACCACCATTGTCATCCTGCATTTTAAGCATCCAGTCCAGTTCATATCTTGCTTCATCTAAGATATCCGGAACACCGTTTCCGCTTTCCGGAATACCAATATCATCTGCCTTGTATTCATTATCCTCGTATGTCATAAACAGATCCTGTACCGTCTTGGCACCGGATACAACATAACGGCCATAATCTCCGGCATCATGCCAGCCGCCTGTCACATCGATCTTCTTATCAGTCCCGTATACAACCGCTTCTCCTGTATGGCAGGCAGGATGTGCAAATTCGCCTGCAATGCTGCTGTCAAGTTCTACTCCACAACGCTGGTTATACAGCATCAGTACAACATCCTTATACAGGTCACCATAGATATCATCACCGATCTTGAACTCTGCGGATTCTTCTCCATCATCTGTCTTGATCTTATAGGTTCCTGCATCCTTTACGGATGAGAAATCTGCCTGCTTGCAGAACATCTCTGATGGTGGATCGTAGGTAGCTTCTTCCGGCAGATCTGCTGAATATACGGACTTGTTTGATGTTACATCTATTACTTCAAATGACTTTGCATTTTTTTCGATCACAGTAGCAACCTTGGAATCGCCGGTCAGATAACCAACCTGGTTCACATTGATAGCCATAGGATCCGGTGTTGCTTCTACCTGCTGTGCGCCGGAAGCATCAACTGCCTCTAATAAGATATTATCAAAATAAATATTATGCTCTGCTTCGTCTCCGGTCATACCTTCCTGCTTTCCCATATTAAAGCAAAGACGAGGTGCAGGATCGGAATCCTCTTCCATCGTAAACTGTGCTGTAATGTGCTGCGTCTCCGGTCCGATCGTGATCACATCACTGGTATATGCATGATAATCTCCGCCATTGATCTGTAATCTCCATTCGATCGTACGCTCAATGTCGCATCTTACATCAAAGGAATATTCATAAACGCATCCCTGATACAGACGAAAGCCATCGTAATAGATCTGGTTTGCATAATCCGCACTTCCTGTCTTTTTGATGTTGATGTGAAGCTCTCCATCCTCATTGGTCATTTCTTCATTTCCACCATTCGTATAGGTGTGGAAACCATCCGTATCCTTATCATCAAAATTGATATTGATGACTTTATCACCATCTGAAACACCCAGTGCCTCTGTTGTTGGCTCCTCTGTTTCCTCTTCGGTTGCCTTCTCCGTTGTCGTTTCTTCTTCCTCAGTGGACTCGGCTTCCGTCGTAACCTCTGTCGTCTCAGCGGTCGTTCCATCTGCATCTTTCTTTGTACCACTGCAGCCTGCAAGCAGTGACATGGTCATCGCCGCAGTCAGACAAAGAACAGCAGCTTTTTTCATTTTTCTCATGTTTTATTATCCCTCCATATTTTCTTTATGTACGATACCTTCTCAACTGTACATATATTTATAACACGTCGCCTCCCGGCTCCATATGTCTTTCACTTTTATACCATAACAATTAGCCAGCTCTTACTGCTCCGGATATCGCACGACATCCTGATACCGCATATGTCCGCCAAAGATATCAAGTGCGCTTCCGATTGTAAAATCAACCCGGTTTCTGCCAAGCAGCTTCAGTTTATCCAGATCCTCAAAGGACGCGATCCCGCCTGCATAGGTCACAGGGATCCTGCCCCAGTTTCCAAGCAGCTCGGCAATATGTGTCTCGATTCCGGACGCCTTACCTTCCACATCCACCGCATGGATCAAATATTCATCGCAGTAACCGGCAAGCATATCCAGTGTTCCTTCCGTCATTTTTACCTTTGTGAACTTCTGCCAGCGATCTGTCACGATATAATAACCATCCTCGCATCGTCTGCAGCTCAGATCCAGTACCAGATGATTCTTGCCAACTGCCCGTCGGATGGCTTCCAGATTGTCATAGTTGATCTCTCCATTTTTAAATACATACGATGTAACAATCACATGGGATGCCCCCATGTCAAGAAACCGTCCGGCATTTTCCGCATTGATACCGCCACCGATCTGCAAGCCTCCCGGATATTCCGTAAGTGCCAACTCTGCCTGATAGCAATCCTCCTCATAATACTCGCTTCCCGCCGGATTCAACAGGATAATATGTCCACCCTGTATACCCGCATCCTTATACATCCGGGCAAATGCTGCGCCATCGTACTCAGATACAAAATTCTCTTTTGCAGCATTTCCTTCATCCTGAAGGCTGCTGCCAACGATCTGTTTCACTTTTCCATTATGTATATCGATGCATGGACGAAATCTCATATTTTCTCCCAGGCAATATGCCTTTTTTCATTTTTATATCGTTACAATGTCTGCAAATACAAAGTGTCCACAGACATTGTTTATTCTAACACAGAACCTTCTATAATCCAAGTGTCATATAAAAACCTGCGGCAGTTGTCCATTTCATGCAGACTCAGATCATGACTCATAACTTACACAAATAGAAAAGGCCGATGCAAGCTCATCGACCTTCTCCTATACATATCACTCCGACATAGACCTGTTCCACGCCAGCCTCCTGTAATGCTTCCGTACATGCCTGCACTGTCGCACCTGTCGTATAAATATCATCTATTAATAAGGCCGTCTTCCATTCCGCCGGAAGTGTCCGGACCTCTAATGCCTGTTTTATATTATTTGCACGTTCAAGCGGTGATAATTCCTTCTGTGGTGTCGTATCCGACACACGGAGCAGATGTCCGTTATCTACCGGAATATCCAGTCTCCGTCCTACCACATCTGCCAACAGCTCCGCCTGATTATATCCCCGTTTCCGTAATTTACTTCTGTGAACCGGTACGGGCAAAATGATCTGAAGCCGTTCTGCAAGTCCCGCTTTCCGGATCCGTTCTGCAACAAGGCTTCCATAATATTCCACATATTCCCGTTTATTGTGATATTTGATCGCGAGCACACTGGATGCGACCGGTTCCACATACCGGAAGACCGGATATGCCCGTTCAAAGCTCCGGGTATGCGTCCTGCAGTCTGCACAGTATTCCAACTCCTCGTCATCCAGACTTTTTCCACATTTCATACATGTGGGTTCTGTCACATATGGCAGCAACTCATGTTTTCCGCAGATTCCTTTTGCACCATACGGCATAACCTCATCACAGATCGGGCATCGTCTTGGAAATACCAGATCTATCATTGCCCGGTTCCATTTGTTCTGTATCTGCATATATAGCCCCCTTTATTGCTTTTCCTGTTATATCATGTGCTTCGCACATTCAATGCATTCGGAAATTATCCCTCTCCTGATTTATGCCAGTTCTACCAGTCGTTCTGCAAATGTCGTATACCGCTTCTGTTCGTCGATATTATCGATCATCGTCTTAACCAGACCTATATTGCCTACGATCACAACACCCTTTCTTGCCCTTGTAACTGCCGTATAGAGCAGATTCCTGTTCAGCAGCTTTGCCGGACCTGTAAGAAGCGGAATCACCACGACCGGATACTCACTTCCCTGTGATTTGTGTATTGTGATAGCATATGCATGTTCCAGTTCATCAAGCTGGGAGTAAAGGTAATCTACCAGTCTTCCATCATCATATTCGACAACAATCTTCTGATCAAACTCATCAATCTCTTTTACAAAACCGACATCCCCATTGAATACACCTACCCCCTCTTCCTTCACGAAGCGTCCTTTTGCATCCATGATCTTCCATTCCAACTTGTAATTGTTCTTGATCTGCATGACCTTGTCGCCCTTACGGAATACAACGTCATTTTTCTCTTTCTCCGGTATACTTCTGTTCGGTGGGTTTAGGATCTCCTGCAGCCGTTTATTCAGATTCTCAACACCCAGCTCATACTTCCGCATCGGAGTAAGCACCTGAATGTTCATCGGATCGACCTGGAAGAACCCAGGCAGACTGTCTAAGATCAGATGTTTCAATTCTGCGATAATATCCTGTGATCCCTGTCTTGGTATGTAGAAGAAATCCCGGCTTTTATTATTGATCGCAAGCTGTTTTCCCGCATTGATCAGATGGGCGTTCGTGATAATGTCACTGTTCTCGCCCTGTCGGAATATCTTATCCAACACTGTTACGGAAAATACTTCCGAACGAATGATGTCCTTTAATACATTTCCCGGTCCGACAGATGGAAGCTGGTTGGAATCCCCTACCAGCACCAGTCTGGTTCCCGGCATGATCGCCTGCAGTAAACTGTAAAACAGGCTGCTGTCTACCATCGACATCTCATCTATGATAATTACATCCGCTTCTAACGGATTGTTTGAATTTCTTGCAAATGTATAGGTGGAACTGTTTCCTTCTTCATCAATCCCGCCACCGGACAGTTCCAGAAGCCGGTGGATCGTCTGTGCCGTATATCCGGTTGCCTCGGTGATCCTCTTTGCCGCGCGTCCGGTCGGTGCTGCAAGCAACAGTTCCAGATTCAATTTCTCAAACATCTTGATCATGGCATTGATCGTTGTTGTTTTACCCGTACCCGGTCCACCTGTGATCACTGCCACGCCGTTATTGACTGCATTCTTGATCGCAAGTTTCTGCTTTTCTTCCAGTGTAATCTTCTCTACTTCCTCGATCTGTGCAAGCATCTTATCCAGTGGACGATCCTCTGATGTAAAATCCAGATCGATATCTGACAATATTCTTGCTGAATTCAGCTCAATATAATAATTTGCCGCAGCATAGACCGCAATTACAGCTCCGTCAAGCTCCTTTACGATCGCCTTGCCTGCCATCTGAAGCTCTATAATCTGACTTCCGATCTCATTTTCCAGTTCTTCATTATATGGCACATTGTCATCCACCAGAAGTGAATACGTCTTTGCCACCAGCATCTGCTTCGGAAGATACATATGCCCAAGCTGACTCGCATTTAACAATGTATATAACAATGCTGCCCTGATACGAAAATCCGAATCACTGCTGATCCCCATTCGTTCAGCGATCTCATCCGCCGTCTTAAAACCGACACCACTGATATCCTCAGCGATCTTATATGGATTTGACCGGATGATTTTATACATCTCCTGACCGTATTCATTGAAGATCTTCACTGCCAGATTGATCGATATTCCATATCCGGTCAGAAAAATGATCGCATCCTGCATCTCTTTCTTTTCATTATAAGAGACTGCGATCTCTCTTGCTTTCCGCTCCGAGATACCCTTGACCTCTGCCAGTCGTTCCGGCTCTTCTTCAATGATACGCAGAGAATCCATCTTGAATTTCTTTACGATACGTTTTGCAAGTGCCTCACCGACACCTTTAATGATACCAGAACCCAGATATCGTTCTACACTTACCATATCGTCCGGCATCTTGATTTCATAGGATGTAAATTTGAATTGGAGATCATACTGAGGATGATTGACATATTCCCCTTCTGCAGATATGTAGATTCCTTCACTGATACCGTGAAGGGTTCCGACAAAAATGTCTTCGCCGTCTTCACCTTCTACAGTGAAAACGGCGTAGCCATTGTCGTCATTTTTATAGATAACTTTTTCAACATAACCTTCTTTTATCACAACAAGTCTCCTGCGTTACTCTGTCTTACTGTTGAGTAATTCGATATATTTTCCTGTTCCGATAGCAACTGCACGAAGTGGATCTTCTGCAGTCATGGTTGTAATTCCCGTCTTTTCTTCCAGAAGCTCTTCCAGTCCGTGGAGCAATGCTCCACCACCGGTCAATACGATACCTCTGTCTGCAATGTCTGCTGCCAGCTCAGGAGGTGTCCGTTCCAGAACGGAATGAACGGCTTCACAGATCTGGGATGCAGGCTCACGCAGCGCTTCTTCTGTCTCATCTGATGTTACTGTTACTGTCTTTGGAAGTCCGGTTACCAGATTCCTGCCACGGATATCCAGTGTGATGTTCTCCGGTCTTCTGAAACAGGTTCCGATCTTGATCTTAATCTCCTCTGCGGTTCTCTCACCGATCAGAAGATTGTGCTTCTTTCTCATAAAACGCACGATTGCTTCATCAAAATCATCTCCGGCAACCTTAATGGAAGCACTTACAACCGGGCCGCCAAGGGAAATAACGGCAATATCTGAAGTTCCGCCACCGATATCGACGATCATATTACCACATGGTCTGTAGATATCAATTCCTGCGCCGATTGCTGCTGCCACCGGTTCTTCTATAATCGATACATCTCTTGCACCTGCTGCATAAGTTGCATCTTCTACTGCTTTCTTCTCCACCTCCGTTACCTGCGAAGGCACACATACACTGATACGTGGACGTCTTCCAAAGTAACTTCTTCCCACTGCTTTCTGGACAAAATACTTTAACATCTTTTCTGTTATTGTATAGTCTGATATAACGCCCTGACGAAGTGGGCGGATCGCTACGATATTTCCCGGTGTTCTTCCAAGCATCAGTCTGGCTTCTTCACCGATCGCTACTATTTTATTTGTATCTCTGTCATAGGCAACTACGGACGGCTCTTTTAATACAACGCCCTTGCCTTTTACATATACCAATATACTGGCGGTACCTAAATCTATACCGATATCTGAACTTGCCATGATTGGTCCCCTTTCTGGTTACTGTTAATCCTGTACATCCCTTAATATTACAAGAGATGCCTTTCTTCCGTCAAGCCATTTCATGCTGACTTCGGATAAATCCATGATCTTATCGAACTGTCTGATATAACTTCTCCAGCTCACTTCTTTCCGTTCGGTCAGAAATGGCTTCTGGACCGTTGACACACCTTTAAATGTATCATTCAGATCACGGATCAGTGTCTTACTATCTTTTCCTGTAAAATCATATCCAAGCATATCGTTTAACGGCTGATTGGAGAACAATACCTCTCCGGTCTCTTCATCACGGATAAAGATGCCGATCTTGATATGGTTATAAGTATCTACCAGAAGCTTATTTACCATTCGAATGTTGCCATCACCCTCTATTCTGGCAAGGATACCCTGAATGACGTTTCGAATATCCTTCGAAAATTCAATATCATCCTCTGACCATATCTTATCTGTATGATTGTTCGCCATAACAATACAACCGCTGATGATATTATTGATCTCTATGCTGAGTGCGACAAAACTCGTTACACCGATCTGCTCCATATTGCTCTGGAAGTTCTTAAAGTTATGGTTCTTATCTGCTACAATGCAGTCGTAAGAACGTTCCTTGCTGTGTGCAAAGAATTTCTTTCCCCGCTGCCATTCTTCCACATATTCTTCTGCAGACATGCTCTTTTCTCTTGACCAGATATGACTGCACATATACTCTTGATCTTCGTTCAGGGAATAGATCGCCATAACATCGATTCCCAGATAATCACTGGTTCTTTCCAAAATATTGCTGATTGTCTTATTATCATCACTGTCCATGGAACTGAGTGCTTCTGTCAGAATCTTCTGTCTCTGGATCTTCTCTTCTAACAACATCTCAACAGATTTGCTCCGTTCTGCTTCTTTGGACAGGACCTTGTCATTATATGCATATTCTGAGAAGATATTGCACATATTCCACTGGATCTTATAGACCTTCTTCATCTTTGTAACATCTGCTGTATCATATCCGCACAGGATCCAGGTTGCAATGTGTTTCTCTCCAATCTTAATCGGGGCTCCGCAGATAATACTTCCATCTATACCGTCATCCATCTCCATAATGACCGGAACATTGTTCTGAAGGATCACCTCATTTAACTTCACAATGATGCTCTTATACTGAGGTTTTTCAAAAAGATCATAAAAGCTTCCCATATGCAGAGACGGTCCTGCCGGTTCTACAAGCTGATCTCCCGCCGGAGATACAACCGTTGAATATAGCCCGCTTAAGCTTGCAAATGCTTTTACAATACTGTTCCATTTGTCTTTATCGATACTCTCGCTCGTATATTCATTCTCATCTACATTCGTGTTCATAATGTAAGAAAGCTTGTCTTCATACTCTTTCTTAGCCTCCTCTACACTGTTCTGCAGCTTCTTGTTCTCTGTAATATCTGTTATAAAGAACTCAATCGTATAAGAAGAATCCTCTGCCTGTGTGATACTGTTCTGGGAACGAACCCATCTGACATTTCCATAATCATCTACGATACGATACTCGTCCTCATAATCGGATCCACCACTCTTTAACACATTCTTCGCATTCTGAATAACTCTTGCGCGATCCTGTGGATGAATATAGTCTTCTGTCAGTTTATTTCCCGCCATAAGTGCATCCACATTCATTCCAAGTAATCTGGCATTCGGTGTAATGTATTTCAATGTGCTGTGTCCTCTGCTAATGGATTTTACCATCACAAGACTCTTGATCTTGTTCATAACAGATAATATATATTCACCTTTTTCCCCATCATAGGAATGCTTTTTTTCTTTTACAAATAATAATTCAATGCCATCAGCACATCCATCCGGCGACTTTACGATGTGACAGTTCAGCATCATAGTAGTGATTGCACTCTCTGCCGATACAAAACGTACTTTCATCTCAAAATCTGTATGTCCTGTATTCTCCGCCTTATAGAGATTCCCGATCAGAATATCATAGTCATTCTTAACTATAATATCGCGAATTCCTACTGCTCCACTGTAAAAGTCACCTTCTTTATATCCGAATTCCGTTATATTCTTTGTTACATAACGAGTCTGCCATCTGCTGTCCGGCTTGTAGAGATACAGTGCCAGAATGCCCGCATGGTTAATGATACGTTCCAGACTCATACTTCCGATTGCTACATCGGAGCGCAGTTCAAACAGTACCATATATGCCTTTTTCCCGTTATATTCAAACTGATTGACAAATCCACTTACAACCAGTCTTTTTTTCTTATTTATATTCAGAAGAAGCCGATGCCAGATAATCGTTTTCTTCTCATTTAAAATTGGCCAGAACTCATCACTGGACATAAACTTATCCGGCTCCATCGTGATCGAATCGATCTGGTTGCCGACCAGTTTTACTGCCGCATTATTGATACTTAAAACTTCTCCATCCTCGCAGAATACAACTGCGGGATATTCAATATGGCTCAGAAAATCTGAATAATTGCTGATTTTGCCTATCTCCAAATGTATCCCTCTTTTCTCTTATGTAACCCCATAGACACATAAAACTTTTCCATGTCAGCCATAGAAAAGTTTCATGTATGTTAAATATCGCTGTTAATATTATTCCTCTGTTTTGTCGTCTTCCGTTCCGGCAGCTTCTTTATCATCCTCGGATGACACCATTGAAGTTGCTTCACTCTTCAGACCTGTAAATGCCTTATCTGCAATATCCTTTGTTACACAACATGCATCTACAACACCATCTAAGGCAGCTAGAAGTTCTCCCATATATTTGCTGACTGCATCACATTCCTTCTTTACATTCTTTCTGAGAACGTATGCTTCGCTGGTCGCTTTGTTTGTAATAGCTTCTGCTTCCTTCTGTGCATTTTCCTTCTGGGTTCTGCACTCATAATCTGTCTTTGCACTTAAAGCTTCTGCAGCTTCATGTGCTTTATTTCTTGTACGCTCGCTGTCGTTGTAAGCCTGTTCCTTCAGACTTGCGCAAGTTGCTTCCGTCTCATCATACATCTGCTTACACTTTACATTTGTCTCTGTCTCAAGTGCATTGCAACGATCGGTTGTATCCTTCTCCATTGCTTCACACTTTGCAGTCATCTCTGCATGCTGTGCCTCACACTCTTTATTCGTCTGGGCGATCAGCGCATCTGCGCTCTCTCTTGCCTCTAAGAGTGTTCTTGAAATGGATTCATATCTTCCTGCGGATTCGAATTCCTTCTGCTTATAAGCGTTTACCTGCTCCTTCAGAGATTCAATCTCGCTTTCATATTCTGCATTCTTTGCTTTTAAGCCATCAATTGTCTTATTTGACTCTGTCAGATTTACTTCTCTCATAGTCTTAAGGCTTAATACGGCTTCGCTGAGCTTGTTTACATTTGCCTTTAACTCATTGACTTCCTTTTCATGATCAGCCTTTAACTCTTCAATATAATAATCAACTGAATTCTTATCATATCCACCAAATGTTACTGTCTTAAATGATGCTTCTGTCTTTACTTCTTCCTCATCAAAATTATTGTCTTTTGCCACGATGATCCCTCCAAAATAATCTATTATTTAAGCATCTTCCTGTCGTCAGGGCGATCATTGCGCCTGCCATCGTCGTCTATTTCTGTGTGTTATACTTATGCATTCCAGTACAGATGCTCATTTTCTATAAGCACTAATTGAAATGATTATAACACACCCTTATAGTTTTGCACAATTATTTTTTCTTAATTTAGTTACAAAGCACATATTTTGTGCTATATTGGACAAGGAAATCAAACCGAACTGTTAGGAGGAATTTTTATTACTATGAAACACACAAGAAAATGCCTGACCACTGCATTTATGATCCTGATCTGTCTTTTTGCTTTTACCGGCTGTGGTCAGAAAAAAGTTACCGCATACCAATCGTATGTAAAAAATCTTCTCGATGTTAATTATAAAGGTGATTACACCAATTATGTGAAACAGAATAAAGGAAATGAAACCGATGCACTTGCACTGTATCAGGACTGCCTTTCCAATCTCGCAAACCAATTGATCACACATTATAATCTGAATACCAACCAGTCTGTTGAAGTAAACCAGACTTTTACCACTGTTGCTGCCGCTATTTACAATGATGCACGATATGAAGTATCGGAAAGCTATAAAGAAAACGGGGACTACTATGTGGATGTAACCATATATCCACTGGCAATCCTTGACCAGTCCTACGATGAAATTATTGCTTATATTGAAGCCTTTAATAAAGACGTAGACGACGGTGTCTATAATGACGTTAAGAAAGAGGAATATGATAAAAAGTTTGCAAACGGTATTGCATCGATCCTTTCTTCTCATACCGAAAAACCACAGTACAAGGATCCTGTAGTCATCAAGGCACTTATCAACGATGACGGTGAATACTACAGCATCTCATCCGACAGTCTGAAGGAGATCGACCAGGCAATGATCGCCACTGAGACCGCTGACGCTACGGAAGCCGACACTTCCAAGGAATAAACGGGCGAAAGACAACAGCACCAATTTTTCATCTAAAAAAAGAACAATACCCTTTCACTACGCAGAACACTCTCGTTCTATTTCTCACGTAGCGGTACTAAACTCCCACCTAACGGTGGTTCGTTAAGGACCGACGTTCGTAACTGAGACCTTAGCGAGGCTCGCCGAGGTTAGTTCGAAGTTATACAGAGTAAAAAGGTCTGCTACATGAAAGATATTGTTCTTTTTTCTATCTATACATACTACACGCTGTTGTCTTTCTGCCTATTGATAAAATACTTACAGAATAGTTATATGAAAAGGCTTCGTCTGTCAGAAACAGGACGAAGCCTTTTGGTTTATTTCTCGCGGAATGTGAATTCCTCGTTTGCAAGTTTGAATTTGCTGCCATCGATCAGCATCATGTCTGTACCGCTGTTGATGATCTTGCCACCAAGATAGGTGTGGTTGGTTGATTTGTTATCACGCAGATAATAAACACCATTGACGTTGATGATATATGCATGACGACGGCTGACAGAATTGTTGTCTGTTACCTGATAATCAACACCCTGTGCAGACTTACCGATACAGAAGATCGGTTTGTCGATCTTAATCCGCTCACCGGTTCTGGTTCTTACGATAACAGGACCCGGTTTGCTCTTGGATGCATTCGTCAAAACAGTCGTTGATGTAATGTCTGAATCATCATCAAATCCGATATCATTACCGGAATAATCCTTAACTTCCTTTGCCAGTTTAAAACTTGGAATTGATACAACGGTTGTCTGTAATGGAACTTCCGTATCTTCTATTGCCTCTGCTTTCTGCGGTCTGACAATGAAATGCTGCTCATCCTCCGGATGAACATTGTTGTCGTTCTTCATATCTGTGATCATCTTGTAGAACTCTGACAGATAGAAAGATGGATTATGATCAAAGAATTTGATCAGTTCATATCCACAGTCTGAAGCTTTCTTATTTGCAAAGTCAAGCTTGTTTACCAGATCTCTGACAAACTTCTCCATATTGCATTTTTCCATCGGTTTATCGATTGGAAGGAATACAAGCTGAACACTCATATCTTCCAGATTCAGATACATGTATCCAATATTCAGGATAACCTTACCGAGTGGCATATCATTCGCCTTCAGGTACATCAACTGGTCAGCTATGCTGAACATAATATCCACCAGTTCGTCCCTGTGAATCTTCTTTGTAATAAACTGATTCATCGTAATCATGGCCGGAATCGAATATGTAAGCGCTCTCTGTCCGTCAATATACTCTTCATGGCAAAAGCTGTTGTTTCCTACAAATGATGTATTGTACAGCTCGACTTCATTATGAAGGATCTGGACATCATCTTCAATCTTAAAATATAATTTGTACTCATCGCACAAATATGTCTTCTCTGTGCTCATAATAACACCCTCCGCAATTATTCTCCAGCCACTCAAGTCCCATTTACTCTACAGTAACAGACTTGGCAAGATTACGCGGTTTATCTACATCCAGCCCTTTTGCATCTGATGTATAATATGCGATCAACTGCAAAATAACAGCCGCTGCAAATACAGTAAATAAACTATCCTGCTTAGGTATTCTTATATGCTTATCACATATCTGGGTGTCAGTAACTTCGTCACCCATACTAATTAGAATAACATATGCTCCCCTGGCTTTTACTTCCCTTATATTTGAAACCATCTTCTCGTATACAGCCGGCTGTGTCGCTAACGCGATAACCGGTACATTCTCTGTGATCAGAGCGATCGTACCATGTTTTAATTCACCTGCTGCGTAAGCCTCCGCATGAACATAGGATATCTCCTTCAACTTCAGAGCCCCCTCCAGTGAAAGAGTATAATCCATGCCCCTTCCGATAAAGAATGCATCCGGAGCCATCTTTATATAATTAGCAACAGTCTTGACTTCATCTGCCTGAAGCAGGGTTTCTTCTATTACCGGAATTGTTCCCAACAGTTTGCTGATAAATTCCTTTGCCTGCTCTTCTGAATAAATTCCTTTTACAAGTCCAAGCCTGCAGCCGATTAAATACATTGCCGCCATCTGAACCGAATATGCCTTTGTACTTGCAACTGCAATCTCCGGTCCGGCATGTGTATATAACACATAATCACTTTCTCTTGCGATCGTAGACCCTTTTACATTTACGATCGAAATAACCTTGGAACCACATCTTTTTGCCAGACGCATTGCTTCCAATGTGTCAATTGTCTCTCCCGACTGGGAAGTTACGATAACCAATGTCTTCTCATTGATCAGTGGTTCTTTATAACGGAATTCTGATGCGATCTCCACATTTACCGGTATACGAAGCTCTGATTCGATCATTGCTTTTCCTACGATTCCGGCATGCATAGCAGTTCCGCATGCAATGACTGTGATATTTTCACAATTTTTAAATACTTCATCATCAATCCCGTCTTCTGTAAAATCAGGGAGTGAATTCACAATTCTTGGTGTGATCGTATTTCTCAGGGATTCCGGCTGCTCATAAATCTCTTTTAACATGAAATGTGGAAATCCACCTTTCTGAGCGGCTGTGATATCCCATGTAATCTCTAACATCTGTGGCTTTACTTCATTGCCTTTCAGATCCTCAACCCGGATTCCTTCCTGTGTCATTGTAAGGATATGATATTCCGGCACAACAAAATAATCTTTTGAGAATGAAATGATCGCTGTCAGGTCTGACGCAATGATAGATCCTTCTTCGCTGTGTGCTGCTACCATCGGGCTGACATTTCTTACTGCATATATGATTCCAGGTCTGTCTGCAAACATAATGCAAAGCGCAAATGAACCCGCAATTATCTTAACCGCCTTCCGAATCGCTGCGATCGGATCACCATCATACAGAGTATCCAGCAGGGCTGCCACAACTTCAGAATCTGTTTCTGATACAAGCTTATCTGCCAGTCCATACTCTCTTATGATGTCACTGTAATTCTCAATGATACCATTGTGGATAAGAGCAACATTTCCACATCTGTGCGGATGCGCATTCGCATCTGTAACTCCACCATGTGTTGCCCATCTTGTATGTCCGATACCGCAAGTCGATGAATAATCTCCATCCTTACACAGTTCCCTGAGTTCGCTGACTCTTCCTGCCTTCTTCCGGATCGTTAATGTATCATCGTCATTTAAAAGTGCAATACCCGCACTGTCATAGCCTCTGTACTCTAACCGCTCCAGTCCATCGATCAGGATATCCTTCGCCGGCTTTCTGCCTGTAAAACCTATGATTCCACACATATATTCAATTATCTCCTTTCGGCTTATGATGCATATTTCTTTTTCTGTTCGTATATCTGTCTTTATCGTCCGCCAGATATTTTACTGCATCATCAAATTATCCGGTCATGCTGCTTTGTTTTGGAATCTCTTCCATATTTGGCATGCATGTGCGCATCCGGACTCTGCGTAGAGGCATCCGCCGAATTTTCGATAACCTCTATCCTCGTCACCCTTTTCGTCGTTGATCCAAAGGGACATGGCGCTAAGATTTCTAAATCTTTCAAAATCTGCTTTCCTCCATACTATAAGCAGACATTAAAATTTTATCATAGACCACCCAATAAATCAACGACTTCATATCTGTAGGGCTGCGTTTTCTATTAATTAGCTGATGAATGAACCACCTGGCAGATTCTTCTCGGTTGTAAGAAGGGACAGATTGCCCTCTGCATCCTCTGCACACAGCAGCATACCTTCTGATACAACTCCTGCAAGCTTGCATGGCTTCAGGTTTACGATCGCAACAACGCGCTTTCCAACCATTTCTTCCGGTGAATAGGAGCCTTTAATTCCCGATACGATCTGTTTCACATTGTTCTCACCGAATTTAACCTGAGAACATAAAAGTTTTCTGGAATTCTGTACTTCCTCACATGCAATGATCTCGCCGATCATCAACTGCATCTTCTCAAATTCTTCGATCGTGATCTGCTGTTTATTCAGAACAGACGGATCATTGTTAAGTGCAGCGACCTTAGCTTCTGCCTGTTTCATTTTCTTTTTTTCTTCGGAATTCTCTTTTTCTTCCTTCTGCTTCTTTGCTTTCTCATAGATAGTTTCTTCTACCGGAGGTGCAAACTTGGCAACTTCTGCCATAACTTCCTTTACGTCCAGTCTTGCGAACAGGATCTCAGGAGTTTCTGTTACCTTGTTTCCGGATGGGTAAAGTCCGAATCTTCCAAGCTCTGTTACCTTTCTCTTTGCAGCATTTAACTGGTTCAGGATCTTAACAGAGGTATCCGGCATATATGGCTCCAGAAGGGACGCACCGATTACGATACTCTCAACCAGATTATATAATACGGTATTCAGACGATCCTGCTTTGTTTCATCTTTTGCAAGTGCCCAAGGCATGGTCTCGTCGATATATTTGTTGCATCTCTTGAATAAGGTGAAGATCTCTGAGATCGCATCTGCAACCTTTAACTTATCCATGCATTCTGCGACCTTGATACGGCAGTTTAATACGACATTCTTCAGATCTTCATCTACTTCTTCTATTACTCCGGTATTCGTAACTACGCCGCCAAAGTATTTGTTTGACATAGAGATCGTACGATTTACCAGATTTCCAAGTGTGTTTGCAAGCTCGGAATTGATTCTTTCTACAACCAGCTCCCATGAAATGATTCCGTCATTCTCAAACGGCATCTCATGCAGAACAAAGAAACGGACTGCATCCACACCAAACAGGCGGACCATATCATCTGCATACATTACATTTCCCTTGGACTTACTCATCTTACCGTCATTCTGGATCAGCCATGGATGCCCGAAGATCTGCTTTGGAAGCGGTACTCCAAGCGCCATCAGCATGATCGGCCAGTAGATCGTATGGAATCTTAAGATATCTTTTCCGATCAGATGTAAGTCAGCAGGCCAGTATTTTTTATATAATTCATCGTTATTACCGTCTACATCGTATCCAAGACCTGTAATATAGTTTGATAATGCATCGATCCATACATAGATAACATGCTTGTCATCAAAATCAACCGGGATACCCCATTTAAAGGATGTTCTGGATACGCACAGATCCTGAAGTCCCGGCTTGATGAAGTTATTGATCATCTCGTTCTTTCTGGACTCCGGCTGAATAAAATCAGGATTCTGCTCAATGTGCTTCATCAGTCTGTCCTGATATTTGCTGAGTTTGAAGAAATATGCTTCCTCTTTTGCTTCCTGTACCGGTCTTCCGCAGTCCGGACATTTGCCGTCTACAAGCTGTGAATCTGTAAAGAAGGATTCACATGGAGTACAGTATTTTCCTACATATTCTCCCTTATATATGTCACCCTGATCGTACAGCTTCTTAAAAATCTTCTGAACCTGTCTCTCATGGTCTGCATCTGTTGTTCTGATAAATTTGTCGTAAGATGTGTTCATCAGATCCCAGATATTCTTAATCTCGCCTGAAATCTCGTCAACGAATTCCTTTGGAGTCTGCATGTTCTCAAAAGCCTTGTTCTCGATCTTCTGTCCATGCTCATCGGTTCCGGTCTGGAATCTTACATCATATCCTGCGAATCTCTTGTACCTTGCAATGCTGTCAGCCAACACAATCTCGTAGGTGTTGCCTATATGAGGTTTACCTGATGCATATGCAATGGCGGTTGTAATATAATACGGTTTTTTTGCCATTTCAAAAACCCTCCTTGATAAAACTACAAACACAAATGAAATGTCTGCGCTATTTTTTCTGGCAATCTTATGTGCTCAGATAACAAAAATTATATGCCTTTTTTGTGCAAATTGTCAACAGATTCCATTTGTTTTTATACAGTTTTTGCAACCTTCATCTCTAAATAAAATTATGTCTTTTTTTTCGGATTTCTTTTATGCTATAGTATGTCCGAACAGTGCGATCATGTAATACCGCACGACACATCTGTGGATCTGCCGTCATCTGTTACTGTTTAAAATTATACTTTTATTATTGAGGTTATTCTGTCATGAAAAATTTTTTAACGAAAACACCTGTTGTTATCACACTTGCACTCATCTGCTGTGCCTTATGGGGAAGCGCCTTTCCCTGCATCAAGATCGGCTACCGGATGTTTTCAATCGGCGGAAATGATACCGCATCCCAGATCCTGTTCGCCGGCATCCGTTTTCTGCTCGCCGGACTTATGGTTATCCTTATCTGCAGCTTCATATATAAAAAGCCTTTGATCCCACATAACGGGACAACGGTCAAACGTATCTTTATCCTGTCATTGTTCCAGACTATCCTGCAATACGTCTTCTTTTACATCGGTTTGGCAAATACGACCGGAAGCAAGGCAGCGATCATTGAAGCGACAAACGTCTTTCTGGCGATTCTTGTATCGGGTCTGTTATTTAAAATGGAAAAGGTTACATCCAAAAAGATGCTTGGATGTCTGATTGGATTTATCGGAGTTGTTATCATCAATCTGGGAAATGGTGTAGACGCGCATTTCTCTCTCACCGGAGAAGGCTTCATCCTGTTATCAACAGTGGCTTATGCTTTCTCTTCAGTTATCATCAAATATTTTTCCGATAAGGAGAATCCGGTTCTGCTCAGCGGCTGGCAGTTCTTTGTCGGCGGCTTCGTGATGATCCTTTGCGGACTTGCCGGAGGCGGACATATCGCAGGAGACTCCGCTCCTGCTGTCCTGCTTCTGCTCTATATGGCGTTCATCTCGGCCTGCGCCTATACATTATGGAGTCTGCTGTTAGCGCACAACCCGGTATCCCGGATCGCCGTCTACGGCTTCTCGAATCCGGTCTTTGGCGTACTGTTATCAGCTCTGCTTCTGCATGAAACATCTGCCTTAAACATCCGCTGTCTGGTCGCACTTGTTCTTGTCTGTGCCGGCATCATCCTTGCAAATAAAGAAAAAGCCGTATAAAAATACCATCTTTCATTCAACAAAACCTTACACTAAAACTTTTATAATGCTATGTTCTGTCAAATAAAAGATGGTATTTTATAAATTTTTTTATAAATTTCTCACAACGCCGAATATCAGCGCCGCCATGATCAGTATATAGATTAAAACCGTGTCCGCTGAACCCAGCCGATATGCGTCTCCTTTTATGTAGTTCAAATCTCCCCTGACTATCAGATATATGATACATGGTCCTGCAATGTACAAAAACGGATTATAGGAAAAGGATGTCCGTATCTCTCCTTTTAATAAAGACAGGCATGCTCTGGTTATCCCACAACCGGGGCACTGCCATCCGGTCAGTGTCCGGAATATGCAGGGTACTGCCAGACCGGTCAGTCTGACAAATACCGCATACAGGATTCCTGCTAAAAGAATAATGCTATCCCGATATATAATCTTTCGGACACGATTTTTCTTTTCTTCCATATATGTTTCTTACTGTCCGTTATATGGGTTGTTATTATCATTTCCATTGCTGTATGGATTATTGCCGCTCTGGTTGTAACCACCATACTGCTGGCTCTGATCATAGCCACCATACTGCTGATTCTGGTTGTATCCGCCGTTATATGGCTGCTGATTCTGGTTGTATCCGCCGTACTGCTGGTTCTGATTATAGCCGTTATACTGCTGGTTCTGATATCCACCATTATATGGCTGGCCATATCCGTTCGTTCCGCTGTACTTATTGATCGCATCCTGTGCCAGTGCGTAGTCGATAATTCCAAGTCCAAATAACTGGAGAACTACAAACAGGATACCGCTGTTGCTGGATGGCATACCGCCTCTGTTCTTAATGATATCGACCTTTTCACCCATCTTGTATGCCCAGTACCATCCATAAATACCACAGGTAACAAGTGTAAGCAGCAGTGCCATCCCGCCACCTGCCAGTTCATTCTCACCCGACATCTCATTTGTATCGTCTGTAATACATACAAACCAGTAAAGTCCATAAATACCACAGGTAACGATCGTCAATAAGATACACATACCAATACTTCTTTGTTTCATACTTTCCTCCTTGCCGATGCTCCTTCCGCATCTCTGATTTCATATAATAAAAAGTATAAAATATTTATAAACTGCTGTCAACGAAGTCTGTACCAAAATATTGCTTATTCTGCTATATTTATGCATAATGTACCAGTATCTATCTGTTATCGTCCTGTATGTTTGCAAAATAAATACAAAAAAATTGAAAAAAAATACATATCGTGATACAATTTGTTTTTCCGTTATTATTTCAATAACAATATTATAAATATGCCCTGCTTCTCTATTTTATGTTATATGAATATATGCAATTTTTCTGTATAATTTATGCATATATGCGAAGCAGTGACGGATACATACTATTTTAAAGAAGAGGTGTCAGTTATGAAAAACATGTTAAACTTCAAGGAATTCACAGCAGATGAGCTGATGGATATCCTGAACCTTGCTCTGGATATGAAGAAGAATCCGGAGAAGTACAGCGAATCCTTAAAAGGAAAGAAACTTTATACTTTATTTGAAAAGACATCAACCAGAACCTTTCTTTCATTTGCAACCGGCATTACCGAGTTAGGTGGTACCTACTACAACCAGTTATGGAAGGACTCCAACTTTGTACTCGGCGAGCCTGTTTCCGAGATCAAATATGTCTGCCGTAATGTTGATATCATCATGGCACGTCTGATCAAAAATGAAACTGTTGAATTATTTGGCAAGAATGCTACGGTTCCATTTATCAACGGCTGTGATAATTCCTACCATCCATGCCAGATCCTTGCAGATGCCCTCACGATCCTTGAGAAGTTTGGAACTCTGGATGTCAATCTGATGTACATCGGTGCAAAGAACAATGTATTTAACTCCCATGTTGAATTCTTCTCCAAGATGAAGAAGGGTACGTTATACGGACTGACTCCACTTGTAAATGAGACAGCCTGTGGTCCTGATTTGTATGAAGAAGCAAAGAAAAGCGGTCATTATATCGAGCTTGATCCTGCCATGTCCATGGAAGAAGCAAAGGAATATGCAAATAAGATGGATGTCCTCTACACAGATACATGGGTAGATATGGAATTCTTCAACAATCCTGCTTACCAAAAGCAGAAGGAAGAAACCCTTGCAAAGATGATGCCTTACCAGTTAAACGGCGACTTCACAAAAGGCAGCAAAGCGATCGTATTCCACGATATGCCAATGCATGTCGGCTTCGAAATCTCTCAGGATGTCGTAGATAAGAACCTCGATCACATCCTAGACGAGGCAGAAAACCGTCGTCATGCTGAAAAGGCCGTAATGTACACACTCTTAAATTCATAAAACCATGGAATGTTGATAACCGCCGGGGGGCGATATAACAGTATGCCCCCCGGCGGTTATTTACATTCCATGGTTTTACCGGAAAAACCGGTTGCATGGCATTCAGGCAGGTGCTATAATCGGGGATAGCAAATTTGTAAGGAGGCCGCCATGAAACATCTGATAGACCCAATGGATTTAAGTTTGGAAGAGCTCGATCACATTTTAAATCTTGCTCAGGATATTATTGATCATAAAGAAAAATACAGTGAGTTATGCAAAGGCAAAAAGCTCGCTACTTTATTTTTTGAACCAAGTACAAGAACTCGTTTAAGTTTTGAAGCCGCCATGATGGAATTAGGTGGTAATGTACTTGGTTTTTCTTCTGCCAGTTCATCATCCTCATCTAAGGGTGAAAGCGTTGGTGACACAGTAAAGGTTGTAAGCTGTTATGCAGATATCATAGCCATGCGCCATTTTAAGGAAGGTGCTCCGATGCTTGCATCCATGAAATCCGATGTACCGATCATTAATGCAGGTGACGGTGGACATAACCACCCAACACAGACACTGGCTGATCTTTTAACGATCAAACGTGAAAAAGGAAGACTGGACAACCTTGTGATCGGCTTCTGCGGAGATCTGATGTTTGGACGTACCGTTCATTCTCTGATCAAAGCAATGTCCCGTTATGAAAATATCAGTTTTGTGCTTATTTCACCGGATGAATTAAAAATTCCTGATTATATCCGCACAGAAGTGATCGAGAAGAATAATATACCTTATAAGGAAGTTTCATCTATGGAGGATGTGATCGGAGAACTGGATATCCTCTATATGACAAGAGTACAGAGAGAACGTTTCTTCAACGAAGCAGACTACATACGATTAAAGGATACTTACATACTGGATAACAGTAAGATGGCACTTGCCCGTCCGGACATGTGTGTCCTGCATCCGCTGCCACGGGTAAATGAGATTGCTGTTGAAGTGGATGACGATCCAAGAGCATGTTATTTCCGTCAGGTATTAAATGGTAAATATGTCCGTATGGCATTAATTGCCACACTGCTTGGTTTAGCATAGGAGGTACAAACAGATGAACATAGACAGTATTCAAAATGGTATCGTACTTGATCACATTGCTGCAGGCAAGGCACTCCAGATCTATAATGACCTGCATCTCGACAAGCTGGACTGCTCCGTAGCAATTATCAAAAATGTCAAAAGCCAGAAAATGGGTAAAAAGGATATCTTAAAGATAGATCAGGATATCGACATCAACCTTGATGTCCTTGGATATATCGATCCGGATATCTCCGTTAATATTATCCGTGACGGAAAACTGGTGGAAAAGAAAAATATTGAGCTTCCGGAACGCCTGGTAGGCATCAAGAAATGTACCAATCCGCGCTGTATAACCTCAACCGAACAGGGAATCCAGCATATCTTTAAGCTTACAGACAGAGCACACCGGATTTATCGTTGTATTTACTGCGAAGCAGATAAATAATTTTACTTGCTATTTACTTTTCGCAAAAATATGCTATAATCTAGAAGTTATCTGTGCGGTAAAGTATCGAAAAAACGACAGAAATTTTAACCGGACTTTTTAAATATGTTTATAAATATTTAGAGGTGCAATATGGAACAATATGTGATCAAAGGCGGTCAGCCTCTTGAAGGAGAGGTAACTATTGCAGGTGCAAAGAACGCAGCTCTCGGAATCCTTGCTGCTGCTGTAATGACCGATCAGGAAGTTATAATAGAAAATGTACCAAATGTAAGAGATACCCGTGTCCTTCTTCAGGCAATTCAGGGTATTGGTGCGACAGTACGCTACATAGACGAACATACCGTATCCATCTGTGGCGCCGCTATCAATCCAAACAGTGATCTGTGCGTAGATGATGAATTCATCCGTAAGATTCGTGCATCTTACTATCTGTTAGGTGCATTACTTGGAAAATACAAGCACTCTCAGGTTGCATTACCTGGTGGCTGTGATATTGGTGCAAGACCGATCAATCTTCATATAAAAGGATTTGAAGCACTTGGTGCACAGGTTGATATTACAAATGGAACCATCTCCACTTATGCCGAAGAACTGATTGGAAGCCATATTTATATGGATGTTGCATCCGTTGGTGCAACGATCAATATTATGATGGCTGCAGTTCTCGCTGAAGGTAAAACCACCATTGAAAACGCAGCAAAAGAACCACATATTGTCGATGTTGCCAACTTCTTAAACAGTATGGGCGCAAATATCAAAGGTGCAGGAACTGATGTCATCCGTATCCGTGGTGTTAAAGAACTTCATGGTACTACTTATTCCATCATTCCGGATCAGATCGAAGCCGGTACATTTATGGTAGCCGCTGCTGCAACAAAAGGTGATATACTGATCAAGAATGTAATTCCAAAACATCTGGAAGCTATCACCTCCAAGTTGAACGAGATCGGTGCTCATGTAATTGAATATGATGACTCTGTAAGGGTTATGTCTGATAAACGTTTGAAACCAACCAATATCAAAACACTTCCTTATCCGGGATTTCCAACGGATATGCAGCCGCAGATGGCTGTAACACTGGCACTTTCAAACGGAACCAGTATTGTAACAGAAAGCATATTTGAGAATCGATTCAAATATGTTGCCGAGCTTGCCAGAATGGGCGCTCACATCCGGGTAGAAGGCAATACCGCTATCATTGATGGTGTAGAATCCTTCTCTGGTGCAAATGTAGCTGCTCCGGATCTTCGTGCCGGTGCTGCTCTTGTGATTGCTGCATTAGTTGCAGATGATTTTTCCGTTATATCAGATATTAAGTATATCCAGCGTGGATATGAGAAATTTGATGAAAAGATCCGTGGTCTGGGCGGAAAGATCGAAAAAGTTGATACTGACAAAGATATTCAGAAATTTAAATTAAAAATCGGATAAATATACACATGAAAAAAGAGATGCCTGCTCCACTATATCGGTCAGCATCTCTTTTTATTTTCAAATCAACAATCACATTTTCGCAACCAAATATTTTTGGCCTGTCCCGCTGTCCTATTTTCTATTCCAACCTATATGTTCTATATTGTACGCACATCCAATTTTTTCTGTGAAATCACTAATTTTTTGACGAAAAAGGGGTTTGTTTTTTCTGAGATTATGGTAAACTAAAATCAGTATTGTATTTTTTAGGTTTATATATTTTTATCACAAAAATCGAATCGTGCATTTATATACAAAGGAGAGCATCATATGAATAACAAACGGCTAAGTAACAGACCATACCGATCCGCCATACTGGCGATCGCAGCACTTATCTGCTGTCTTGTGGTCTGTCTTTTCATGAACAGCGGACTTTCTGATGCCGCAGGAAAATCCGGTCATATCAAAGATGGAGTAACGAATGTTTATTTCCGTGATGCCCCCGGCGGCAATCCTGTAACGGATCACGGCAGTAACATTATGTTAAATGGGGGTCACAAGCTTACAATCCTGAACACCTCAAACAGCTCCTGGTATAAAGTATCCCTTGTTTATAACAAGACAACCTATACCGGCTACGTATCCGCTTCATATGTCACTATCGACAAAACAGACTCTTCTGATAAAAACAATACAACAGCAACGACAGAATCCTCAGGGAAAAAATCCGACAAAGATTTTGAATCCTATATGAATGATCAGGGATTTCCGGAAAGCTATAAGGCACAGCTCCGGGAACTGCATGAGGCTCATCCATCCTGGACTTTTAAAGCTGTCCAGACAGGAATCGACTGGGATGATCTTGTAGATAATGAACGAAACAAATCCGGTCAGATCAAAAATCTTGTTCAGGGAACCAGCAGTTATCCACGCTACAACTGGCGTTCCACGACGATCGGTTACAACATCAAAACCGATACATGGGCATCCTTTGATGGTAACTGCTGGTATGCCGCATCGGATAAACTGGTCTCCTATTATCTGGATCCCCGTGTTTATCTGTATGAACGGTTCGTATTTGCATTTGAGAATCTCTCTTATGAAGATTCTCAGTCCAAATCCGGCGTGGAATCCATTTTGAACGGAACCTTTATGTACAAATCCAAGCCATCCGGTTCCAACAGTACATATTCCGAACTGATCATCAAAGCCGGAAAGGCAGTCGGTGTCAGCCCATACCACATTGCCTCCCGAATCAAACAGGAGGTTGGCTCATCACTCAGTTCTGCCACAAATGGAAAGCATTCCGTATATCCGGGGATCTATAATTTCTATAACATCGGCGGTTTCGACAGCGTAACCGGAAACGCCGTTACAAATGCACTTAAATGGGCATCCTCCGGTTCTACCTACGGAAGACCATGGAACACCGTATACAAATCCATCTATGGCGGTGCTCAATACATTGGAAATAATTACATTCTGCAGAAGCAGAATACTTTGTATACACAGAAATTCAATGTCACAAATACCTCTGCCTTATACTCCCATCAGTATATGACTAATGTGCAGGCAGTTTCCTCTGAAGCCTCTAAGGTATACGATGCCTACAGTGGTGCAGGCACACTGAACAATTCAATCACATTCTGTATCCCGGTATACAAAAATATGCCGGATACCATGGTCAGCAAACCGGCAGACAGCGGCAATCCAAACAACTATCTCAAATCACTGAGTATTGATAACTATTCCCTGACACCAACATTTGCAGTCAATACAACAACCAAGTATTCCCTGATCGTATCAGAGAAAACAAGTTCTGTTACGATTTCTGCAAGTCCGGTCAACAAAAACGCTTCCGTATCCGGAACAGGAAAAGTCAGTCTGTCAAAGGGTACGAATACAGTAAAAATTACGGTAAAAGCCCAAAGCGGCGCAAAACGTACTTATACATTAACGATCGTCCGTGGTAAATCTTCCGGTAATTCCGGCTCAGATCCTGAATTTGACGGTAACTATACTGTATCCGACGGAACCATAACCGGCGTAGCAGTATCAACCACCGTATCTGCATTTGTCTCCAATCTTGGATGTACAAACGGAACTGTCAGTGTAAGGACTTCATCCGGTGAAGAAAAGACATCCGACCGTATCGGTACCGGTGACATTGTAAAAATAACTGTTTCGGGCAATACCAGCACCTATACCGTTATTATTTTCGGTGATGTAAATGGTGACGGAATTATCAATGCACTGGATCTGTTAAAGATACAGAAGCATATTATCGGTGCTTCTACCTTAAAGGATCCATACCTGAAAGCCGCAAATATCAAACGAAGTGGTATGTTATCTGCTCTCGATCTGTTAAAAGTCCAGAAATATCTGATGGGCGCAGCACAGATCATGCAGCAGTAAATGAATAGATGATAAAATACAGGAGATATATAAAATGAAAACAAGAAAAAAATTAGCAGCATTATGTATGATCTTGGTTCTGGGATTAAGCTGTCTGGTATACGGAAACAGCATACACTCCTATGCAGCATCTACCCAGTTCTCGATCTCGCTTTCATCCTCATCCATTCAAAAGGGTGGTTCGGTTACAGTAACCGTATCGATCAGTTGTTCTGAAGCACTGGGCGCTTACAGCTATTGTCTGTCCTATGATTCCTCCTTACTGGAATATCAGTCCGGCGATGGCTATGGCGGAGGTGGAACCGTATCCTGTGCCGGATATGGCGATGGAAATATTACTTCTGCTTCCAACAGCTTTACATTTTCTGCTATAAATACAGGATCTGCCTATGTCAGTACGGGAAGCTCCGATGTCTATACATGGGGCGAAGAACATGCCGGAGCATCAGATGCAGGTGCTACGATCACAATAACAGCCGCTGGCGGCAACAGTACAACAGAAGCAACGACCAGCGAACCAAATACAACAGACACCCCGGCTACAACAGAAACAAATTCTTCCGAATCTACAACAGAAGATACGACAGACACTTCTTCCGAGGACACAACGGAAGATACCACAGAGGAAATGTCTGATAACTGTTATCTGTCTTCGATCCAGATCACACCAGGTGAATTAAAGCCTGAATTTGCAAAAGATACATATACTTATGAGACAACCGTTCCCGGAGATACCACAAGCCTTGTGATCAATGCGATCCCGGAAGACAGCAAATCATCCGTTTCCATTACCGGAAATGAAGATTTTGAACCGGGAAAGACCTCTCATATCTCTATCAAGGTTACTGCGGAAACCGGCGATAATCATATCTACGACATTGCGGTTAATGTGGAAGAACTGGTAGATACAAGAGCGATCATCCAGATTGATGGAAAAGATTATTATTTTACAGAAGATTACAGCAAGCTTACTATTCCTGAAGGATTTGCCGAAATAAAAGAGAAATATAATGATACCGAAATCATTCTCTATCAGTCTCCAAACGGACTGGTTAAATGTGCTTATCTGACAGATAAGGACAGCAAAAACGGAGCATGGTATATCATTGATACTACCGCAAAATCTGGGGTTCCATTTATCAATGTTGCATCTGCTTACAAAAGCTTTATCATTCTGACAGCCGGCGAAGACGTTACAGTGCCGTCGGGTTACACGGCTTTCACCTATAAGTTTAACAAAAATTCCGTAACCGCCTATCACAAATATGAAGATGATACGATCCTCGTAGTATATGCCATGAGTCCGGACGGTGAACCTGGATGGTTCTACTATGATACCGTTGAGAAAACATTTACCCGATTTGTCGCTTCAGCAGTTCCAACAGAAGCAGTCACGACTGCTTCTGCGACAGATGCCAACAATGGTTCTTTCTTTGATCAGCACAAGGACAAGGTTATCACTATATGCATCATCGTGATCGTAGTTATGTTCTTCCTGATCATTATCCTCGGAATTATGCTGATCCGGGTGATCAAGCAGGGACTTCCTGACGATGATCCTGACGATGATCCTGATGGTGATGCAAGCAACGGTTCCGATAACGATACCGACGACAATGCAGGCAATGATTCCGATAACGATACCGCTGACAACGCAGGCAATGGTCCTGATAACAATACAAGCGGCGATGCCGAAAACGTTCCCGACAATACCAGCAATAATGCTGCCGATGATACACCAGACAACACAGATCACAACACAGGCAATGATACAGGTATCGATACTGATAATACCTCGGATGATACTGCTTCTGCAAATGATACAAAGTCAGAAGATACGATAGCCGCTGCTGTTGTTCTGGACGAAACGCCAGCAGAAAATGCCGATGATACAAACAACCAAAAGCCTGCGGACATTCCGGTAACAGATGGCATGACAGAGCTTACTGCTAAGCCATCCGTAAAAGCTGAAGATGTCACTTCCACCAGATTAAGCAGCGAAACTAAAAAAGCAAAGGAAGAAAAAGAAGCAACTCCGGCAGATAAAATCATCAAAAAGGCGGCTCAGTACTCTTCCATGAATACGGCTGACCTGTCAGAGGTATTCAATATGGCAGAAGCGATCGTGAATCACGAAGAGCCAAAGAAAAACACCGGCTCCTTGCAGTTTAAGCCGATCAAGCAGAATGTACCGGATAGTAAAGAAGAAAAATAAGACCTACCAAAAGTTGTTATTTCCTGATTAAGGTTTCTAATCACGTTTGCCTACCTTTGTTTCACTCAATTTTATATGCACATGTCTCTGCCGCGATAAAAACTTTTGCGGCGACGACATGGCACAAAATTGAATGAAACTCAGTCGGCTACACTATGGATTATGAAACCTTATTCAGAAATAACAAACTCTGGTAGGTCTTATTTTTATACCACCGCTTTGTCATAATATTAAATCAATCTCATGCGGCAAAAACGTGATTATAAACCTTATTCAAGAGCTGCAAACTTCCGACAGGCTTTTAATTGTTTCTCTTATAAATATGCCTTCAACATATCAACTTTGTCGAGTCTCTCCCATGGAAGGTCGAGGTCAGTTCTTCCGAAGTGTCCATATGCTGCTGTCTGCTTGTAGATTGGTCTTCTGAGGTCAAGCATCTTGATGATTCCGGCTGGGCGAAGATCAAAATGCTCACGGATGATCTCAACCAGCTTCTCATCGGATACCTTTCCTGTTCCGAATGTGTCTACCATGATAGATGTAGGTCTGGCAACACCGATCGCATAAGACAACTGGATCTCACATTTATCTGCAAGTCCTGCTGCTACAATGTTCTTTGCTACATATCTTGCTGCATACGCTGCGGAACGGTCAACCTTTGTACAATCCTTTCCTGAGAAAGCACCGCCGCCGTGACGGGCGTATCCACCGTAGGTGTCAACAATTATCTTACGTCCCGTAAGTCCACTGTCACCATTTGGTCCGCCGATAACGAATCTTCCGGTTGGATTGATAAAGAACTTGGTATCTTCATCTACCATATCAGCAGGAAGAACTGTATCAAATACATACTTCTTGATATCTTCATGAATCTGTTCCTGTGATACTTCCTCGCCATGCTGAGTTGAGAGAACTACCGCATCGAGTCTCTTTGCTTTTCCATTCTCATCATACTCTACTGTTACCTGAGTCTTACCGTCTGGTCTGAGATATGGAAGTGTTCCATTCTTTCTTACTTCTGTCAGTTTTCTTGCAAGCTTATGTGCAAGTGCGATCGGATATGGCATATATTCTGGTGTTTCATTTGTTGCAAATCCAAACATCATACCCTGATCTCCGGCGCCAATCGCTTCGATATCATCATCGCTCATCAGATGCTCTTTTGCTTCTAATGCCTTATCAACACCCATTGCAATATCTGCTGACTGCTCATCAATTGCTGTGATAACACCACAGGTATCACAGTCAAATCCGTATTTTGCTCTGTCGTATCCAATCTCACGGATCGTCTCACGAACGATCTTCTGAATGTCTACATATGCTTTTGTTGTAATCTCACCCATTACAAGTACAAGACCTGTTGTGATCGATGTCTCGCAGGCAACACGGCTCATTGGATCCTGCTCCATCAATGCATCCAATACTGCATCGGAAATCTGGTCACAGATTTTATCCGGATGACCTTCTGTTACTGATTCTGATGTGAATAATAATTTTTCCATCATTTCCTCCTTGTATAAATACTATCTATAGTTACTGCCATGCGTATTCGTTCACATAGCTTTTGATTTTTCTTTTTTCAGACAAGTTATCCCCACCTGGTTTTATGCAAAAGAAAAATCCGCTCTGAGCGGATTGATAAAATCAAACCTCTCATTGTTCGACGTCTGCATATCACAGACTCGCTCAGGAAGGCACCTTCCATACAGGTCTTTCTTTCACCTGTTCCGGGGTTGCCATGGCTTCATAGTCCCTTATGACTCCACCATTCTGAATAAGAGCATTTATAAATATTTATTTGTATTCAAACTGCAATGCAGTTCTGAAACAGCTATACTCTAACTGATATATTTCCATAAGTCAATAGGTAATTTCTGTTTTGCGACAAAAATTCATTAAAGCTATCCTATAAAACCGCCTTGCTGAGCAGGTATAAGATGAGCAAATGTGCCGGATAGAACACATAAAATGTATATTTAAGAACTTTATTCTTCCGACCATACTCTCCGTTGTACAGACTGATCGGCAGGATTGCCAAAACTGCATAGAGCTGCCTTATTCCGTAAAACAGGAAATACAGCACTGCCGATACGATTGCAAACCCCATATTCTGACGCAGCTTCCAGCCAAACGGATAATGTCCGGTCACAAGACCGGCATTTCTGAATACTTGTTCCGCCGTGTCATCCTTGGTCGAATAATAAATTAATACGATCAGAAGAATGCCCGCCATTCCATAATCAAAATGCAGAGCCTCTGAAACTACCATAATGACAACAATTCCGATGACTGCGCCTATCTGATTCCATTTTGCTACTTTTCCAAGATAAAGCACAACCAGCCCCGCCGCAAGTGTAAAGAAAATATTCTGCTTCTGCAAATCAAATACCTGTCCGGTCGATGCCAGATCAAATGGAACTTCCGAAATCAGCGCAAACAAAAAAAGCCGGATAAAATATTTTCTGATATCCGACGTATGCCTGTACCCTTCTACCAACAGGAATGCGAATATAGGAAATGCGAGCCGTCCTACAGCCCGCATTATCCAGTTATTATTCATTAGAACAAGTCCTACATGGTCACATAACATAAATATGCACGCCAGAAGCTTTAACTGATTTGAAGTTATCCCTGTCTCTGTCCTCTTATCCATGTTTTCCTTAAATTCTCTTACGAAGTGCCTTTGACAACCGATCCAGTTCCTCATTGTCTGACTGACCCGGAACCCATGTAACTGTAACCGTATCCTTAATGAATCTTGGCACAAGATGCATGTGAAAATGGAATACTGTCTGTCCTGCAGCAGCGCCATTGTTCTGAATAATGTTCAGTCCGTCAGGATTTAATTCCGCTTTCTGAGCCTTGGCAACCTCTGTCGCAATCGTAAAGATCTTTGAAGCAGTATCCGCGTCCATGCTATATATATCATCATAATGTTCTTTTGGTATAATTAAAGCATGACCTTTATTTGCAGGATTTACATCAAGTATTACTCTACATATGCTGTCTTCATAAACTGTTGCTGATGGTATCTCACCATTTGCAATCTTGCAAAAAATGCAATCGTCCTTACCCATAAAAGTTTCCTCCTTAATTGCTTTTTCCATTTTACTCCATTATGTGATATTTTACAAGCTTTATGTGGTTTGGAAGGTTGCATAAGCCTTCAGATCTTCCTCAACCCGTTGTTTGATTTCGTTTATAATCTCCTGACATTGTTTTTTCTTCATTCCTGCCTGCACTCCTACTGTCAAAAGCTCCGTTTCTCCCGGATCTTGTCCATTTCCATCAACAGATGTTGTATGCTCACCATAATAGGTTGTGCTATACGTCAGATCATATGCCGGACTCAATCTCCATGTTTCTGATTCAGTATCATATACAAACGAAAAATTCTTTGAATGATCATCCCTGTTATGTGCAAATACATTAAAACACATTCTGCGAAACATATTTTCAACATCCATTTTATTATCTTGCGTCATTATTCTTGTTAATTTCATCAGGTCATGGTAGTCCAGACTTGGCTGGTTAAAATCAAGTTCTAACAACGCTGCCGCCGTTGCCATATGAACCTTGCTTCCATCCATTTTTCTATCAAATCTCCGGGTTCCAAAGTATCCTGCATGTCGCTGCGATGGAAACAACCTTGTCTCACTCATAACGATTCCACATTTTTTTGCACAGACCGAATAATCATATTCCATTTGTCCAATATCTGCCCTGTCAACATGTGCTGGAAATTTTATGATCCAATCTTCCCCATCTATCCCCGTCATGATCTTTGGCCTTGCTCCGCCGCTGGTTCCACCAAGCCCATATAATTCATCTAGTTTATCCGAATATTCTGTATTCAAAAGCAGCTTTTCGGTCTGCTGTTAACACCATCGTTCCCACCAAACGATCCTCATAGCAAACCTGAAGCATCCTATCTTCTATTTGTCTCATTCATAACCCTCCTGAATATCCTTGTACGGAACCCGTGTAAACAGTTCCCGAAGCTCATCTGCTATATCCAGTGCAACCGCGATCCGCGTCAATCCCAACAGAGAAATCTGTCCGGTTTGCTCTAATCGTTTGATTGATCCATAGCTTACGCCACTTTGTTCCGCTAACTGCTGCTGTGACAACGATCTACGCTTTCGTATATTGCGAACTCTTTCTGCCAATTTCTTATCTAATTCATCCGGTGTCTCCCATACAAAAGGTTCCATGTCTCTTTACCCCGCAAATTATTTATATAGATAATATTTTATCTATATATCCGTAATTTTTATTATAATTGATAATATATTATCCATATTTATTATATACTATTATCTTATCACTGTGAACTACCCATTGTCTAAAGCCAATGGGCTTCCTGCTTCATCGACCTCGTAACCTACTATCTCCACAGGCGTTAATTCGG